>Ga0172366_10004206_pt1 | contig 11351 bp, 7 predicted proteins | sample LakKivSesite69cm_FD_114533 | JGI IMG/M metagenome (GOLD analysis project Ga0172366, IMG submission 114533) | Sediment microbial communities from Lake Kivu, Rwanda - Sediment site 69cm | ecosystem: Environmental > Aquatic > Freshwater > Lake > Sediment | place: Rwanda: Western Province, Lake Kivu...
ATTCTGCATCTTTACGACCTCCTCGTCAGACAAGAAAACGCTGGGATGAATGTTGATAGCTATGGCAGCCACGAGCGGGACGGCAAATAGTAGCAAGCCCAGGAAGAAACCGCGTAATTTCTTCTGCGAGAGGCTGCTCATTCGCCGTGCCTTCTGCTTCGTCATTTACGACCCTCCTCCTTCTCATCCTCGATCTGGATGCGGAGCTGGAAGTACCTCCGGAATGAAGCCCGCTCGCGCGTTACTTCCGTGATCGCGAGGCCGTTGGCAACGAGCCGCTCGAGCAGCCCGGCCGACGCGTGTTCCACGTCCTCCATAAAGATCTCGACCGTGTCGTTTCCCGCGCGCATAACATGCTTGACGCCGGGCTCCTTCGTCATGGCACGAAACACTCGGTTGTCCAGCCCAGGGGTCGTGATCTTTAGGATGTTGCCTTGCGATGGCAAAGACTGGATGAGGTTCAGCGGAGTGTCGTGCTCGAGCAGCTTTCCCAGCCGGATGATCGAGACCGTGTCGCAGATCAGGGCCGCTTCCAAGTCATGCGTGATGATGACCATGGTCGTGCCGAGCTGCCTGTTGATCTTCTTGAGATAATTGAGAATATCGTATCGCTTGCTCGCGTCAACGCCGGTGGTTGGCTCGTCGAGGAACAAGAGACGGGGGTCGTGGATCAGCCCGATGGCGATGCTAACGCGCTTCTTCTCGCCCCCGGACATTGTTTCAACCTTGTGTCGCCACGTGTCCTTGGGTATATCGAGGATGGTAAAGTATTTCTCCGCCAGCTCAAAGACTTTCGAGTCCGGGATCCCGTATGCTGCCGCGAATACCTTCACGTTGTCCAGCGGGGAGAGCTCGTAGTAAAGGTTCAGCTCCTCAAGCTGGGGGACATAACCGAGTTTAGACAATATCGCCTGGATATTCTTCGGTTTCGCCGGGTCCAATCCTTCCACTCGCACGGTGCCCGTCCAATGCTTGGCCGGGATCTGGCACGTGAGCACCTTGATGATCGTCGTCTTGCCCGCGCCCGAGATCCCTAGAAAGCCGTTGATCTCGCCCTTGTAGATCTTGAAAGACACATCGGAGATCACTTTCTTTTTGCCAAATGAAACGTCAAGGTGATCGACAACGATGCTTGGTTCGGGGGCCGTGCTTGTCATCGCGGGTTAAACCTCCACCTTCCTTCTGGCGATTGCAATGAACGAGAGCACGACGAACGCAACGGAAATCAGGCCTAGCGACAAGAGTTCCGTCGACGCGAGAGGGAGGCCCTTGGTCGTGATGGAATCGATAAGCGGGGCGCCGTGGGCGAGGGGGAAGGCGTACGCGATGGCACGAATCGGCACCGGCATGCCCTCGATGGGGACAAAGATCCCGCTGACCAGGAACAGGATGATGAAAAAAGCAAAGAAGAGCTGGTTTGCCTCGGTCTTCGTCTTTGCCAGCGATGAAATGAACATGCCGATGGAGACTCCCGAAAAGCCGATTGCCATCAGCGCTCCCCAGAGGTCGATCGCCCGGCCGCGTATGAACAGCCCCGAGCCGAGCGAAGCCGCGAGCACGGCCGTGCTTTGCACGAGCAGGATTACCGTGTATGCAATGTATTTCGAAACCAGGATCTCGGCCTTGTTTGTCGGCGTTAGCAGCAGCCGTGGAACGGGCTTCTCTTGCACGACTACGAGGATTGTAAGCACCAGGGTTATGCCGGCCATCACGAATGGCAGGACGAGGTTCATATTACTGTTAAAGTCGCCGTTGAAGTGGGCAGGGATGGTATACTCCTGGTGAACTTCATCGACGTAGAACGGAGTGAAGTTGTTGTCTTGTGCGAATTTATCGGCGGCTTCCTGGATTTTATTCAATATTGCCTGGACCTTTAGCAATTCCTGCGTGTTCGGCACCGATTCGAGCATCGCGGGGAGACCCTGGTCGAGAAACTCGGAGAACTCGACGGGGATGACCAGGATCGCGTCTATATTACCGTGGAGCAATTGGTTATAGGCCACGTCCATCGCGTAAGGATCCTCAGACGCGTTGATATAAGCCACGAGCTTGATGCTGGGCGTGTTGTTGATCGCACCGACGAGAGGCAGCGTGTAGTTGTCGTTCGTGGTAATGACCGACGAGTTCGTGTCGAAGAACGTGTTCGAATCGTATGACACGACCGTGATACGAACGATGGGGGCCGTCGAGGAAAAAGTCATAAGCGATGAGAACAGGATAATGATGAGCGGGGGGACGACGAGGGCCAGCAGCAAGTTCGGGATGTCGGTGCGCACGAGCTTGAATTCCTTCCGGACACCTTTCAAGATCCGGAGCAGCGAAGCCAAGAAGCCGGTTGGCTTCCCCGGCTTGCCAAAGAATTGCCGTTCCTTCATGATCAAGCCTCGACCTCCTTGAATGCATAGGCGATCAGCGCGAGCACGTAGAAGAGCAACCCAGTTGCCCCCAAGACGAAAAGCGCCATAACATCGATCACCACGCCGTTGTACATAATCGAGGACAGCAACGGGATGGCGTTGCTTAGCGGAAACACCGCCGTGATGACTTGAAGGAACGGTGGAAAGTTGTCCACCGGTAAAAAGCTCTGGCAGAACAGGGTGAACATGATGAAAAACATGATGTACAACTGGTTCGCGACTTGCTCGGTCTTGGAAACTGCCGATATGAAGAGACCGATGCAAATGCCGACCATACCGATGAGCAACAAGGATAAGAAGACGAGGATCAGCGGCCCGCGGGAGAACATGCCGAAGATGCCTGCGATCGTGAAGATTTCCGCCGCCTGGAAGAACATGATAACCGTGGCGGTTACGAGCTTGGAGAAGACGACGGAAGTCTTGCCCGCAGGAGTGAGCAGCATTCGGGAGAGCGGGGCCTCGGAAACGATGGATAGGGACGTGAGGTTCATGCAAGTCCCGAGCATGATCATGGAGATTACGATGGGAAAAGCGTAGTTGAGGACTTGATTCGCCCAGTAGGGCACGTCAAACTCGAGATAGGGGACGACCATCGTGAAGTTCTGGGTGAGCCTGGCCCTAACGCGGAAGTAGGCGATGGGCTCCTGGATCGCCACGTGTATGGCTTGCGAAACCTTGGCATCGGAGCCGTCCACATAAACGAGCAGGGTGATGACGCTCGTGCCATTCTCGATTGTCTCAGAAAAGTTCTCGGGAATAATGATGAAAGCGTCGATATCATTTTGTCGCAGCTTGTTCTTGTTCTGGTTGAAACAGAAGTCAAACGAGGAGTCGTTCGTCATGTTATAAACGCGGTCGTGCAAGACGAACACGGTCGATTCCTGGAAGCTTTGGATGAGTTCCTCGTCGTGCACCGAGTTGTTCACAGAGGGGCCGGTGACCTGGCTGTCCCGCGTGATGATGTTGACCGTGAACAGCGTCATGGGGCCGCCGCCCGAACTCAGGCCGAAGATGACCAGCACCAGGGCAGGGATGATGAACATGAGCGCGAGCGTGCGCTTGTCCACAGAGATGCGCTGGAACTCCTTGGTAATCAAGGCAGATAAATTTGCCATGTCTAGAATAGGAAGAAGGAACTCAAGCCTAATAACGATCTTCGGGAACGGAAGTTTGCTTCATAGCATGCCTAGCGATCCGTTTCCATAGCACGCCTCGCTGCGTGAACATCTCGAAATTCGACTGATAACGATTGGCCGGAACGAGATTTTTCCTCGAAACGCGGGAACGGCTCGCCACCGGCACGGATCCTAATCGTTCTACGAGTTCCTGAACATCTCGAAGAAGGGCAAGTCGCTCTCTTTGGGGATGATCTTCCCGGCGATTTCCTGGAAGAGCATCTTGAACGGCTCCTTTTCTCCCGAGATGTTGCTGGAATAAAGTAAAATGTAGAACTCCTTGCTTGCAGAATCCGTCTGGAACGAGACCAGCTCGGCAGAGCCGAGCACCTTCCCAGAGGACGAGATATATTTCAAGATATAAGCGCTCTTGTAGAGGGAACGCGTCATCTTGAAGGAACCGCTGCCGAACGGCTCTTTCAAGTACCTATCAAGCACGGTTGCCGAGATGACGGGAACTAGCTTCGTGTTTTCCGGGCCTATTTCGGGTTTTGGCACTCGATACGACCTTTTTTTTCTGGACGGGATCAATGCATAGCAGCATTCGGCAATGATATTTCTTTCGCTGGTGGAAAATGTGGATCTCCGGGAGCGTGTCTTGCGCATCTTGCGCCACCAACCCGTCGACCGGGCCGTGTGGCAACCGAGCCTCACGTACTGGTACACCACGAACAGGGTGGGATCGATTACCCCTGCCACGGCGCCGTCGAGCGCCAGGCCGTTCGTTCCAGACGGGCTTATGGGTCTAGATCCAGTCCAGCTCTACGAGCGCATCCAGGGATCGATCCGCTACCCCCATGAATGCTTGAACTTGCCGTCATTCTACACGCAACTCTTGCCCGGGAGCAAGGTCGAGCGGCGTGCTACCTGGATGGATAACAAGGAGCTCGTCGAGACCGTGAAGACTCCTGTCGGCACGATCCAGAAACGGTCGCGGGACGGCTTCCCCCTCGAGCACTACGTGAAAACCACCGGCGACATCGACGCGGTCGAGTACTGGCTCGCATGCACGGAGTACTGCTTCAACCCGTATATGTTCGACGCCGCGTCTGAGGTGATCGAACACCTCGGCGTGGTACAGACGTACAACTTCCGCTCGCCGTACCAGCGCAGCGTCATCGAATTCCTTGGCCTGGCCACCACGACGAGATTCCTTCGCAAGCACCCGCGGCGGATGGAAACGTTCTTCGATCGCTTGCTCGAATGGGATAAGAGCGCGTATGAAGTGATCTTGGACTCGCCACTGCAAGTCGTGAGCTTCGGCGAGAACATCGACGCCAACTTGAGCCCGCCGCCTGTCTTCGAGAAGTTCCACGTGCCGTATTACAAGGAACGCATCAAGCGGGTGCACGAGAAGGGCAAGCTGTGCCACATCCACATGGACGGCGACCTGAATGGCCTGCTCCAGTTCCTTCCCGAGCTCGACTTCGACGGCATCGAGGCCGTGACGTTCAAACCGCAAGGAAACGTGTCGATAGAGGAAGTGGTCGATGCGATGGGCAAGAAGGTGCTTCTTGACGGCATCCCGTCGATATACTTCTTACCGCAGTATTCCGACGAGGACGTGCTGGCCTTCGCGCGGCGGGTGCTGGACGCGTTCTATCCCCGGATCATCCTGGGCATTTCTGACGAGCTGTGCCCGACCATGCAAGGACACAAGCTCGGGCTCGTCGGGTATCTCGTGGCTAATTACCCGTGAATGCCAATGATCGCCCTGGCAAGCATTTTGGAAAAAAATGTCGACGTTGCACGGCCGGCATCGCGTTATTTTACGCCGGAACCAGGCGCCCCACCGGGGCAGCCCCATTCGGCATGCCGGGCCTTCTCCTACAGCTTTATGATGTTCAGCACGCAGTCCAGGAACACGTTTTGGAAGTCGCCCACGTTGAGGCCCGTGTTCTCGGTGAAGCGGGCAGTGCCACCTTGGCGGATGGCGGTGAACAGTGCCCGGGTGCCGCTCTCGCCCCATTCCGGCCCGTCCCACGTGTAATCCCAGCCGTTGACCCAGCTCGCCCCGTTGAACAAGCGCACGCACGTCGCCCCGGCCGCGATGGCCAAGTTGACTTGTTCGACGACCGGCCCTGTTGAATTCATCCCGGCGCCGTTGATGTTGCCGATGTCGATCCCGACCGCGTTCGGCATCAAGTGGCGCAGCTGGCGAGCGTTGCGGTAGACCGATTCGAATCCGCTCAGCTGCGCGGGCGGGATGTCCCCCCAGTGGTTCGTGTACGCCATCGTGGAGATGTATTCGATGGAGCCGTTCTCGATGAGGTCGGCAAGATCATATGAGGCGAAGCCCCCCAGCAATGTCATATCGGCGTCGCCGTCGAAAGCATCGCCGGGGCCGTACGTCGTGATGCGCGTCTTGGCACCCATCGCCGCGGTGTCCGCGACGAGCCTCTCGAACTGCGCCCGCACGTCGGGTAACTCGCGGATCCGCTGGGCAAGCCCCCGGACCTCCACGAGGGGGAAGAAGGCCTCCAGCAAGGCGACCTCCGAGGGACGGGAGTAGTCTTCGATGTCCCAGAGCACGTATTGCACCGATATGTTGTTCGTGGCGAGCCAGGACTTGAAGTGCGACCAGACCTCCTCGTTCAGCGGCCCGGCGCGGAGGTCCTCCCAGTGGAACCCGTTATACGTGCCGAACATCTCGATCGGGACGAGCTCGTTGTTGGCGTACTCGATGAACTTGACCATGTCGTACCCCGGCGTGCCGGGCGACGAGTTGTAATAATAGGCGGGGTCCCATGCGAGCGAGAGCGTCACGTTGAAGTCCCTGGCAATGTCGACCACGTAGTGATGGGTCGCGAAGCCGCTCGTGTAGTACATGACCAGATCGGTCTGCTGGGCTTGCGCGGGCATGACCGTAAATTCCATGGTCTGGCAGTTCCAGTACAGTGAAGTCATCAGCAAGGTGCCGGGCCCGGCGAAAAGCGCGAGGATCGCCACGTACGAGGCGGCGGTCTTGTACTGGCGGCGGGAGAAGTGTTCCGAGACCCACGCCGCCAGCCTTTCCCGCCGGCCCTGCTTCAATCTCCCCAACATGTCTTGCCGCACGATATACACGCCGAAGACAGCACCCCAGGCGGTGAAGTGCCAGACGAGGCGGTAGCCGGTGAACGCCGAGATGCACATCAGCCAGGTCAAGAACACGAGGAGCGCCACGTTCACGATGGCGAAGCCCATCCGGACAGATATAGACTGCAGCAACCCGCGGAACAGGAGCACGAGCCCGCCGGCGACGAGCAAGAGGAACCCGGCGGCCATGAGGCCAACCAGGCGCGAGTAGAGGCCCCCGATGACCGCGATCTGGACGGCAAGCGCCGAGAAGGTGGTCATAAAGGGCAATGCCCAGAGCAAGACGAGCACCGCGCGCCTTAAGTTCGGGTCCCTCTTCCCGGTATGCCCGGCCAGCGCGCGCCTGAGCCACTCGCGCAGCCTGGCGTCCCTCGCCGCGATCCGCAAAAAGCCGCCGATTGCCAAGCCCGTCCCGCCGAGCAGCATTGCGAACGCGATCCCGTACAAGAGCGCGCTGCCATCGCTCACCCACGGGAATGCGCGCTCCACGGCCCTTGATAGATATATCGAGAACGACGCGAACAAGAATATCGACGAAATAATGGCCACGATCCCGCCAGCGAGTAGAAATGGCCCTGTAATTTTCCCCAGCCTGCCTTCCACGATGATCACCTTGTTGGATATTCCCGTTTCGCGCATACGGGGCTTTAAACTGCTCGCCATAAACCATATCCATCACATTATCGGTGCATGCTATTGCCAGCAAAGAAACCCAGGTTCCCGATCGGCCAGTATTCGGGCGAGGAGCGCCTTGACACGACGTTGATGCCCGAACCAGACCATGACGATGAAGCCGCACAAGATGCATGGTTCGAGGATGAACGGAACGAGCCGTCCTTCAAGAGTTTCGTGACGAATCGCATAAATTACTATAAAACGCAAGCAGGACTCGATTTAAAGGATCTTTCGCCAATTTTTATCACGCATAGTCATATCGACGTGTGCTGGCTCTGGCGATACGAACAGACGCGTAAGAAAGCAGCGGTGACCTTCCGCAAGGCATGTCGCATGGGCACGAAGTATTATCCCGGCGTGTATAAGTTTCAAGGCTCCGAGCCCCAGCTATACGAGTGGATCCTGGAAGACGACCCTGCCTTGTTCAAGCTCATCCAGGAGCAGGTCAAGTCCGGGACATTCAACATCGTGGGCGGTTCCTGGGTCGAGCCCGACTGCATGATGCCCAGCGGCGAGGCCTTCTGCCACCAGCGCTTGTACGGCATGTACTTCTACCAGCAGCACTTCGGCGTCATGCCAGACATCGAGTGGATGGAGGACTCGTTCGGCTATGGCCGGAACCTCCCACAAATCTTCGCCAAGTCCGGCGCCAAGTATTTTTTCACCATGAAACTCACGTGGAACAAGGAAACAACGTTCCCCTTCGTGAACTTCTGGTTCCAGTCGCCTGACGGCTCTCGGGTGCTCGCGCACGAGTGCCACCAAGGCTTCGGGACGCTGGATAATTTCTATCGATATGAAGTCGGCCGGCACTTGCTCAAGAAAGGGACGACCTACATCGGCGATTACACGAGGGATTACGACGACCTCGCCGACGCAGTGGACGACGACGCGCTGAACAAGACCATCGGGTTCTGGTACGGCGCGGGCGATGGCGGCCACGGCCCGACGAGCCAGGAGGTCGCGGAATTAATGGAATTCCAGAACCAGGGGGTCGGCCATATCGGCTCCGCAGCGGAACTCTACGCCAAGCTTGCAAAGGATAGCGACCGGTACCCCGTGTGGAACGACGAAATGTATCTCGAATACCACCAAGGCACGTTCACGACGCATTCTCGCGTCAAGCGCAATAACCGCCGTTTGGAATGCAAGGCCGTGTCGGTTGAGGCGCTGTGCGCGCTCGTCGACGCCCAGCTCAAGGGCACCAGGTACCCGAGAGCTGAGATCGACGAGACGTGGAAGATGATCCTCAAGAACCAGTTCCACGACGCGCTGCCTGGTAGCAGCATCTCCGAGGCCTACGACGACCTCTACGAGGACTGGATCTCGTGCGACGAGCTGCTCGACAAGTGCATCGACGACGTGGGAAAATCGATAAAGCCGCAAGTCAACAACGAGATCCTCGTTTTCAACCCGAACGCCGCAGGTAAAACGCGCTTGTTCATCCCCGCCTCCGCGATCGACGGCGTCAAGCTCGACGAGGACGGCAAACCGCCCGCGGGCGTCTTGAAATCATCCAGGGACGGGGCCATCGCCCCGCTCCAGCCCGTCGCCGCGGAGCCGACTGGTTGGCTCGAGGCCAGGCCGGCCGGGTGGTGGACGGTGGTTTCCCTCGCGGGCATGGGCCTGGACGCGTTCGTGGCGGATTTCGCCGACGTGGCGGCGATCGACAAGGCATTCGCGAAGGGCATCGACGTGGTCGCCGGCGATGCCAGCAGGCTCGACAACGGCATCGTGAAGGTCTCGCTGGACAGGCAAGGGCAGATCGTGAAGATTACATCGTCGCTGGTTCCGGGCGTGCCCAACATTTTCAAGGGAACGAGTTTCGTGCCATTAGCCTTTGTCGATGACATCCCGAACGACCAGGCATGGAACATCACGCCCGGTTACAACAACCACCCGCGCAAGTACGGCGGCGATGATAGCCCTCGTACCACGATCACGAAAAAAGGCCCCGTGGTCTCCGAGATCACGACCATCCGGGAATGGGGCCCGCAGCTCGTCATGACCAAGGTGACGCTGTTCAAGGACTTGCCCGAGGTGTATTGCGAGTTCTTCACTGACTGGAACGACCCGCGCACGCTCGTGAAGCTGGCCTTCGACACGTCGATCACCGACGCGAAGGTCGTCGAGTCCGACAACCAGTACTGCATCATCACGCGCAGCGCGCGCCCCCAGACCCCCGCGGACAAGGCACGCTGGGAGAAGATCCAGCACAAGTTCTCGGACCTGGTCGCCGGCGACGGCAAGTGGGGCATCGCCTTCATCAACGATGGCAAGTATGCCTTCGACATCATGGATCCGAGCGTCTTCCGGCTCACGATCCTCAAATCGGCCCAGTACCCGAACGCGGCGAGGGAATCATTCGCCCGGCCCGAACGAAAGGCCAACATGGAGAAACGCGGAAGGGCACAGCCCGGATTCACCGATATCGGCCCGCACCGCACGAGATTTGCCATCTACCCCCATGCCGGCGCCACGCGTGTTGACGCGGCGGGAAATCCGAGCACGGACGTGCTCCAGCGCGCCGATCTCTACAACGCGGTCCCGATCATCGTCAAGCCATCCGGAACGGCGAGCATGGTGGCCACGGGCAAGGCGCTGGTCTCGTCAGACAACCCGCAAGTGCTGGTCAAGGCGATCAAGAAGGGTCACGTCGATCCGAAGCTACTCGTCGTACGCCTCGTCGAGTACACGGGCAATCCCGCCGAAACGAATATCACAGTGGATCCCGTCATCGCAGCCAACATCGCGAGCGTGGCCGAGACCGACATCCTCGAGCGCCCCGTGGCCGCGAAAGTTTCGTGGGATGCCAAGGCGGGCGTGGCCAAGGTCTCCCTCGGTAAATGGGAAATCAAGACCCTCGCTTTCACGCTGAACTAATCGTCATTTTCCCCTTTCTATATCGTGGTAATCAATCTATTTCTACCCACGGATTCAACAAGAGCATTGCTATGAACACCAACTCAGCCACGCGAACGAGCCCGGCAGAACCACGTGCCACTGCAGAAATGGCCCAAGAAGGCCCTTCGGCACCGACGAGGAGGGATAGAAGAATCTTAACCATCGACACGATGAAAGGGATGTCGATGGTGATGATACTCTATTGCCATTTCGGATGGGGATGGCGCGGGGCAGACTGGTTTGTTTTTTTCCGGTTCCAATGGCTTGTCTTGGATTTTTTCGGCCCTATAATGTTCCTCACCATGTCCGTGCTTGGTGTCATGGCCAGCCATACAGATGAACTCGCCAGGGGAATCCCGGTGAGGTATACGCCTGCTGAACTACTCAGAATCTTGGCACTCTTCCTCATCGGAGAGATCATAAACATTTTCAATTTGTGGTACTTGGGCGTGTTCCACTTGACCGCGTGGAACATCATCACCGCCATAGCCATGGTCTCGTTGTTGATCCCGTATATACTGCGCTTGAAGCCATGGGCCAAGATCTTGCTTGTCGCGGGCATAGTCGTCGTGTACTTCCCCCTCGTCAACTGGCTGTTATACCCGATGAACGCTGCGGGCGTGACTCATGACGATATTACAATGGACCTCATCATGGCCGACCCGCGCACTACCATCTATTGGCTCTTCTTCCACCACGGCCAGATGGCACCGATGTTTTCATGGCTCATCGTACCCTTGATCGTCTCGATCATCTTCACCCCGCTGATGTCGACCTACAAGAGCATGGACGCATCCGCCCTGCACGAGGAAATGAAGAGGATCGGCCTCGCCGGCCTGATCATGCTCGTGGGCGGGATTGCCTTTGGATTTCAACTCTTCCCGGGCTTCGCGCCTTACATACGCACCGAGATGAACATGCCTGGGGACATGTACTTCCACTGGCCATGGCCAGAAGGTATACCGTACTTTTTAACCCGCCACGTTCCTCAATACTTGTTTTATATGCTCGGGATCGTGTTGATCGTCTTTTCATTGCTCGGCGAATTGCAGCTCGTGAGGGGCCGCTTGTCGGGGAAGAGCAACGTCAACGCGCTCGGAAA
>Ga0172366_10004207_pt1 | contig 11348 bp, 7 predicted proteins | sample LakKivSesite69cm_FD_114533 | JGI IMG/M metagenome (GOLD analysis project Ga0172366, IMG submission 114533) | Sediment microbial communities from Lake Kivu, Rwanda - Sediment site 69cm | ecosystem: Environmental > Aquatic > Freshwater > Lake > Sediment | place: Rwanda: Western Province, Lake Kivu...
GCTATTGGCATAGGCGGTGGTGGCTGCAATGCCATAACCCGGATGGTCAGGGAAGAAATTCGAGGCGTGGAATTTATTGCCGTGAATACCGATGCCCAAGCTTTGGCTATTACTGAAGCCCCTACCCGCTTTCAGCTCGGGGAGAAGCTTACCAGAGGATTAGGCGTGGGTGGTGACCATGTCATGGGGCAGAAAGCAGCCGAAGAAAGCCGCGATGAACTTAAGGAACTCGTCTCAGGCGCTGACATGGTGTTTGTTACTTGCGGCTTGGGTGGTGGTACCGGTACCGGGGCAGCTCCTATCGTTGCTGAGATAGCTAAGGAAAGTGGCGCTCTCACTATTGCCGTAGTCACCAGGCCGTTTACCTTTGAGGGTGTCCACCGCTGCCGAGTCGCCGATGAGGGCATCGCCCGCCTGCTAGGTAAGGCTGATACTCTTATCATTATCCCCAATGACCGCTTGCTCGACCTTTGTGACCAGAAGACAAGCGTGGATAATGCCTTTAAGCTAGCTGATGATGTGTTGAGACACGGCGTTCAGGCCATCTCTGAGGTCATTACTGTCCCCGGGCTAATTAACCTTGACTTTGCTGATGTTAAGGCAGTAATGAGGGATGCTGGTCCAGCCTGGATGTCCATAGGCACGGGTACCGGTAAAAACCGAGCGGTAGACGCAGCCAGAGAAGCCTTAGCCAGCCCGTTGCTAGATGTTTCTATCAACGGGTCAAAGGGGGTATTATTCAATGTTACTGGTGGCAGTAGCCTCACCCTGTTTGAAGTTAATGAAGCCGCTGAAGTAATTAAGCAAGCTGTTGACCCTGAGGCTAACATCATCTTTGGGGTAGCCTATGATTCTAGTATGGATAGTGAGTTAAGGATTACCCTAATTGCCACCGGATTCACTTCTAAGATAGGACTAGCCGAAGCCAGCCGGGAAGACGAGCAAACACAACTTCTCAAGAGCTTGAAAAGCGAGGATGAACTAGATGTTCCCTCTTTCCTGCGTCGCCCGCTATTTAGCCATCGGCGTCAGGCAGTAACTCCGTCTACTAAACCAGTTAAAACACCTTCACAAACTCCAGTTCGTTGAGCTCTCGGGAAATCTATTAAACCAGAGACCAATGTAAAGGCTGTAGGTGCTTGAGTGACCTACAGCCTTTCTGTTTGCTTGAAGCTACCTCTCGGCAATTAACTACAATAGTACTTGACAAACACTACATATTGTGGTATATTAATTTTATTTCACTATGTATTGTAGAGTTTGGTTATGAATTGTCCCTATTGTGGTTACCATGATTCCAAGGTTATAGATTCTCGGAATGTAAATGAGGGCGTACGCCGTCGTCGTCAGTGTTTAAGCTGCGGTTCTCGTTTCACTACTTACGAGCGGCAACAACCAGCTAGCCTCTTCGTGATTAAGAAAGACAAGAGGCGCGAGGAATTTAATCGAATTAAGCTGCTAACCGGTATTCGTAAGGCCTGTGAAAAACGGCCACTACCTACCGGCGCTATTGATAAACTTGCTGATGATATAGAAGCTGAGCTTTACCATCTGGGTAAGGCAGAGATACCCAGTGCTACCATCGGTGATATGGTAATGGAGAGATTAAAGAGGCTGGACTACATTGCCTATATCCGCTTTGCCAGCGTCTACCGAGAGTTCACTGATATCACGACACTAAAACAAGAGGTTGACACCTTAATCAACGGTAAAGCAGAAGTACCTCACTCTACCAGTCAACTACCTCTACTACCTGGCGATAAATTAGATGAACTAGATAAGGGTTATAGAGGAGCCGGAAGAAAGGTGGGCTTAAAGCAAAATAGCCCAAAAACAGCGAAACTTCATTAAAGCTAGGAGTCAGAAATGAATATGGCTAATAAATCGCAAGAAAAGCAATCAACCTCCCTTAATCGCACTCAAATTGCCAAAGCTATCTTTGCTGCGGCTGAGTCTATGGGTATGCCTGATAGGTATCAAATAGAGCAACTCACCACTCAGGTGATTGAACGCCTGGAACAGCCGCAACCATTACCTGGAATGGAACACTTGGTGCCTAAGCGTCGCCGACAAAAGAAACACCTGCCTACTGTTTCCGAGGTCCAAACTATGGTCAGGGAAATCCTGACTGAAGAACCAACTCAGCAAGAAGAAGCTCTACCCAAAAAAGAGGAACTAACCATGCCAGCCAAGGCAAAAGTTCAGCCCACTTCTGGTATTAATCTTACGGAAAATGCCCTTCGGGTTCTGGAAAGAAGGTATCTCAAAAAGGACAAACAGGGGCAAGTTATCGAGACACCCGAGGCGATGTTCCGCCGTGTGGCACAGGCTATTGCCTCTACCGAGCTTATCTATAACCCTAGGGCAGATGTCAAGGTAAGGGAAAAGGAATTCTACCGGCTGATGGCTAATCTGGAGTTCCTGCCTAACTCCCCTACCCTCATGAATGCGGGAAGGGAGTTAGGGCAACTATCAGCTTGTTTTGTTCTTCCGGTTGAGGATTCAATGGAGTCCATCTTTGAAGCCGTAAAGAATACTGCCCTTATTCATAAGAGCGGTGGTGGGACTGGTTTTTCTTTCTCCAGACTAAGACCAGAAAACGATAGGGTCGGTTCTACGGGAGGGGTAGCTAGTGGTCCGGTCTCGTTCATGCGAGCCTTTGATACAGCTACTGATGTCATTAAACAAGGGGGGATGCGTCGTGGGGCAAACATGGCTATCCTTAATGTTGACCACCCCGATATTATGAAATTCATTGAAGCTAAAAGTGACCCTAATGCTTTCACTAACTTTAACCTCTCGGTAGCGGTAACCTCTGGATTTATGGAAGCCGTCAGAGCTGGTGCTGACTATAACCTAGTAAATCCTCACACTAACGAAGTAGGGGGTAAGCTCAATGCTAAGGATGTATTTGACCGGATAGTGGCTCTGGCTTGGAAAACAGGGGACCCGGGCATTATCTTCATTGACCGAATAAATCAAAATAACCCTACCCCCCATTTAGGCAAGATTGAAAGCACTAATCCCTGCGGTGAGCAACCATTACTCCCCTATGAGTCATGTAATTTAGGCTCTATCAATCTAGCCAAGATGCTACGAACCAAAAACGGAATTACTGAGATTGATTATCCCAAGCTGGTTAAGACAGTAAGAGTCGCCGTGAGGTTTTTAGATAATGTCATTGATGCCAATAAGTTTCCTCTACCTCAAATAGAGGAAATGACTAAAAAGACTAGGAAAATAGGGCTTGGGGTGATGGGTTTTGCCGATATGTTAATCAGGTTAGGCATTCCCTACGACTCAGCAGAGGCACTACAGACCGCCGCCGATATTATGTATTTTATAAAGGAAGAGGCACATAAAGCCTCAGTAGGATTAGCTAAGGAACGGGGGGTTTTCCCTGCCTTTAGTGGCAGCATCTACGATGTCCCTGATAGCCCTAGGCTAAGAAATGCGTCATGCACTACCATTGCTCCTACCGGCACCTTAAGCATCATCGCCGGTTGCTCCAGTGGCATTGAACCTCTTTTCGCCCTGAGCTATACAAGAAATATTCTGGATGGCGCCCAGCTAGTAGAGGTAAACCCCTATTTTGAGGAAGCGGCCAAGAAGGAGGGATTCTACTCTGAAGAGCTTATGCACCGGCTAGCCACTGGCACCCAACTCCATACCCTGGAGGGTATCCCTGATAATATTAAACGGTTATTTGTCACTGCCCACGAAATAAGCCCTGAAATACATATCAAGATGCAAGCCGCCTTTCAGAAGTCCACGGACAACGCTGTTTCTAAAACAGTCAACTTTCCCCAAACAGCTACTGTAGAAGATGTCGCTAAGGTGTATATGATGGCTTACCAGGAGGGATTAAAGGGGATAACTATTTACCGGGATAGAAGCCGTGAGGCACAGCCGATGAGTACTAGCCAAATGGGAAAGGTAGAAGGAGCTAGACTTACTCCCAGGAAGAGGCCAGAGGAGACACAGGGGCGCACGAAACGAGTCAATACGGGCTGTGGCTATATCTATGTAACTGTGAACTGGGATGAACAGGGAATATGCGAGGTTTTCTCCACCTTGGGTAAGGCTGGTGGCTGTGCCTCAGCTCAACTTGAAGCTACTTGCCGACTCATTTCCTTGGCGTTACGGTCTGGGGTAGATGTTGCCCAAGTGGTAAGGCATCTCCGCGGTATCCGTTGTCCATCCATTGCCTGGGAAGAGGGCAAGGCTATTCTCTCCTGTGCTGATGCTATTGCCAGCGTACTGGAGAAACATACCACTGGTTATGATGGCAAGCCCAAGCCGGAGGACTACGGAGTGACCAAGAACCTGGCTGGGCAGTGCCCCGATTGTGGCAACCTGCTTGTCTATCAAGAGGGTTGCTTCACCTGCCCCTCCTGCGGCTATACCAAGTGCTAATGGACTATTATAAAACTTCAACCAGAAAGTAGAGACTGGTTAAACTAGCTAGACTGGAGCTAGAGTGAGTGTAGCTGGTTTTTTATTTTACTGGCTATGGCTATTTTGCTCAGGTTTATCGGCAACAAGCTGATACCATCAGTTATGCCCACTGGGTGGCTCAAGGCTATTGTTATGGGCTGGGTTGGTGGCTTTTTTGGGAGCTTGGTAGATAGCATCTGGAGCCAGTTTGGACCTGAGGTTGCTGGGATAAACCTGGTGGCGGCTGTTACCGGTTGCGCCCTTTTTATCCTCTTTCTTGGTATTGCCCCCTTCGTTAAAATATTGCTGGGAAAGGTGTGATCTCTATATAGGGTTTTTATTGGTTGCCTGCTTTTGTGCTATATTTAATTAAAGCCAGCGTAGCTCAGGGGTAGAGCAGCGGTTTCGTAAACCGCTTGTCGTCAGTTCGAATCTGACCGCTGGCTCCACTTTTTGTAGCTAAAATTGCTATTTTGAGGCTTTTTCTTGACTGGGATAACTTAAGAGGGTATCCCATAGACATCTACGTGCTCAGGCGCGTTCAGTGGAAATCTACCGTAGGCTATGTCTCAAACACCTCTCGGTACAGAGTTACTGCGTTGAGCCGTTTCGGGACCACCTCGAAGCCTACCCCAGGAGTATCATCCAAGACCACGCAGCAATGTTTGTTCTGCTTGATCTGGGGTTCGGTGATATCCTGACTATAAAATCGACTAGAAGGGAATATATCGGCTGGATATGTAAACCCCGGCAGTGTCGCTAGCGCGGCGCAGATCCCAGCGCCCACACTGCTCTCCAGCATACCCCCTACCCAAGCCTGAATCCCGGCATCCTTGGCTATATTGTGGATCTGTACTGCGTTATATAGCCCCCCAACACGTCCCGGCTTCACGTTCACTACTCGACAGGCGCCGATCTTCAACGCCAGCTGAAAATCTCGTGGATCCTTGACTGACTCATCAAGGCAGATTGGCGTTTCGACTTGTCTCTGAAGCTCAGCATGCTCGATCAGATCCGTGTGGGAAAGTGGCTGTTCAATCATCGCTAAATTGAACCGGTCAAACGCCTTTAGTGTCTCCAAATCCTCACGCAGATTGTACCCCGAATTGCAGTCTACGTGGAAGACCGGATCGGGAAAGACAGACCGGACTGTCTCCAGCATCTCAATATCCCACCCGTGGCGAACCTTGAGCTTAATCCTTGGGTATCCGGCATCAACGGCATCTTGGATCAAGCCTAGCAGGGTATCTATCGTATCCTGCACTCCAAAGTCGGCACCGCACCGAATCACTGGCCTCTCACCCCCTAATACTCGCCAAAGGGGCTGTCCCAACAGCTTGCTGTGCAAGGCCCACCAGGCAGTCTCCACGGCGGCCTTGGCAAAGGGGTTCCCCTTGAAAACTGCAAGCCGAGATATCAGGTCGGGGGCTGAGTTCAGCTCCTCTCCTAATAGTCGGGGTAAGAAGAACTGCCGGCACGCTTCATACACTGAGCGAGCCCATTCTGGAGAGTAGGTGGGGGCATAAAAGGGTGTCGCCTCCCCCCAACCATCTACTCCCTCGCTAGACATTCGAACCATCACCGAATGGATCGCTGCATCCTCCCCATAAGCGGTGCGCCAGGGGCTAATAAGTGGTAACACCACATAACGAATTTCGGCAGATTCAATTTTCAAGGTATCCTCTTTCAGCGTTCTTCCCAAGCAATGCTTTAGCATATCATATTAGTACTGGGATTAAGCAATATCAATCCTACGGTAGGATATGGTCTGTATCAAGAGTCGCTACAGGAACATGCATTTTACGAATAAAATAGGTTTGTGCAGTTTGACACAAGAGTTCAAATTTGAATGTAAGACTACCGTTTGGTATAACGACAGATAGTTTCGTAAATTGCTTGTCGTTAGTTCGAATCTGACCGCTGGCTCTGTAGATTTAGCCCAGCGTCAAACGGCTTTTTGAAAGTAGTAGCCGACTCCGGGTTCGGTTATAATGTATCTAGGTAGGACAGGGTCTGGTTCTATCTTCTGGCGCAAATGCGAAATGTAGATGCGCACATAATCCAGATCATCAATATATTCCCATCCCCATACCTTTTCCAAGGCCTGCTTGTGGGTAAGAATACGGCCAGCATTCTCTACCAGAAGAGCAAACAGGCGAAACTCTCGCGGGGTCAGTTTTATCCGCTCCCCGTTCACAACAACCTTTCGCTCAGCAACATCCACAGTGAGGAAGCCATCACTATAGGTAATCTCTCTCCTTGCCTCCGCTGAAGAGGAGAGTTCAGCGCGTCGCAATGCTGCCTTCACCCTCGCCACCAGCTCTCTATTCCCCACTGGCTTAAGGAGGTAGTCATCAGCGCCGCAATCAAGCCCACGCACTATATCCTCCTCAACCCTCCGTTTACCGGTGAGTATGAGTACGGGTATATCAGAGACATCGCGGATACGGTCTAATGTCTGCCAGCCGTCCATTCTGGGCATAATCACATCCAGAAGCACTAAATCTGGTCTCCGGTCAAATAGAAGCCGTAGGCCCTCCTGCCCACTGCTCGCCTTGAGCACCTCATACCCTTTCTGGGTAAGAACTTGGTCAATCAATCTAACCAAGGCCTCGTCATCGTCAACTATAAGGATTTTTTTGCTTGTTTCCATCGATGCTAATTTTTATCTTTCTGCCGCCGTAGTAGCATTTCGGCAATCACTTCCGGTAGTTCGCGGGTATTGATGGGCTTCGACAGATACACATCACAGCCGGACTCAATAACTTTCTCCTTGTCCCCCTTCATGGCATAGGCGGTAACACCAATAATAGGGGTATGGCTAAATGTCGGCGTCTCCCTGAGCTTTCTGGTTACCTCAAGCCCGCTCATTTTAGGTATCTGTATGTCCATTATAATGAGGTCTGGTTGCTCTCTCATCGCCATATCTAGCGCCTCTTCTCCATCAGTTGCTTTGAGCAGGGTATAGTTCTTGGCTTTAAGCGCCATCTCAAGCAGCTTCATATTTAGGGGATTATCTTCAACGACTAGTATCTTCTCTTGCATTGCTCGTTTCTCCTGAGTATGGCTGGTCGGTTTTTGCTAGGGGCAGGGTAAAGGTAAACCGGCTTCCCTTCCCGTATTCGCTCTCTACCCAAATTTGCCCACCATGCTTTTCTATAATTTGCTTGACAATGGCTAGCCCTAGCCCAGTCCCACTCTTCTTTCTGGTTAGAGGATTGTCTAGCTGGTAGAAAGGCTCAAATATCTGTTCCTGGTTCTCCGGCTTGATACCAATGCCGTTATCAATCACGCTGACCTGACACCAGCTATCCTTCCTAGTTGCCTCAATCTTCAGCCTGCCGCCATCCGGGGTAAACTTAGTCGCATTACTCAGCAGGTTAAGGAGCACCTCATTTACCTTAGCCTTATCGGCATAAACCAAGGGGAGCCCCTCTTCTATCTCAACATCAAGGCTTTGTTTTCTTGATGCCAGTATGGGCAGCATAGTTCTAGTTAGTGGTTCTATTACCTCAGCTAGGGCAAGATTGGTCAGGTAGAATTTCACCTTGCCCGATTCTATCTTGGACAGGTCAAGGACCTCGTTGATTAGGTTCAGAAGGTGCTTACTACTGTTTAGGATGTCGTCAAAGCACTGCCTCTGCTCATCGTTAATCTTTCCAGGCACTTCATCCCTCATCAGTTCAGAAAAGCCAATAATGACATTGAGTGGGGTGCGCAACTCATGGGACATATTAGCTAGGAACTCAGACTTTAGCTGGTTTGCCCTTTCCACCTCCCTGGTCTTTTCTATGAGCTCCTGCTGTTGTTTCATCAATTCCTCGGTTTGTGATTGAAGCTCCTCGTTCTGGATATCCAGTTGCTCAGTTTTCTCTTGAAGTTCACGCTCCATTTGCTTACGCTCGGTGATGTCCCTCACGTAGACAACGTTGACACGTTTTCCCTGGTACGTGCTGTAAGCACTGGTAAGCTCAATAGGAACCTCAGCGCCATCCTTTCTCATAATGGTTATCTCAAAAAGTCCTGGGATACTTTCGCCGCTTATCTTTCTTCGGTGTCTTGCTAGGGAAGCTTCGCGGTCTTGGGGGCGGACGAGGTCGAAAAACGGCATGTTCAGCAATTCCTTCTCAGAGTAGCCAGTTATACGCTGCCAAGCAGTGCTGCAGAAGACTTGGACTCCCTCTTTTTGCTCTTTATCTTGGAGCATGACAATAGCCTCACCCACCTCACCTTCTAGCTCTAGGAGGGCACGATATCTTTCCTCTGACTCTTGCAGCGCTTCCTCGGCCTGCTTACGCTCGGTGATGTCCATGAAGTTTCCCAGAGTTGCTTGTTTGCCATCGTGGAAGATGGAGGTAACTGTCTCCATTGCCCATCTAGTCTCACCACCCTTACTAATAATCCTGAACTCATAAGGGGAAAGGTGGTTTCCCTTTAACATCCCCACTGCGTTTTCTCTGACTTTCTCCCTGTCTTCAGGATGGACAAGCCGCAAAGAGTCTGTATCCAGCAATTCATCCTTGGTGAAGCCTGATAGTTTCTGGAACTGGGGATTAACAAACCGAAATTTTCCGTCTTGGGCAATGTAAACACCAACTGGTGAGCTATTGGCCAGGATTTTATATAACCCCCCTGACTCCTCAAAAGCTGCTATCATCCCGTTAATCGTACCCCCTAGGCTCGATAATTCATCCTTTCCTGTCATCGCCACACGCATCGAGAGGTCACCACTTGTGCCAATACTGGTCACACTTTTACTGAGGTGAGCCAAACGAGACAGGACTTTCCTGTCTAAAAGCATCATTATTGCCGTACCAGCCACCAGACCAACTGCCAATAGCGACAACATAAAATAGGAAACGGTGGCTTGGCCTTGTGTGTAGATATCTCTGGGCATATCCACTCTTAGTAGGAGAATCGGCTTGCCATAGATGTCTTTAAGCAGGGTATATCCGGCAATGGATTGTTTGTCCAGTGGTTGAATAAGAATTGGCGCCTCTTCCGACAAGGATGGTATTGCTGCTTGGAAATCGGGAGGCATCGGTGAATAGTCGTACCGATGTATGGTGAGGGACAAATGCGTTTGTTCAGCTAGCTGTTCGATTTCGCTGGCATCTAGGTAGCGCCCCATAATCAGTGTCCCGCGGATAGGACCCTCGTCTCACTGGTCAGAAGAGGCTGAGAGGCAATAAGCATAGGGGCTTCGGGAAGAAGAACAATCCCCGTAATGCTGCTTTCTGTATCAGGGTGGTGCACGAGGAGGTCAGTGGCAGAAAGGTGCTCCTGTAGAGCCTGTGGAACAGGTATTTCTTCCTCGTTCTGCAGGTTAAAGGCTTTGCCGTAGACAATCTGGCCGGAAGAGTTAATAAACAACATCAGGTTAAGCCTTAGGTTAGTAAAAGTTCCATCGACAAGATTTGACTCTATATACTCGTTGTTGGCATCCTCAATGAAGTTATAGGTATCATCCCACGCTGCCCAGTCGTCAACAGTAGCGTTCAATGTGAGGAGGTCATTAGACAGGGCACTCGTCGCTCGTTCAACATCCTGGCGGGCATACTGCTCTTCCAGTTCGGTGAAACTGTGCACCAAGGTGATTTGTGAGATAACATATTGAATAATGAGCAAGCCGATGATAGCTATGCCCACAGTCATCAGTGTTTTCCTACGCAGCGTCGTGTGTTTGCCCCCTTAATTCTTCTTGTATATCTTTGCCTTGGCATCAAGGCATTTCAGTTTCTCATTCAGACTACCTGTTGGTGTCTCTACCTCGCCTAGAATCAGGTAGCCCGGGGCAGCTAGTGAATCATAAAGCATGCCCAGCACCCTTTCCTGGAGTTGACTCTGCAGATATATCAGGACATTGCAGCAGAATATGCAGTCCACATCTATAAAGGGCTGCCGTATAGTCGTGGTCAGGTCAAAATAAGAGAAACTGACCATTTGCCTGATATCGCAGTTTACCACATAGCCTTTGTCACAGCAGGTGAAATAGTTTTTCAGGGCAGTGGGAGTGAGTCCCTTTACATCTGTTGGGGGATATACCCCTGCCTGTGCTCCTTGCAGAGCCTGCCGGCTGATATCGGTGGCATAGATTGATATGTTGAAGTCCTGCCGCCGGTTCCCTAAAAATTCGGCAAGCAGTATAGCTATGGAGTACGGTTCTTCACCACGGGCACAGGCAGTGCTCCACAACCTCAGTTTCTGTTCCCCTCGGTTTCTCTTGAACAATGTCAGCTCAGGTAATACCAGTTTAGTTACCTGCTGAAAGGTATATGAGCTTCTGAAGAAACCACTTACCTTTATGGTGAGGTCATCGGTAAGTTTATGATACTCTTCAGGATGGGCATCCAGAAACTCTATGTAGTCTAGGTATGTTTTCGCTCCCGTGACATGAAGCCTCCTCTCCAGACGGCGAGACACTGTCCCCCGCTTATACTCCCGGAAGTCATGCCCTGTGTCTCGATACACCTTTTCCAGGAGCGAATCAAGAGCGGTAGTATCAATTCCTGTAACCATGCTTGCCATATAAGACCCTGACCTCCAGCACCAGCATGTATGCCAAGTGTATTATACAGGCACTAAAATTGCCAATAGTCATTTAGTATAGTATTGACCCGATAAAAAGCAAATCTGGGGACGCTTATCAGAGTGAGGCTATAAACAATCTCGTTATGGGGGAAGGATAGTTACTGACCTAGTCAACAGGCGAAGCTCAAACCAAAATGATGGAGAATCCTTAATTAAAGAATGGAATTGATTACCACTCCTCTCGTGGAACTTTGCGTAATTCGCCGGCATCAGTGAAACCAAGGGCAAATATAGTGTCTGGCGTAGCATCGCCTAAGATGTTTTCCTTCACTTTCTCATATTGACCTTGGTATTTAGGTATTTGCTCTCCCCATTCATCA
>Ga0172366_10004210_pt1 | contig 11347 bp, 16 predicted proteins | sample LakKivSesite69cm_FD_114533 | JGI IMG/M metagenome (GOLD analysis project Ga0172366, IMG submission 114533) | Sediment microbial communities from Lake Kivu, Rwanda - Sediment site 69cm | ecosystem: Environmental > Aquatic > Freshwater > Lake > Sediment | place: Rwanda: Western Province, Lake...
AGGCTGTGCTTGAAAACAAACAATAGGTTTATTTTGCTGCGTGTTGCTATCAGTCAAACTGCTGGCGGATCAACATGTCCGCTGGGATGTAGCCTTCGTAAAGGCTGAACCGTAAACTAACGACTAAAGGTGGAAAAGGAATATGGCTTACAAGTATATTGCTGAAGCATGGGCTAAACCTGAAAGGTCATACGTTGATGAGTTGACACGTCGAAGAATGATAGAGTGGCGCAGACAATCAGTCATAACCCGCATAGAGAAGCCCACACGCCTAGACAAGGCACGAAAACTGGGCTATAAGGCAAAGCAAGGCTTTGTTATGGCTCGTGTCCGCGTGAGAAGAGGCGGATTGCGGAAGGTCAGACCTAAAGCTGGAAGGAGACCAAAACGCATGGGTGTCAAAAAATTCAAGCCTGCAAAGAGCCTCAAGTTGATCGGTGAAGAGAGAACTGCAAGGAAATTCCCAAACCTCGAAGTTTTGAACTCCTACTGGGTTGGCGAGGACGGTCGCTCCAAATGGTTTGAGGTTATAATGGTTGATCCCAGTCACCCAGTGATAAAAGCGGATGAAAAGATAAGCTGGATAGCCCAGAAACAGCATCACCGAAGGGTTTTCAGAAGTTTGACAAGTGCTGGCAAGAAAGTTAGAAGTCTCAGAAGAAGAGGGCGAGGAGCGGAGAAGTTTCGACCGAGTAAAAAGGCATGAAATGGAGACAACTAATCAAATGACGACCGTAGTAAGACCCATAGTCCGCAAGAAAAGCGGGAAACAGCGCCAAGGAAGAGGTTTCAGCCGAGGCGAACTGAAGAAGGCGGGAACCAACATGAAAGACGCCTTGAGGCTGAAGATTTCAGTAGATTCAAGACGCAAGACTGTTCTTGAAGAAAACGTTGAGGCTGTCAAGACTTTATTGGCAAACAGAAAAGCGCATTCTAAGCCGAAGCGAAAGTCTAAAAGTTGAGTCCGCGTTAATCATGAAACAGTGATTCGGCTTTGTCTTCTAAACCTCAAGTAGCCTACGTTGATTTACGAACATCTGTCCATGCAACCGAAGACCTTGACAAAGTGCAGACGGCAATATGCAACATTCTTCCCACAGAACTTCTTAACCTCATAGCTTTCAAGAAAGCAAGCCTAACGGGCTATCACGGCAATCCGATCACTCTTGTCGAAGCAAAAATCAACGAAAAGAGGGTTGCACAGGCAGTTTTAGAAAAAATAGCTCAAAATCTAGCTGTTTTGGATAAGGAAATTTTGAACAGTGAAATCGATCAGCATTTGGAAAAGGGCAATTTGTATCTGAGATTTGACAAGCAAGCTGCCTATCTGAGCCATTTCAAGTTCGGTCACACTGACCCCATACATTTCCGAATACACTTTAAAAGACATCGTCCTGAAGAGGTAATCGAAGTCTGTAGAAAGTTCGGGTTGCTGCCATGAAAAGACTGTATGCCGACCTTCATCTCTGTCCAAACGTGATAGATAAGAAACAAACTGCACAAGCAATAGCCAAGGCGTCATCGCTTGGCTATCGTCTGATAGCTATATCTTTGCCTCTGAAGACTGAGGATAGGGAAATCAAGGAGTTGCAGAGTTTCTGCAAGACCGCTGGAGTGGATTTTGCGTCTCGCATAGACCTGAGACCAAGAACACCTGACGAGCTGCTAAAGAACCTTAGACGGTTCAGAAGAAAATTCGAAATAATCGCCGTGGTCTGCGAATCTAAAAACGTTGCGAGACAAGCAGCAAAAGACCGTCGAGTGGACCTGTTAAATTATCCATCACCAGACTATCGCAAGAGCTTTTTCGACGAAGCCGAAGCTGGACTGGCTTCAAACAGTTTGGCTTCTCTTGAAATAGACACAAAATCGTTGCTCACTCTGGAAGGAAGAGCGAGAATAAAGCTGATGTCTAGTCTGCGAAAAGAAACAGCAGTTGCCAGACAATTCCACGTTCCAATAATCATATCAAGCGGCGTGTCAGACGAGAAACTGATGAGAAAACCAGCTGAGCTGGCTTCTTTAGCATCACTCTTCAACCTTAACCAAGCCTCTGCCCTAGACGCAGTCTCAACAAACCCCGTAGCGATGGTGAAGAGAAACAGGGAAAAACTTGATGCGCGATTTGTGGCGCCGGGAATCAGAATAATTCGAGGAGGAAAAGACTGTTGAAAAGGGTCAGACGCCGTTACTTGGCTTTGGAAATAGATTCTGAGGCGGTTTTCAGTTCAACGGATTTTATGGACGCTGTTTACGGTGCTGTTTTGAAGCTTTACGGCGAGTATGGTGCAAGCCAGACGGGCTTGGTTTTGATTGGCTATGAGATGGAACAGTGCTTTGCCGTTTTGCGAGTTGCGCATGTTGCTGTTGAAATGGTCAGAGCAGCGTTGGCTACGATTACTAGAATAGGGGACAAGCCTGTGGCGGTGCATGTGCTGGCGGTTTCAGGCACGTTGAAGGCACTTCGTACGAAAACAGGCAAATGAGCCATGTGGAAAGCTTATTTGGAGGTTCTCAGCTTCAGATTTTGGTTACTTGGTAATGTGCGGTTTGGCGGTTCGGCTTTGTGCGGAACGTGGGCACGGGTGAGGCGAAAGCCGCACGTTCTATTTTCATGCACGCTTCCAATAGCCAAAAATATAATAGCTGAAACGAAAGAACTAATCAGAATGATCAGAGCCAGTCGAAATGAGTAATGAAGAGAAGGTCTTGCAAGAAATCTATTCTTCTTTTGCTGATAGGCTTGATTTTGAGGATTTTAAGAGAAAATTTAATTCATTGCCAATAGATAAATGGAATTTTGCAAGAGCAATTTTGCTTTATCAACAATATGTGAAATGTAAAGATTGCGAACCAAATGTAGCTTTGGTTGTTTTATGTTCTTGCGCTGATGCATTACAGCTCATAGGAGGTGAACATCGCTCTAGAGCTAATTTTAAAGAATTCTACTTAAAATATTGTCCTCTAGAACATCGAAAGATGCCAATAGAATATCTATCAAGAGAAAAGAGAAATTCAGCAACTATGCCCTTTGACGAAAGAATGTTAGGTTACATTTACCAAGAATTTCGTTGTTCTTACATACATGTGGGAATTGGGAGTTTAGAGCCTCTCCGTGAAAGAGTCCATCCCTTTCGCTTGGGGAAATTCAGGAAGGAAAAGGAGTTTTTTACGATTGATTTAGCTGAATTCCCTAAGTGGTTTGAAAAAGCAACATTTGAAAGTCTTTATGCTTTTCTATTGGGAAAAGTGGTAGAAGAACAACATTAGACAATCAATTCTATAAAGTCTTAGTGTCATGTGAGAATATCAGACGTATGATTTTTTCAAGTATGTTTTATTTCTATTAATTTATGATAAAGATAGGGGGATAGCGTTATTTTCTTTTTCTGATAATTTTGTTCCACTTGTTTGGTGTTCATGCTGGTTTTTTGAAGTATGTTTTTCCGTCTGCTTGGCATACTAGGGTGCAGTCGTCTTCTATGGCTTTTCTGATTTCTTCGTCTGTTGTGCACACTACGGGAATCCATTTCAGGTCTGCGTCTGTCAGTAGGCTGATGTATTTCATTGTGCTGTCTTTGTAGGCTTGTTTTTTCATCCAGATCATGACGTTGGGGATATTCATATTAGACTGGGATGTTGTTGTATTAGCGGGGGATGATGTCGCCGTCCCAGTCTGATTTATGCAGATGAAGAACTTATGACGGGCAGACCCCAAAACTACCTGTTTACAGTCGTAGACGAGCATCCTTTTTCTTTTTCAGTCCTAACCCGAAGATCAAAGCCAAAACTATTCCTGCAACGAAGCCGCCTATGTGCGCCCAATACGCAACCCCGCCTGAGACGTCGAAAACTGCGTAGAGCCATTGCAGCACAAACCAGAAACCCAGAAAGGCTATGGCTGGAACTGGTAGCACAAAATAGAAAATCAGTGTGATGACTTTTGCTTTGGGGTACAGTATGGCGTACGCTCCTAGGACTCCTGAGATTGCTCCTGAAGCGCCTAGAAGACCATAGTAGAGGTCTGCGGGGTTGGTTAGACTCATTATGTACGCAAAGGCTGCTGCCAACCCGCAGATGATGTAGAAGAAGAAGTAGCCTACATGTCCGAAAACGTCTTCAACGTTGTCTCCGAAGATGAAAAGGTACAGCATGTTCCCTAACAGGTGTACCCATCCCGCGTGCATAAACATTGATGTGAAAAGTGTGTAAAGCCTTTGGCCGTGAACGATGTCGTATGGAACCATGACAAACTTGTCTTCAATCTCAACTGCAAACCTGTCATTAAGCAGAATTCCTGAAGCTGAGAGCCAGTAAACTGCGAAGATGACGATGTTCAAGGCTAGCAACAGACGGTTAACGTGAGGAGTTGTTGTAGATCTGTTCAGATCTTTCAAAGGAAACATGCAAAGTCAACCTCTTCACTGTTGAAGTCATTGTGCGTGTTGACTATGCTTTATCTGCTCTTAAACATTCACAGAAAACTCGGGAACTGTGCCGTTGGTGCTCGTCAATCTGATACGCTGGACTGTACAGAGCCTGTTGCTAAGCTAAGCACTTGACTATTTCGGCACAAGTTAGGCATTCGTCTGGGATCGGCGTGTCTTTGGGGCGCTTCTTCAAGTACCCCACGAAGTGTTCGCATTTCGCCGCCTCAAGTTTCTCAACGACGAACTTCTTTGTTTCTTGAGCAAGGGCTGTTTTCGCTTTGTTTTCTTGCAGTTCAACGTTTTTGACTTTGGAAAGGCAGCGTGGGCAAGCATAATACTTTTGGACGTTGCCGCTGGTGGTCACTGCTGCCAGAATTGGTCTGTGAAATGTTGTTTTGCATTCGCTGCATGTGACGTCGTCTTCCTCATGCAGCTTGGGCATTTGTGGGTTTCTCTGCATGTGTTCCACCGACCTATCGGTATATAGAATATTGACATTTAATAAACCTTTTTGAGTACACGTACAACAATAAGACACATTGGTGGGCTCGCCCGGATTCGAACCGGGGATCTTCGCCGCGTGAGGGCGACGTCCTAACCAACTAGACTACGAGCCCTGAATCAGTTTTTGTTTCGGGTTTTCCAGTGTTTCTGTTGGGGTGGTTTGAGATATTTATTGCTGCTTCATAAAGCCTTTCCCCTGTTTGGTTTGAAGAAGGTAGAAGTGTGGTGTGTGTAAGCGTGAGCAAGCTGGATGATAACCGAGAATCTGAAGGTTCTAGAATGATTGACAAGGTTTTGATGATGTTGTGCTTCTTGACGTTCATTTCTGTGGGCTACTTCTTAACCCACTACTTGCGCTTGTGAGTGTTTGTCAAACGTCTTTCACGACTATCGTTTCCACTTCTTTAACCCATGGAATGGAAACGGTGCTTTCTTGGAACCAGTCCATCAGTTCCTTCGCAATCGAGGCGTTTGATTCCATGATGCTTTCATCAACCAGCTTAACCGTTATCAAAGCCTTTTTTCTTTTCATTCTCTCCTGACTTCCAATATTGTTTATGTCGTTGTGAATTCTTAAAGTATGTTTCCTTTCTCGACGTATCGCATGCTATGATTCTGAATTCGAACACTCACGCCTCTGGTATTAGTACAGATTTCCACAGAAGCAGACTTTCACGTTTCCCTAAGCAATTTCACATGACACCAGCCAAAAAGGTCCCTACACTCAACGTTTTGCTCTTGCCAATTCAGAAAACTTAAAAACATTCCCCGCCCTCTCTGAACTGTCAGCTTCAGCGTGCCGAGGTAGCTCAGTCTGGGAGAGCGCTCGGCTGAAGACCGAGTCGTCGCCGGTTCAAACCCGGCCCTCGGCACTTTTAAGCCTGTTTTGAGCTTGTTTTGGCATCTAGACGCAAATCGGATGCTGTTGACAAGTCGTTATTGGAAGTGGACACGTTTGAGAACAACTGTTAAGTAGTTTATTCAAAATTCATAATTCATTTATAAGCAAATTATAAAACACGAATATTATGAAAAAGATTTTCCGATTAATCGGCTTCATCGAAATAATTGTTGGTGCACTATTCTTACTAGCGGCTGGAGTAAATGCCGTCACATATTATAAAGTGGTCTCAACCCCTTGGGCAGCGGACTATTATGCACAGTATGCTCTGGCGTGGGCAATACCTGGTATTATCTTGCTGACCATAGGTTTATGTATATTGATAGCCTCAAAAGCGACACCGATTCCTGCATAAAATCATTTTTGGAGATACGCTTTTCCCATGGTCGTAAATCAAATGGACGCATCAGAATATCAGTTTATCTAAAATTTAACTAGCTTAATCACATTAGCAGAAACATGTAGATTGTGTAGCGACGGTCTAAACGACGATGTGAACCTAGCCCTCGGCACTTTAATGGACTACTTGCTATAGGCTTCGGCAGAACGGTTCACTTGTTCGCTCTGCAGTACAGATGTTCCGGTTCTCACGAAAGGTCTTCCCATGACTTCTCTGATTTGAGCAGCAACCTTCAACGGACTTCTGACCCGCTCCATCCTAATGTCACTGTCGCCTTGAGTGCGAATGACGATGTTGCCAGAGTTCACTATCCTAGCGGAAACCGATCTAACCACTTCCAAATCCGAGAACCCAGCAGGAGAAACGGCAAACGACTTTGAGGTCACGATGCCGACTTTCACTTCCAACCCGTCATCCATAAGACTGTAAGAGTTGGAAGCTCTCAAAAGAAGCGGTCTGATTACGCTGGCGACCCATGCTATAAGCAATGCCAGAGACGTCCACACCGTGACAGGCATTATTGGAACTGAAAAATAGGCGACGCCGAATAGAAATTCGAGCCAAAATGCAAAGACTGCCACAGCAATGACTGCTATGCTTCTGCCCAAAACTGCAGGCAACACCCAAGGTCTGCCAGACCAAAGTGTTCTAGACACGGCTCTTATCCTCCTCACTTGGGACTGCTGCCTTCTGAAGTCGCCCCCACTCACGCCATGACAACGTCGAAACCATAAAGGGCAAAATCATCGTAAAAGTCAGCATCCCCACATTCCAAGGATCAAGTGTGCGCGTAGCTAAGGTTATCACGGTGAACGCAAGCATCAAGAGTCCAGTAACTGCAAATCCAATGGCACAATAGAATGCTGCATGTCTCATCTTCGGCTCACTTTCACTGTCCAATTCTGCTGTTGTTCGCATTGAATAGACTTATGAAATCGAAATGCAGATTGAAAATAACGAAGTCTGCTCACGAGTCAGTAGTTTTTGCACGGCAACACAGGCAACTAAAAAAGGGGATTTGCGGATGGCATCTCCACTAAAGTAGCTAGACTTATTAGAAAGTAGAGTCACAATTTTTCGGAGATGAATCTTGGATATCAAAGAACTATTTGGCTACAACTGGTATTCGCGTAGGGAATTCCTGAAAAGTATGGCAGAGATTCCTTGGGAGAAAGTTGTTGAAAGCTGTGGCGCCAGCTTTGATTGCATCCGAGACATATTTGTGCATAGCCTTCAAGCTGAGCAATTTTGGATCAGACGCTTCAGTGGGAAAACTACAGACGGAATCTTCGACATCCCGTTCACGAAATTCGCTGATGTCAGCGCCCTCCAAGAATATGCCGACAAAGTTGAGGCCGAAACAAACGATTATCTGAAAACACTGACAGATGAAAAGCTTTCCAGCATGTTCGAATTCAAAGGAAGAGATGGAAAGATCAATCGACACACGATTGAAGACATTTTGATGCATGTAGTTGAAGAAGAAATCCATCATCGCGGAGAGCTACTTTGTGTCTACTGGCAAAGCAACCTCACACCTCCCTACATAAGTTATACGGCTTACAAGAGTCAAGTCTGATCTGTAGAAGCAACAGCAAAAGATGGAAGTTGCTCTCGTTCCTTTTTTTGTGCAGAGTTCAAGATTCGTTTAGGAAAAGGATGGAATTGTGGGAGTGAAGACCTTGCCAAAAGTTTATAGCAGTCATCAACTCTTGCTTTGGACGAAATGACTATTCAGATTTCAGAACTGGCCAAAAAACATTTGCCAATTGCCGTCGAGTTGTTGAATGGGGAATACAGAAACTCCTACGGGTTCATTCCATTCAATGAAGAAAGAATCCTGTCCCAAATCCGGCAACGAAGCCTTAAGGTTCTTGTTGCAGAAGAAAACGGTGATGTACTGGGTATTGTCGGAACTCACACACATGATGAGGAACGCTTAGAAGAACACATCTCGTGGCTTGCTAGTTGCGAAGGACGCAACCAAAAAGCGGTTGAGAACATTCTGGTCAAAGAGATTGAGAAAGATGCTAAAGGCAGCACTGTTATGACAATGGTTGATGAGGGAAGCCCGAGAATCAACGATTGGATTGGCCGAGGCTACGCATTGCAGGCTGGCTTTCAGGAGATGTCTGCAAAACTTGAGGGTTTGAAGCCGGTTCCAAAGGTTCCTGAAGGCATCAAGCTTCGAAGCCTAGGACCTGATGAAGAGGAGAAGCTTGTTGCAGTCATGAACACTGGATTTGGATGGCAAAGACTGAGACTTGGAGATCTTGAAGTTTGGAAGTCGGAGGATGCGCCGTTCACTGAAGACTGGGTTCAAGTCGCCGAGGCGGGCGAAAGAATAGTGTCGGCTGTCGTGGCGAAACCGGACACGGACTGCATAAAGTATCTGCATCTGAAAAGGGGCCATCTTGGTCCAGCAGCTACTCTTCCCGAAGTCCGAAACAAACATCTTGCATCAGCACTTACGGCTCGAGCCATGAATTTTCTGTTCGAAAAGGGAATGAACTCAGTCAGATTGGGGACTTCGGAACAAAACGTTTCCTCAATTGCTCTGTTGCGAAGTCTAGGCTTTCGGGTGGACGTTGTCAGAAAGATCCTGCTTAAAGAGTTGAAGACCGCCTGAGTCGGATGCAAGTTGCCAAGCGCGTGTCACAACGCATAAAGAAAGAAGGGGATTGTGCGGGTGACATCTTCACTGGTCTCTGGCTTGTCTAGACACCCCTTATTTATAGGCTGATTATGATTCAAGAATCGTCGAGACAGCCTCTTCTGTGACTTTGTTTTCAGTTTTTCTTTATTCATGGTCTGCTGGATGTCAGGCTACTAGAAAATAGACTAGAAGCACGGCTGCAAACGTTACTATGAATGATGGAACCACGTACTTGTAGATCTTGCCCAAGTGGCATTTGAAGTAGTCTGCCGTGAACGCGAAGCAGAGGTGTGTCGGCGAAATCACGTATCCGAGATAGGCGCTTATGTAGATCAGTGAGGCTGTTCTCGGCGAAAGCGCCATTATTCCGCCTAGAATCGGCATGGCTATTGACACTCCGCCTAGGGCTGAGGCTGTGAGCACTCCTAGAACTGCCGGTATGCCTGTCAACAGCAAAGTTATGTCAACGTTTCCGCTTGCGACCACTGATTCGAATATCGTAGAGATTTCAGTGGCTTTTATTATGTTTCCAAGCAGGAATGCGCCGTAAGCTGCGAAAGTTATGCCGTAGATTCCCCAACCCTTGAGAGACTTCGTGAAAGTCTTCAGATTCGTCTTGGAGATTGCGATCAGGACAATTAGCCCTATGAACGTTGCTATTAACACGTCAAAGCCCTGTTTCGACAAGCCATATGGAGTCAGGCTTAAGCCTACAGCCACAACTATGGTTGCCAGAATCGGGGAGAAGGCTACGAGAAAATCCTTGAAATTATGGTTCGGCTCGCTTCCTGTTAACGTGCTTTTCGGGTTCGGAGTCTTCCAGAAACCAATCACGTAGCCAACAACTACCATTACGGCAACGACTGGTATGTTCCGTATGATTATCGAGGAGATTGTTGCTTCTGAAAGCGCCGCAGTAAGTATGAGAACTTGACCTAGAGGGTACACGGGAAAGATGGTGTGCCTGAACCACAGGTTCACGTAGGCTTTTTTCTGTGGTTTCAAACCAAGTTTTTCACCCTCAGAATCTACGAGAGGCGCTGACATCAATGCTCCGCCTGCGACTGGGAGAAACCCTAACACCGCTGGAAGGACACTTACCACGATTTTCGGATTCTTGATTATCCTGCTTAGGCTTTCACTCAACCTGTTAATCATTTTCGTCTCTTTATAGAGCTGGCTCAGCAGCATCACTCCAAACGTCGACAGCACAATTGAGATCGTCAAAAGGTCAACTGACGTTTCGTAGATTTTAACAGGAATTTGCCACCAGTCAAGAGCCAGAAACCCAAGCAGCAAGGCAGTTGCGTTCAACGTTATTCCAAGGTTAACGCGCCTATACAACATTATTCCAAGAACCGCGAAAGAGAAAATCAATGCGAACGGCGTGCTTAACAGTCCCAACTGCGTGCCTACCTCTATCCATCAGTCATTCAGAGTTCGAAAGGATGCCTTTTCAACTCATAACTTTTTCCGTTTTCAAACAGATTTGCCCACATGAACATCCAATGTTGAACTTGCCATGGTCTCGCAGAGTCAAGACTTTTAGCGCAAGCAGTGCTACTATATCTTATGCTGACAAAGGAAGAAGCCCTCAACCTCATAACCGAACATGTTTCCAGCGCCAAGAAAAAGAAACATATGCTTGCAGTATCAGCGATCATGCGCGTTCTCGCAGCCAAACTCGGAGCAAACGAAGAAGAATGGGAACTTGTGGGGCTATTGCATGACTTGGACTACAACCTTGTCGACGGCGACATGCGTAAACATGGCTTGATTGCTTCGGAAATGCTGAAGGGAAAACTTCCTGACAACTGCCTGCACGCCATAAAGTCACACGACTATCGGACAGGAATCAAGCCTGAAAACACTTTGGACAAGGCGCTGATTGCTTCAGACTGTGTCTGGAGTCTGCTAGTGCGGGCAACACTCGCCAACCCACACAAGAAGATTCAGGAACTAACGTTTGGTGCCTTGAAGCGCGTGTTCGGAAGCGACTCGTTTCCAGTTTTCTTGAAGAGCGGTGTGCTTATGTGTAAAGAAATAGGTTTGACGCTGGAAGAGTTTCTGCAGACGGCACTGTCCTCCATTCCAGCCGATTTAACCGTCAGCGTTGAAGACCTGTAGCCTCGCATTTCTCTCTTGAAACTCAGACGCAATGCTCATCAGTGCATGATGTTCTTTTGCTAACTGTCAGAGTGTACGGATAGCATTCTATTCAGACAGCGTCTAGACGAGTCTTCTGCAAGGTTCAAGTCGTCTGTTTGAAGGTGGTCTTGCACAACGTTTATGTTTCGATGTTGTTTTAGAAAAGGAAAATAGGGACTTCAGCAACAAGTCTCTAGCACCGTGTGCGGTCGTAGTCTAGTTTGGTCTAGGACATCAGCCTGCCACGCTGACGACCCGGGTTCAAATCTCGGCGACCGCACCATTCATTATCCGCAATCAAGGTCTGC
>Ga0172366_10004215_pt1 | contig 11342 bp, 13 predicted proteins | sample LakKivSesite69cm_FD_114533 | JGI IMG/M metagenome (GOLD analysis project Ga0172366, IMG submission 114533) | Sediment microbial communities from Lake Kivu, Rwanda - Sediment site 69cm | ecosystem: Environmental > Aquatic > Freshwater > Lake > Sediment | place: Rwanda: Western Province, Lake...
CTCGTATGTTGTCTTCCTGGACATCTTCTTCATGCCTCCATATCTTAACCTCCGAGAGCGCCGGTGATCTTATTTTTGAAACATCACTTCGCGCCCGGGTGATCTTATTTATGGAGCTGAGCGACCCCTTGAATCCGGCTCCCTCCAAGCTCTAAAATTTTCTGGTTCTCCGGGAATCTTGTTCCCGGAGTTGAAGTCTAAAAGCAAAAGAGCTTTTTTAATAAGGAGGCTTAGCATGAAGAAGCTGACAGGCACACTGGTCGTCCTGGCTGCAGTCACGATGATGACCGGCTGCAACAGGGAAAAGACCGACGACGAGCTCATACGGGAAGCGGTCATGAACTCGGACTACTTCGGTTCAACGACCGTTGAGGGCCAGTCCACCCTCTACGCCATGGACACCACGGACTACCTGACCTGGTGGAGAGTCGCCACATCCCACCCTGATCCATACCTGGAGATCCGCAGGGTTGAGGACTCGGCCTATGTGGTGTTCTCCGGCAAGACCCTGGGCGACTTCCATATAGCGTTCCGGGATAAGGGCGAATACACCAAGCCCTTTGGTGACAGCGCGACCATAGAGGGAGTGGTCCAGAAAAACGATGCAGGCGAGTGGGAGGTCACCCATGTTACTGGAGTCCACTGGATAAGCTTCCAGAACCCGCCCGACTACATCATAGACAGCGTCTGGATGATCATAGGCGGCGTTGACACCGTGATAACCAACCCTCTGAACCTGTTTGCGCTTGACAGCGTCCTGACCTTCACGGTTGGCTCCGATCTGCCCATACAGTGCAAGGCCTACACCTCCACCATGAACCTGGATGGCGCATTGCACCTCTTTGGACAGGGCGAGCACTACAGGCTTGACTTCGTGGATTCCGGCGCGTTCTTCTTCGCACAGGACACGGTTGGTCTCACCAAGACTGGCGTCCACTTCCTGGGGGTTGACCTCTTTGACAGGGCCTGCCTCATGTATGCTGACACAGCATACGAGTGCAGGGGATGGCTCATTCCCTTCAATGTGGAATAATTCCCCGGCGAACCATGACAGGGGGCCTTCGGGCCCCCTTTTGTTTGCCTGGGGTTCGCTGTGAGCCTTACAATATATCTCTGATGAAGATTCATCCCACCGCGATAGTTGATCCAGGGGCTGAACTGGCGGATGGCGTTGAGGTAGGGCCGTATTGCATCATAGGTCCTGAGGTCAGGATAGGTTCCGGGACAAAGCTATACTCCCATGTCAGGATAGACGGACCCGCTGTGATAGGCGAGAACAACGCGATATTCCACGGCGCGGCCATAGGCGGGGCGCCGCAGGATGTTGGCTTCAGGGGCGAGAGAAGCGGAGTTAGAATAGGCAACGGAAACCTTGTGAGGGAATACGCCACCATTCACAGGGGGACTGGGGAAGGAACCGAGACCATCGTCGGGAACGGAAATTTCCTTATGGCTTACTCCCACCTGGGACACAATGTGGTCGTGGGCAACAACTGCGTGATAGTCAACACTGTGCAGCTGGGCGGCTACACGGTTGTTGAGGATTTTGTCTACATATCAGCTTTTGTTCCGGTTCACCAGTTCGTGAGAATAGGCAAGATGGCCATGGTGGCCGGTTCCAGCAGGGTGAACCAGGACATCCCTCCATTCATGATGGCCATGGGCTACGAGGCCGGGATAATCGGGGTCAACAGGGTGGGACTGAGGCGCAGGGGATTCCCCTCCGAGAGGATAGACGCGATTGCCGAGGCTTACAGGATAATTTACAGGCAGAGGCTTTCCATAGCGTCTGCCCTGGAAAGGCTCAGAAATGACTTCCCTGATAACGAGGACATAGCTTACCTTGTCAATTTCATAACCAGCAGTAAGAGGGGGATAACCAGAAGGACAAGATGAACTCCCTTAGGGTGATACCCTATTCCGAGACGGGGGCAGGCCTTAACATGGCACTGGACTGGATTCTTTTCCGGAACGCCCTGGATGGAGCCGCGCCCTGCCTTCGTTTCTATGGTTTCCGCCCACCTGGTGTGACCATAGGGAAATTCCAGAAGGGGATACCGAGAGGCCTCAACGGCTATCCCTGCGCCAGGCGCCCCACCGGAGGCAGGGCAGTCCTGCACGATGGCGACCTGGTCTTCTCGCTCTCCGGCCAGCACACCACGGGCCATTTCTCCGGTTCAGTCCTTGATACCTACAGGGCAACCGCGGAGATACTCGCGGCCGCGGCCCGGCGCGCGGGGCTCCAGGTGGAGGTGGAGAAGGGAGCCCCGCAACCCTACGACGAGATGTGCTTCCGCTCTACCTCCAGATACGAGATAACCCTTATGGGCAGGAAGGTTATTGGTGTGGCGCAGGCACGGGAGCGCGGCGCGTTCCTTGAGCAGGGCTCCATATACCTTCCCTTGGATCCGGAGCTCTACATGAACGAAATAAAGAAGGTTTTTACGGAAATAGGCTTTGACATCTTGGAGGAGGATTTTTCCCCCGAGGAATTGGAAAGGGCCCGCGAGGCCCAGAAGGAGTTTGAGGTAAGATGAGGACTTTAGCGGTAATACCTGCCAGGTTTGCTTCCAGGCGCTTCCCCGGGAAGCCCCTGGTGAAGATACTGGACAAGCCCATGATCCAGTGGGTATGGGAGGCTGTGGTGAAGGCCACCAGCGTTAACAGCGCGGCAATAGCCACGGACGACGAGAGGATAGCCAAGACTGCCATCGGTTTCGGCGCGAGGGTTGTCATGACATCCCCGGACCATGTGTCTGGCTCTGACCGCGTCGCTGAAGTTGCAAGGAAGGCCAGGGTGGGGTTCGTTGTCAACATACAGGGAGATGAACCCCTGCTTGAGCCATCTGTTATAGACGCTGTCGTGGAAGCGCTTCAACGGGACTCGGAGGCGGACATAGCCACGCCCGTGACCCACATTGAAGAGGAGGAGGCCAGAAACCCGGATGTGGTCAAGGTCGTGGTGGACAGGAAGGGCAAGGCCCTTTACTTCTCAAGGGCGCTCGTTCCATACCCGGCCAGGCACCAGACCACATTTCTCAGGCACATAGGCATTTATGCTTTCAGGAAATACGCTTTGTTGAACTTCGTCAGGCAGGGCCCTTCTACCCTGGAGCGCATAGAGGGCCTTGAACAGCTCCGGGCCCTGGAGATGGACATGAAGATAAAGGCCGTTTCCGTGAAATTCACCTCCTGCTCTGTTGACAGGCCCGAGGATGTGCCGGTCGTTGAGAAGCTCATGAGGGAAAAGGGACTTGGGTAAGTTGCTCGTTGCTCGTTGCTCGTTGCTCGTTGTCCTCGTGTTTTTATCGTGTGATCAGCAAGAGGGCTTTGTGTCCGTAGATTACACTGTCATGGGCACATCCGCGCGGGTAATAGTTCCGAAGGAAAAGAGGGCTTTGGCTGACTCGGCTTACGCGGAGATGCTCCTGGTGGATTCCCTTATGAGCATATGGAAACCGGAGTCAGAGCTGTCCCGGCTCAATGCAGAGGGCGCCATGAGGGTTGATTCCCTGACCCTTTTCTGCATAGAAACTGCCCTTATGGCTTCCAGGATCACGAAGGGCGCTTTTGATCCCACGGTAGGCCCTCTGGTTCACTTGTGGGGATTTGATTCTGACAATCCCCATTTGCCACCGCCTGAATCCCTTGATTCCGTGAGGGGCCTGGTTGATTGGCAAAAGGTCAGTATAATCGGAGATAGCGTTGTCCTGGGCCCTGGCCAGAGCCTTGACCTGGGAGGAGTTGCAAAGGGTCTCGCGCTTGACCTCGCGAGGGCAAAACTGGAGGGGTTGGGGTGTTCCAGCTTCCTGGTTGAGATAGGTGGTGATATAGTTTGCTCTGGCCAGAAGGGCGCGGAGCCGTGGAGAATAGGAATAAGAGACCCTGTTCGCCGGGATGACATTATCGGGACAATGAGGATACGGGCTCTCGGGGCAACGATATGCACATCAGGGGACTACGAGAGGTTCGTGGAGATAGACGGGGTCAGGTATTCGCACATCATGGATCCGAGAACAGGGGAACCCGCGAGTGGCGTGATCTCGGTAACGGTTATAGGGTTTGGCGGCGCGGCGATAGCCGATGCAATGGCGACCGGGCTCCTTGTCATGGGGCCGGATGAGGGGATTCCCCTCGCGGAGTCCTCCGGCATGGAGGCAATGTTTGTTTACCATGACCGCGACACCCTTGCAACCGCAAAAACAAAAGGTTTCCCCGAGATAATCAGATGAAGGACAGGGGAATTGTCGCGGAGATAAAAGACTCAAAGGCCAGGGTTCTTCTCTCATACAACCCCGAGATTTGCAGTTCCTGTTCTGCCAGGCTGTTCTGCGGGATAAATCCCAGGGAGACGGAGGGCTTTGTCTGGGCGAGATTCACCAGGCCGCCCCGTGTTGGCCAGGTCGTTGAGGTAGAGATACCTGAAGCAAAGGCCATCCTCCTGTCAACCGTGATGTTCATAGTTCCGGCGATCATCTACATCCTCTCGTTCTGGCTCGTCCACCTTTTCATCAGCTCAATCGGCATATCGGCCCTGATAGCCCTCGTTCCCCTTGTTGCCTATTATCCCCTTCTGATGAGGTTCTCCGATTTCTTCACGCCGCGGATCAGTGGGTAGGGGCGGGCCCTTGTGCCAGCGCGTTGATGGGTCCGATCCTGTCCCCTACCTCCACCCCATGACCGACGCGACCAGCGCGAAGTCCTTCCTTGCCGCGGCCACGACCTCTGGTTTGGCCTCGTTCCTGGCCACAAAGGAGGGGTGATAAGTGGCGATGAGCGCCGGGCCGAGGACAGAGCGGTGTATCTTTCCCCTCAGGGGTTCCAGCGAGCTCCTTTCTTCCATTGAAAGGCCCAGGAGGGTTCTTGCGGAGAACCTTCCCAGGGCTAGGATGAGGTCAGGAGAGATTATCTCAACCTGGAGTTTCAGGAACCTGAAACAGGCCGATATCTCCGTGGGGGCAGGGTCGCGGTTCTCGGGTGGCCTGCACTTCACCACATTTGCGATGTAGATGTCCCGCTCCCTATCAAGGCCTATCTCTCCCAGAAGCCTGGTCAGGAGTTCCCCTGACTTGCCCACGAAAGGCTTTCCAAGGGTATCCTCCTCCCTGCCCGGCCCCTCCCCTACGAGCATGAGCCTGGCGTAAGGATTCCCCCATCCGAACACATTCCTCTTCCTCCCAGCCCCCAGGGGACAGCGCCTGCACCGGGCCGCGGCCTCCGCGAGGAGCGAGAGGGCCCGTGCCCTGTCCCTTGTCCCCGGTAGGTAAAATTCCCTGAGGCCGAAGAACTCCCTCAGGTAAAACAGGGGGAGGGTCCTGTCCTTCATTTCAGTTGCTCGTTAAAACCGGGAAACGATCCGGATGGCCGCCGTGCCGTTACGTGGCTCATCCGATTATCCCGGCTATTTCCCGGATTATAGCAAAGGAGGCCCGGGCCTTGGAGATGACGCCGAGATCAGTGGTTTTCTTCTTCCGGATCAACAGGAAACGGGCCTCCTCAGCGCCCGGCGACGAGAGGTCGTTTGCCACCATCAGGTCAACCCGCTTTGACGCCATCTTGGCCATAGCATCGTCCAGGAGCCCCCTTTCGTCGCCCAGGCAAAATCCCACGAAGACCTGGCCCCGTTTTCTCGGAAGCCCCGCGAGTATGTCAGGGGTTGGCTTCATTTCAATCCTCAGGCTTCCCCTTCGCCCTATTTTCTTCCTTGAAACCCTCTCGGGCCTGAAATCCGCCACAGCGGAGGCCATGATGACGACGCTGTGCTCCGGCGTGAGCCTGGCCATGAGTTCCATGAGCTCGCGGGCGGTCTTTATGCTGTGAGAGTCGTGGGCCGGCGCGATGGGCGCCCCGGGCCCGCGGACCGCTGTCACGAAAGCGCCCGCGGCCCTTGCCGCGCGGCAGAGCTCAACGCCCATCCTTCCTGAGGAAAGATTGGTCACGACCCTGACGGGATCAAGTGGCTCCGCGGTCGGGCCATAGGCGACCAGGACCCTTTTCCCCCTCATGGAGTCCACCACCCCTGCCCAGTCCTCCACATAACCGGCTATCTCCTCCGGGGAGCGCATCCTCCCTATCCCCCGGCCCGCGGAGAGGTCGCCGGTCACTGGCTCCATTACAATGTGACCCTGGCGCGCCAGCATCCCAGCGTTCTCCTGCGTCGCGGGCGCGAGCCACATGGACTCGTGCATCCCTGGCACAAAAATGACCGGTGGCCCAGCCGCGAGAAGGGTTGTGGAGAGTAAATCGTCCGCTATGCCGCGGGCGACCTTTGCCATGATGTTGGCGGTCGCTGGCGCGACGACCCTGCACTCTGACCACGCGGATAGCTCTATGTGGAGCGCTCCCGTGAAAAAGTCTTCGTCCGTGTAGGTCTCGCCCACCAGCGACCTGAACGCGAGGGGCCTCACGAACTCCATCGCGTTCCTGGTCAGGATGCACCTGACCGTGTGCCCGGCCTTGGCCACGAGCCTCGCGGCCTCAAGGCCGCGGTGAGCGGCCACCGAGCCAGTCACGCCAAAGAGAACCCTCAAGACTTCTTCCTCTTTCCTTTGGTGGCCTTCGGTTCTTCCTCGGCGACCGGTTCAGGAGCTCCCAGTGCATAGGGAACCTCGTCCTTCAGGGTGGCCTCCGCCGCGATGAGGTAGGGCTTCCGCCTCAGATACATGCCCTCCTCGGTTGCCCTCCGGGCTATGATGTGCGCGAACCTGCTTATCACGACGATGAACTCATACCTGTTGGGTATCCTGTCCAGCACCCTTTTCATGTCCAGGACAAGGCCCATGTCGCTCATGCTCTCTGTTTTCTCCATATCTTTCATTCTCCTCTAAGGGCCCTGAAAAATTCTAGCCTGTCTCCCTTGTTATCCCGTGTTCACGACAAGAACCCGGGCCCGAACAGCGCTTTTCCCCATTTTTCAGAGCTCTCCTTTCTTCCTTATCCCCCTGGCCGCTTTCCTTGCCAGGAGGTCTGCCCTCCTGTTTTTCCCTCTGTCCACAAGAGTGAGCCTCACCCGAAGCCTTGCCATCAGGGCCCTCGCGGATTCCATGAGCCTTGCCAGCTCGGGATTCCGTAGCCTGTATCTGCCCGCAAGCTGCTCGTAGAGGAGCTGGGAATCCATCAGAACCTCTATCTCTCCACGTGCCCCGTTCTCCACGAGCCACCTCAGCGCTTCTATGAAGGCCCTGTATTCGGCCTGGTTGTTGGTGACAACGCCCAGGGGAACCGACCTCTCGCAGACCACACGGCCCTCCTCGTCGGTGATGATGACCCCTGCTCCGCCAGGCCCGGGGTTGCCCAGCGAGCTGCCGTCAACATGGACGGTCAGTTTGTCCGCGCGCAACCCGCAACTCACTTTATGTTCACCTCTATGCCCTGGAGGAACTCCTTGATGGCAGATTCGTCCTTTTCCGAGAATCCTTTTGCCCCTTTCTTGACCAGGATGACCGTCACGAAACCTTCGCCCTGGACCAGGCTGTATATCCGCCCGACCCTGTCTTTTTCCTCCGCGAATCCCGTGTATGTCGCGTAATAACCATTCGCGGCCCAGAGGGTCACGGTATCCTCCCCTATAACCGAAAGGGAATCTATCTGCTTGCCCGCCTCTTCCAGGAAGGCCTGCACAGCGCCCTGGCTGGTCTTTAGCTTGGGACTCTTTCCGTAGAAAACCACAACCTCAAGGCCCCTCCCGGAGAGCTCCAGAAGCCCAGAGCCATCCTGTTTCATGTCCGAGACGCAGTTCCAGTCAGCGCCCTGGATGACGCTGATGGCGAAGCTCGTGTCCGCGAACTCGTATGCCGAGAAAAGGGGCCCGGCTATAACGAATAACACCAGAAGCTTTCGCATGGGAAAATTATAATGCTGGCCGCGGGGGTTAGACAAAGCGCGCGAAGGAAAATTTTGCCTTGCCCATCCCTTTCATTGTTGCACTGCGCCGGGGCCTGGCATTAAAATTCCCCCCGTAAGGAGGCATGATGCGGTTTAATTGGAAATACCTTGCAGGAATAGTGACCGTCGGAGTTTTCGCGGCAGTCTCCACCTACCAGCTGGCCAGGGCGCAGGCAGAAGGAGAAGTCCCCTCGGCCGAGGAGGTCGTCGGGGAAGAGACCGCGCCGCCCGATGAACTGCCCGAGACCCAGCCGGACACGACCGGCTACCAGCCCTCCCAGCCCACTGGCCCAACCCAACCCTCCGTGCCAGCGCCAACCGTCACCTTTGGCACCGGCGAATACAACCTGAAGATGCCCCCGGCTGACATAGAGAAATACTACCCGCCCGTTTTCAAGAGATACGAGTATTCCAGGCTGATGGATAGCCTGGCAAAGTATTTCTATGAGCTCAAGATAGATGTCAACGAGGGCGACTGGGATTATGTGGAGTTCAGCTTCAGGCTCTTCGCCAGGCAATACAAGCTCATGGCTGATATGCACCCAGGAATGTCCGAGTTCTTCCGGCTTGAATACCTGGATGTCTTAGCGGAGCAGCTCAACATCCAGAGCCCGGACAAGAAGGCCCCGGAGGACACCCTGGGCGGCTACCAGCCCGAACCAGAGGAGATGGCCCACGAGGAGGAGGAGCTGACCGGAGAGGCAGAGCCTCCCAAGGAGGGTATGGTCAAGAAGTCCAACCCCGAGGCAGTCAAGACTGTTGACAAGATAGAAAACGAGTCCTGCAAGTCCTGCCACTACCTGTATCGCCCCGCGAGCTTCTTCGCTTACTACTGGGGAACCAGGGGCATGAAATACGACATGGTGTCTTTCCGCATGAAGGACCCCGTGAGCAAGAAGAAGGAGATAAGCTACAAGGAGTTCATGGTCCTCCTGGGGGAGTCCTACTACGGCATCATGAACGGCATAGACAAGGGCGAGAAGCGCTATGTTCGCATAAAGCTGAAGGACTTTGATAAGCGCATGGGCGCGCTGGACGGCACCTGCATGAAGTGCCACTGGGAGGAGCCCGACAAATACATGCTCAAGACCATCAAGCCCCAGATGAACGCCCTCAGCGAGGAAGCCAAGCGCTACAAGCCCCGCAAGGACATCCTGAACAAGAACCTGGCCTACATCTACGAGAATGTTTGTTCGGGTTGCCATGTGATACACATGCCCGTTTACCAGATACAGGAGGTGTGGAAAGGGGAGCAGGGAGGTAGCCAGGGACAGTAAGAAAAAGATATAGCCCCCTGAAAAAAGCGGCCAGAGGGAAATGGAACACGGGAATGTGATTGTGCCAAAGGAATGGGAACTTCCCCGGGTTTCCTCGTTGGCTGAGCTTTTTTCAGGGGCTTAAAATCGGAGTTCTGCCCATGTTCATGCAAAAGCTCCGTTCCAATGTGGGTAAGGTCATCCTGTGGTTCATGGCCTTTGCCTTCATCGCCTGGATAGGCTTTGACCTGGGCGCTGACCTGGTTGGCACCCGGATGCGCAAGCCCTGGGAGCGAGGCATCATCGCGGAGGTAGAGGGCCACGAGATACCCTATGATCTCTACAGGGCCCGTCTTGAGAAGGCCATAGCGGATTCCCTGAAGGCAAGCGGCGCGGAGAACCTTCCCAGGGAAGAAGAGGAGGCCATATCCGAGCAGGTGTGGCAGGAGATGCTGGATGACATCCGGTGGGAAAAGGTCCTCAAGGATCGCGGCCTCCAGCTTGAGGACGAGACCGTCCTCAGGCTCCTTTCCCAGTTCCCGCCAAGGGAGATAACCGAGGATTCCACTTTCTGGATAGAAGGGCGTTTCAGCTACGATCGCTACCTGGCCGCCTTAGGCAATCCCCAGAACCTCCCCTATTTCAGGGACTACGAGCTACAGCTCCGGAGAACCATACCCAGGGATTTCATGGGCCTGGACATGATGACCTCGGTCGCGCTCTCGGATCGCGAGGTCTTCTACGATTACCGGTTGAAGAACACCCGGACTCACCTGGTCTACATCGCGGCCAACGCGGCCGCGGTCATTCCCGATCAGGAGATCTCCGTTTCCGATGACGATATAGCCAGGTATTACAACGAGCACAAAGAGGATTACAGGGTAGGGGAAAGGGCCACCCTTCTCGTGGTCCGCATCACCAAGGCCCCCTCGGCCCAGGACACAGCGGCCGCGATGGAGCAGGTCCTGACGGCTCTGGAGGAGATAAAGCAGGGAACCTCGTTTGAGGACGCGGTCAAGTATTACACCGACGACCCGTCTGCCAGGGAAACCGGCGGGGACATGGGGTGGGTTCTGCCGGAGCTAGCGCCCCCGACCATCAAGGAGGCCCTCGCGGGCAAGGGGCCGGGCGCGCTGGTCGGACCGGTGCAATCGCCGATGGGCTGGCACCTCTTCAGGGTTGACTCGGTGGCCGGCGATTCCATGCGCCTGCGCCAGATAGTCACCCGTATCCACATCTCTCCGGAGACCGAGGAGGCCCTGGCGGACGAGATGAGGGACTTCCTTGAGCTGGCGGAAAAGACCGGGTTTGCGGAGGCCGCGACCGAGCTCGGCATGAAGGTTGACACGGCCACTGGCTTTGAGCTGGACAGAGGTTTCATTCCCATCGTTGGGCCTGACCCGGTTCTCATCCAATCCCTGAGAAAAGCGAAGGCTGGCTTCACATCCCCCCTGATAAGAAAGCCCGGATTCTACGCGGCCATACATGTTGACCAGAAGTTCCCCGGCGGCTCCTATTCCCTTGAGGAGATAAGGGACAGGGTGAAGAGCGACCTCGTCATTTACAGGAAAAAGGCGAAGGCCGGAGAGCTGGTCAAGATGGCCATGGACGACATTGCCTCGGGCAAAACCCCAAGCCTGCCGCCGGGGTTCATCGTGCACGAGGACACCGCGGCCACATACAACACCTATTTGCCGGGGGTAGGAGACAGGGAGCTGTTCTGGGGCGCGGTTGCCGCGATAAAGCCCGGAGGGTGGGCAGGGCCCCTTGAGGGCAAGACAACCGTCTATGGCGTCAGGGTCATCAGCAAGACCGAGCCAAAATGGGAGGATTTCCAGGCACAATCCGCGATGTTGCTGCGCCAGGCCGAGATGACCTACTTCCAGAGGCTCATGGGTGGCTGGCAGGAAGAGCTGACCCGTGATCTCAATGTGAAGGACTACAGGTCATACATATTTCTGTATTGAGTTATGTTTGATGATTCCCTGGCGCAGTCCGTGATTGAATTGGCCGACAGGGAGGGGATCTCTATAAGAAAGGTTTGCAGGATCAAGGGGATAAACTATGATTTCCTGATGAGATACCTCTCATCCCGCAGGGATATATTCCCGCCGATGCGCGATAGGACCATGGCCAAATATGCGTCTGTTTTGGAGCTTGCAGGGGGGAGAGATATTTCGCTCAAAGAGGCCTGCAGACGCC
>Ga0172366_10004216_pt1 | contig 11341 bp, 10 predicted proteins | sample LakKivSesite69cm_FD_114533 | JGI IMG/M metagenome (GOLD analysis project Ga0172366, IMG submission 114533) | Sediment microbial communities from Lake Kivu, Rwanda - Sediment site 69cm | ecosystem: Environmental > Aquatic > Freshwater > Lake > Sediment | place: Rwanda: Western Province, Lake...
CGTAGACTAGCTATTCCTCACCGCGTGATACAATTATGTACTGGCGACCTTGGTTTTGCTGCCTGTAAAACATACGATATTGAAATGTGGGCTCCAGGTTCTGCGGAGTGGCTTGAGGTCAGCTCTTGCAGCAACTGCAGCGACTTTCAGGCTAGGAGAACTAATATCCGCTATCGCCCTGAACCTGGAAGTAGACCCTGCTTTATCCACACCCTTAATGGTTCAGGTTTGGCTTTGCCACGGGTCCTTATTGCCGTGCTGGAAAATTATCAGCAACCCGATGGCACAGTATTAGTGCCCGAGGTGCTACAGCCTTACCTACATATAAATGCAATCCAAAATTAATTTCTCTGAGGAGAAACTGAAATAGACATACTGAAATTCCTGCAACGCAATGTAAAGCCCGCAATGGGGTGCACTGAGGTAGCAGCAATAGGATTGGCTACATCTGCAACGTATAATGCCTTGTTTGGCAACTACCCGGTGCATTTAGGCTTGGGCATAAATGAGAGTGTGCCTTTACCCGACACTGAGAAAGTGGAAAAAATGATGATAAAGGTAGATAGAAATGTCTTTAAAAATGCCTGTGGTGTTGCTATACCTAATACTAACGGGCAAAGAGGAATTAAACTGGCAGCAGCTCTAGGCATATTCACAAATCTTAACAAAAATGCTACTCCAGATAAGCAGCAATATTTAAATATTTTCGACCAAATAAATGCTCCTATACTAGAAAGGGCAAATAGCCTGGTGGGCAAAATAGAAATTGGAGAGGCAGACGTTGGTGAAAAAATAACAGAAATCGATATCTCAGCCGAACTTATTTACCTTAACGACGAAATAGAAACAATAGCCAAGACAAGAATATGTGGCGCTCATGACAATATAGTGTTAATACAAATAAACGATAGGAAAATATACGAACAAAGTACTGATCAGAAAGCCGAAAATGCGCGAGAAATTTTGCCAGAAAATATACTAGAGGTTATTAAAATTATCGAAGCTATAGATGCTAAGGAGAAAGAAGAACTTAGGAAGACAATAATTATAAATAAACTGCTGACAAAAGAGGGAAGAGACAAACAATACGGCATGGGAATTGTAAAAGCTCTAGAGAGTTTGATTCAAAAGGGCATGTTACCAAATGACTTAATGACAAATATCAAACTGGAAGTTGCCTCTGGAGTTGAGGCAAGGATGGGAGGTGCTCCAAAACCAGCAATGAGCACATCAGGGTCAGGAAATATGGGTATCACCGCTACAGTTCCCATCATTGTTACCGCCGAATGGCTAAATATCGATGAAGATAGACTCCTGAGGGCTATACTGCTGTCACACATTGTCACCAGGATCATATCCAACTACACCGGTGATTTGTCTGCGCTATGCGGTTGTTTCAATAAATCGGCTATTGGAGCCGCAGCAGGGCTCACATATCTCCTGGGAGGTAAAGAGAGGGAAATAAACAATGCCATTAATGCTGTGGCAGCAAATATGACAGGCGTCATATGCGATGGGGCTAAATATAGTTGCACCTTAAAAGCCATGACAGCCGCAGGTATTGCTATGGAAAGCGCCTTAATGAGCGTAAATGGAATAAAGATACCTCCGGATGGAATTGTGGCTGAAAAACCAAAAGATACCATGAAGAATATAGGTATGATTTCCCATTCTATGGTTCAAACCGATACGACGATTGTAAAAATACTAGAGAATTTGGAATTAACCTCAGAAAACAATTAGGGCTGTGATATCCATTATATTGGTCCCGCTGGGCCCGGTTATCACCAGGTCCCCAAGCTCCTTAAAGAAATGGTAAGAGTCGTTGTTCTCAAGGTAGGAGAAAGAGTCCAAGCCAAGGTCTCCCGCCTTCCGGAGTGTGAACCCATCCGCCATCGCTCCAGCCGCATCTGTGGGGCCATCTATCCCATCCGTGCCGAAAGATACAAGAGCGGCACCCTCCAAACCCGCTAGACCCGTCACCGCACTGAGCACAAGCTCTTGATTTCGACCTCCTACGCCCTGGCCCCTCACACTTACCGTAGTCTCGCCCCCGGAAAGCAAAAGAGCTGGCACTGGGATTGGCTTCCCCACCTGGCATACTTCTTTCGCCATACGAGCTAAGTGCTCGCCGACCTGACGCGCCTCACCTTGCATCGTGGCTGTTAAAATACGGACATTGAGATTGTGGGCCCTCCCAACTTCCACAGCCATTTCGAGGGCATCCGCATTGCTTGCTATAATCTTATAGTAGGCGTTTCGAAAACATTCCTCCCCCAGCTTGGGTGTTTCAGGTATCGCCCCTCTTACTCCATTTCTCAAGCGGGCCATAATGCTTGGCGACACCTTTTCCGTGAGTTTATATTTTTCAAGCATGGAAAAAGCATCCCGGTAGGTGGTTAAATCCCAATAAGTTGGTCCACTGGCGATCGTATCCAACCTATCCCCAACTACATCAGAGATAATCAGAGTAATGATCCTTGCCGGATAAGCTGCCCTAGCCAGTTGGCCTCCCTTCACAGCAGACAGGTGTTTTCTGACCGCATTAACCTCTTGGATGGTGGCACCACTTTTCAATAAAAGTTGTGTAACCTCTTGCAACTCGCTAAGCTCTATACCTTCCGCCGGGAGAGGCATGAGCGCCGAGCCGCCGCCGCTTATCAGGCATACCACAAGGTCTTGTGAACTGAGTCCGCTGACAAGATCCAGTATCTGCTTGGTGCCTTCCATACCAGATTCGCTGGGAATGGGATGCCCGGCCTCCACGAACTTGATTTTGTGCCCTACCTTCATTGGTACCGTGCCCTGAGGGATGTTTACTGTGCCTTCCGCGAGCCGGTCTCTCAAGAGCTGCTCAAGCGTTATCGCCATCGCGGCACTAGCTTTCCCGCCGCCGACTGCCACAATCCTATCAACCTCGCTGAGATCAACCTCATAATTCCCAACCTTAAGCTTATCTGCTTCAACTTTCACCCATCTTCGCATACTAGAAGAAGGATCCCCCGCTCTGATGGCACTATCTACTAACTCAACCAAGATTCCTCTAGCCTTACTGAGTTTCGGAGTTCGAGCATTTTGAATCAGCACATCAGCGTTTTTTATTAGCATTTCTCTCCACTACACTTATCGCAAAGTAAGCTAGAAAATCACAGCTCAACGATCCTGGGCTTCACGCGGCATTTTGCCGCGGCAACGATGGCGTCAATCTGGGAGATAACTTCATCAAGCCTGTCTTGGTGGCTTGTTATGACATAATCGAAGAGTGGCAGGCTTTTTATCTCTTCTTTAGCCCTCTCCAACCTTAAAGCCAAATCTATTGAAGATTCACTGCGGCGTTGTTTCAGCCGTTGTTCCAATTCCTCCATCGAAGGAGGCATGAGAAAAATAAATATTGCTTGTGGCAGGATTTTTTTAATAGTGGTCGCTCCTTGGACATCCACCTTGACTATCATGTCTGTCCCCTTAGATAAGGCTTGGCTTATTTCATCCCTGGGCACACCATAGTAATTGCCATAAACCTTAGCACATTCCAAAAGTTGACCTTTATCTATCATTTGCTGAAATTCTTCTTGAGATAAGAAGTAATAATCTATTCCATCCTCCTCCCCAAGACGCCGAGGGCGTGTAGTGGCGGTAACAACGTAGTGGAAGGGACGCCCCAACCTCCTCATCCTGGTAAGCACAGCATCCTTGCCTACTCCTGAGGGCCCAGTAAGGACAATGAGCAAAGGCGTAGTCCTGAGCCCTTCGCTTCTTGTCATTCTGAGTGAGCGGAGCGAGTGAAGAATCTGGCTCAGGGTAAACTCCGCGAAGGAGCTAAGACTATGAGATTGCTTCATTTCATTCCTACCGCCTTTTTGTCATTGCGAGCCCCTTTGCTTCGTGTCATTCTGAGCGAAGCGAAGAATCTGGGTCGCTCAGGGCAGGCTCCGGCGTGGCAATCTCGGCTTATAGATTGCTTCGTCGCTAACGCTCCTCGCAATGACAATGCTAACCTTAATCGCTAAGATTCTGCAAATCCCGCCAGAAGGCAGGATAGGAGACCTGCACCACCTGTGCCTGGTTAATAGTTGTTCCCCCCTTGGCTATCAAGCCAGCTACAGCCAGGCTCATCGCCAACCGATGGTCCAGGTGACTATTAACCTCTGCGCCTAAGAGAGACTTCTCTCCATAGATAACCATGCCATCAGGCAATGGCTCAATTTTAGCCCCCAAACGGGAAAGTTCCCCTGATACGGTAACAATCCTATCCGACTCCTTCACTCGCAATTCACCAGCACCCCTGATGACAGTTTTACCCCCAGCTACACAGCCAGCTACCGCCAGAACGGGAATCTCGTCTATGAGGCAAGGAATAATATCCCCACTAATCTCAACCCCTTTTAGCTCACTAGATTCAATTATGATATCAGCCAATGGCTCACCAACTTCCACCCGTTCGTTTTCCATCTTGAGCCTAGCCCCCATAGCAAGGAGAACATCAACGATCCCTGTTCGGGTGGGGTTAATACCACAATTCTTTATCACTATCCTGGCATTGGGATGAATGGTTCCGGCAACTAAAAAGTAGGCCGCTGAGCTGATGTCGCCAGGTATGTAAAAGCTAATGGGAGCTAAAGGATTAAGCAAGGGACTCAAAGAAATCAAATTGCCATCGCTTTTTAATTCAGCCCCCATTTGCTTGAGCAACCTCTCAGTATGATCCCGTGAAGGGATTGGCTGATGCAAGATAGTCATGCCTTGAGCAAAAAGGCCAGCTAATAGAATCGCCGATTTAATCTGAGCACTGGGAATGGGTAAGGAGAATTCTATGCCGTGCAATTCTCTTCCCTTGATAACCAGGGGAGCAAAGGAATCCTTTCCCCTCCCAAAAATTTCAGCGCCCATGCGGCGCAGTGGCTCGATCAGCCTCCCCATGGGCCGCCTACGAAGGGAGGCATCGCCGGTAATGATAGATAGAAAGGGCTGGCTGCAAAGGAGACCGCTGAGGAGGCGCATAGTAGTGCCACTGTTTTCAGCATTGAGTACATTGGCAGGTTCTTTCAGCATCACCATGTCCTTCAAACCGTCCTTGCCGGTTCCCGAAACTAGCAAAGTGGGACAATTCTGCGGCCCCTCTCTACGGATTTCCACTCCTAGAGCCCTTAAACAGCTAATAGTGGCGAGACAATCTTTGCCTGGAGCAAAATTACTAATCTCAGCTGTGCCCCAAGCCAGGCTATTGAGAATGGCTGCTCGATGGGAGATAGATTTGTCTCCCGGCAGAATAACTTCTCCTTCTAAACGCGGGCAGGGTTTAACTGTCTCAGCTATGTTTTGTCTAGCCATTTTTGCCTTGCTTTATTAGCCTCAGCTAGAGCCTCCTCCAAGTGTTCATCCCTCACACCCACTAACTGGCGATACCTATCCAACTCCTTGCTGAATTCATCAATCCAATGGATTACGGCTTGCCTATTAGTAAGGCAAATATGGGCATTCACCTCGGGATTTCCCGAAGCCAGTCGCGTGAGGTCACGATAGCCAGAGGCAGCCAGCCGAGACATCGTGTCCCAGGAAGAATCCTTAGTAGTCACTGACACCAAGGCTGCTGAGAGCAACATAGGTAAATGACTGATGCCAGCCACCAGGTTGTCATGCTCTTGAGCATCAATGAAAAAGGGTATAGCTCCAAGCTTCTTTACAATACTTGTCACCTTATCTATCGATTTTGGTGAAGCTTTCTCTGATGGAGTGAGGCAATAAGTGCACCCCCGAAGTAAATCGGCTTTAGCAGCCTGGATGCCGTAAGTTTCCCTCCCGGCCATGGGATGTCCGCCAATGAAATCTACTGTTGGTGGCAATATTTCCTCGGCCCACCTCATAACCTCGACCTTTGTGCTTGCTGCATCGGTAACTATACAACCACGAGGGAGACAGCCAGCTATCTGAGATAGAATCTGTTTTATGGTTAGAACCGGAATAGCAATGATAACCAGGTCAGCCTCCTTTACCGCCTTCCTAAGGTTAGTTTCCGCTCTATCAACTGCTCCTAAACCCAGGGCAATTGAGACAGCCCCGGGACGGCGAACATAACCAACAATCTCCCACCCTGGCTCACTCACTTCCTTCAAGGCAAGCCCGATAGAGCCACCGATAAGTCCCAAACCAATGATAGCAACGCGCACTGTTTTTATTATAGCATGGACAAGAGAAATCCTGAGCACGAAATACGTAATCCTAAATTTTGAGGAATTTGGAATTCGAATTTGTTTAGAGTTTAGAGTTCAAATCAGCTCTGGTAAGAAAGCTTACCGCAAAAAGGAGAAGGGCACTTAAAACAAACCCTATAAGGCCCAAGTCCTGCTTGAGAGGGATATCAAGACCCGGAATTTTCCCCATTAACCCTACTACTCCACCACCGATAAGGGCTGCCAAAGCTCCTTGCGAGGTCACTTTTAGCTTTGCTTTGTAAAACCCGACAATCACCGGAACAACTAAGCCACAGGTAAAAATAGTGTAAGCAAAGAGAAGGGATGAAATTACTCCTTTTAAGGCTATAGCTAAACCCAGTGCTATAAGACCCAACACCAGTGTACTTAAGCGGGTTAGCAAAACAGTCTTCCCTTCATCAAAGGAAGGGTGAATTTTCTTAAATATATCCTGGGTCAGGATAACGCTTTGGCTAAGGAGACAGGTGTCTGCCGAGGACATGAGCGCCGCAACCAAGGCAGCGAGAATTAACCCACTTAAAACAGGAGAAAGAATCCCTCTTACTAATTGCGGAAGGGCTTGCTCGGCAGAAATCTCAGGATAGAGCACCTTGGCGCCCATTCCTATTAAAGTGATGGCAAAGGCTAAGGGGAGAAAAAGAAAGGCAGACAAAAAAACTGATAGCCGAGCCGTTCTTTCCTCCCTGGCACAGAAAAGTCGAGTGTATATGTCTGGACCAACTACATAAGTTGCGCCAACAAGAATCAAAAGCGAGACTAGCGCCTTCCCATCAAATTTCGGGCTTAGTGGGAAAGAAAAGTAAGCTGGAGGTAGAGAAGCCTTCAATCCGCCCAATCCCCCCACCTGAGAAAAGACCAAAACTAGAGCGACAAAAATTCCAGCAAAAAGTATTGCCGCCTGGAAAACGTCGGTGCGGATAATAGAGTATTGACCTCCCAAAACGGCATAGCCGACAAAGACTGCGGTAAAAATAATCATCCAGGTGGTAACAGAGCCTAGTCCCAAGATAGATAAAACCTTCCCTGCAGCTACAATTTGCCCTGCTACCACACCTGTCCAGGCAATAACGATAAGGATGGAAGCCGCCAAACCTACATGACGGTTATACTGCTTTTCTACCAGTTCTGGAAGGGTGTAGGGAGCAGCAACTCTTGCCTTCCTAGCAAAGAAGCACCCCAAAATTAAAAGCCCGATAGCACCAACAAGCAGCCACCAGGCACCGGTCAAGCCTTGCCCAAATCCCAAGCCAGCCATCCCCACAGTTACCGAACCACCAACAACAGTAGCTAGAAGGGAGCCAGTGATAAGAAGCGTAGTTCCCCTGCGATGGGCAACAAAGAATCCGTCCTGGCTTCCTGCCCTCCTTCTACTCCACACCCCGATGCCAATTATGGCTAGAAAATAAGCAATAATGATAAGTAACTGAGGCATACTAACTCAGGTGGATACAATCTCCAGCGATAACGCTCCTCAAAGAGCCATCTTTGCCTTTTATTACCAGCGCTCCATTAGTATCTATATCTATCGCTCGCCCTGTTATTTCCTCACCTGGCGCCACTATCTTTACCCGCTTATTCAATGTAGCAGAGAGCTTTTTCCACTCCTCAAGCAAATCGTTCTCGCTTAGTAAAGCTTGTTGCTTAGCTATTTCTTTTAACAGAGAATTTAAAAATTGCTTCCTAGAGGTCTCCTTCCCCAATTCCTCTTTTAGCGAAGTGGCCATTTTTTCATACTGGAAAGTGGCAGTGTTGGCATTTATGCCTATTCCAAGATTGATGAAGTTCACCTTATCCATCTCTGCCTCCATCTCAGCCAATATGCCGCATACCTTCCTTCCTTCAATTAGAACATCATTGGGCCACTTCAATTCGGCTTTCAAATCAAAAGCCTTTCTAATAGCTTTGGCTACTGCCACTGAGGCCATCAGGTTTATCCGCGAAGCATATGCCGGGCTTATTTCTGGTCTTAAAACGAGAGTGAAATAAATTCCACCTTTGGGAGAGAGCCATTCCCGGCCTAACCTTCCTCTGCCACGAGTTTGAGACTCAGCAATTACAATTGTCCCCTCTGCAACTCCCTTCCTGGCTAGTTCTCTGGCCACACCCATTGTCGAGCCAATTTCCTGGAAGTGATGAATTTTCTCTTCCCAGCCAGGAAATTCATAAGGGAGTAATAAATCTGGAGAAGAAATTAAGCGATAGCCTTTAGCCGCGGCCTCTATTACATAGCCATCCTGTTTTAAACTGCGAATACGCTTCCAGACAGAAACCCTCGAGATGCCAAGTTCTTTGCTTAGCACCTGGCCAGAAACATAATCTCCACTCTCTCGTAAAGCTTTTAATATGCTCCCCTTCATTTTGTTAACCTATTGTCCACCAAGGTTAACCAATTTGAATGTTTTTGTCAACCCCTCAGCCTGCACTGTTGATTTCACTCAGATAGAAATCATTCCCGGCTTCCCTTATATTAAAATATATACCGGTATGCCAAATGCACTCATATTGCACTGTGGAGCTTTTATCAGTGAGGAGGATGCCAAAGCTTGTGTTTTATGGCAGCAGGGTAAGCTTGTAATTCTAAGTTGCGCATATGGACCTTTTGATCCAGATACCCTTAGAGTAATTGTTCCTAATGAGAAAGCCTTAAAAAATGCAGCTATTGAAGGCGCAAGAGCAACAATCCAGAGCACTTATAGTAGAAAGATGTAGCACTAGTTATATAGGCGAGCACAGCTGTTTGACCCATCTTACGCAATTTATCAAGGTGGCAGCATTAAGAAGGGAAATTTATGGGGCTTAACACAAGGATGAAGAGTCATAGGCGGGACATTGAAGTACTCATAACCTCTCTTCTCAAACGGGGTTAATTCTGCCACAGTGTGGGCACTTAATTTTAGACTGCTTGAACCTGGGTGGGACCCTTAACCTCGTGCCACAAGCACAGGTGATGGTCCTATAGTTGCTGAGCTGCCACAATACGGCTGAGGTGTCGCGAGCACGTTGAATGTGGTCCGGTTCCCCTTCTCTGGCCTCTGGTGTCGCGGCTCGTAGCGAAACCGGCTCGGCGGTGGTCAGAGCAGATCTGGCAATAACTCCTGCACTGGCCCTGTGAACCTGCCGGTACGCCTGGTCGTAGTTGGCAAAGGAGGCTCCCCCGGCCATTGAGCGAAGAATACGGATTCTTTCCGAAATAGGCGGGTGGGTGCTGGTGAGGTCGCTGGCTGCCATGCCTCTCTTACGGAAGGGATTGATGATATACATTGGCGCTGTTGCTTTATTCGCCGACTTTAGCTGGCTGGTTGAAGCGGCCAGCTTTTCCAGTGCTGAGGCCAGTCCCTCGGGGTACCTGGTATACAGCGCTGAAGAAGCATCAGCCAGATACTCCCTCTTTCTGGAGATAGCGAAGTAGATGAACTGGGCCATGATCGGTGCCAGTATGATCAACACGATGCCCACAGCAAGAACTACCAGCTGGGCTGAGCCGCCTCCCGATGAGGAACTCCTTCGGCCTCGGGCCATTCCGCTGAAGGACAGTAATCGCGTTGCATACCAGGCCAGAATGACGATGGTACCGAGAAGGACAGCGCTCATAGCCATTAATAGCACATCACGGTTCTTTATGTGAGATATTTCGTGCCCGATGACGCCCTGCAGTTCATCACGGTTCAGTTTTTGTAGCAGTCCGGAGGTGATGGCCACGGCTGCCTTATTGGGGTCTCGCCCGGTGGCAAAGGCGTTCAGTCCCGGGTCATCGATGATATAGATGTCCGGCATTTTCTCCAGCCCCGAGGCAATCTTCATCTCTTCAACCACATTGTAGAGGCGCGGGTAGTCATCGCGGCTGATCTTTTTCGCCCGTGACAGCCCCAGCAGGATATTGTCCCCTTGGAAGAAGGCGACCAGATTCATCACTCCCCATACTACCAAGGCGATAATCAGGCCACCGGTGCGGCTATCAAAGAAGTACAACCCCAAGAAGTAACCGACCAGGAGCAGCAATACCCCCATTCCGGCCACTAGTATTGCTGCCCTTGTCTGGTTAGACCTTATCTGTTCCCACATAGGCTACAACATACCCGGTTAGGTGAAGCTAACCTTAGGGGCCTCTCTCTCCCCGGCTACGCTAACCTCAAAGAATTCGCTTGCCTTAAAGCCAGTCATGCTGGCTACCATATTGGAGGGAAACATCTGGGTGCGGTTGTTATACCTGAGGACTGAATCGTTGTAGTACTGGCGGGAAAAGCTTATTTTGTTCTCGGTGGAGGTAAGTTCCTCTTGAAGAGCTAGGAAGTTCTGATTGGCTTTGAGGTCGGGGTAGTTTTCAACCACAGCGAGAAGCCGCGCCAAAGCAGAGCTCAACTCACTCTCCGCCTTGGATCGCACGCTTGGTCCAGAGGACGCTACCTGCTGGGCAAGGTTGCGGGCTTTGGTTATGGATTCCAGTGTCTCCCGCTCATGTTTCATGTAGCCTTTGACCGTCTCAATAAGGTTGGGAATTAGGTCGTACCGTCTCTTTAGCTGGACATCAATCTGTGCCCAGGAGTTCCTTACCTGATTGCGCAGCCTTACCAGCGTGTTATAGGTCACAATGAAAATGATAATAAGGACAACGACGATGCCAACAATAAAGTACCATGCCATAGAGCACCTCCTCAGCGATTTGCACCTAGTTTACTCCACAGAAGATTCTCCTGTCACCTGTGTCTGTCCGGCATAGTTTACCCCATGGGCTTGAATACTTCTCCCAAGAAAGTAATGACCTCTTGCTGGGGACCTATTTTTGCCGAGGGTTTCCTAGCCAGCTGTTTTGTCAATTGACCAAGCTCGCCACCGTCAAACCACAGCCCGTCTCCCCACCGGCAGATATCAATCAGTATTTCAGGTTCTTGACCTATGCTTGTTTTCTTCATCTTGCGACCACAGATTGGACACTTCCGCTTCTTCTCTGATGATTCGGCTTCTTCAGAATTTTGGATCTTGCTGAGTAACACATTTGCGCTCTCTAGATTCATGGACTCCAGCAATAGCTCAAGTTCCCCAGAATCAAACCATACCCCTTGGCAGTTAGTACAATAATCAAGCTCAATCTTGTTGTACTCAACAACTATCATATCGCTTTTGCAGGTAGGGCA
>Ga0172366_10004217_pt1 | contig 11340 bp, 7 predicted proteins | sample LakKivSesite69cm_FD_114533 | JGI IMG/M metagenome (GOLD analysis project Ga0172366, IMG submission 114533) | Sediment microbial communities from Lake Kivu, Rwanda - Sediment site 69cm | ecosystem: Environmental > Aquatic > Freshwater > Lake > Sediment | place: Rwanda: Western Province, Lake Kivu...
AGATTACTTGAAAGATAAGGTCAGGACCCTTCTTGTGGTCGGGACGGTTAACCCGCGAGCGGAAAATACTGTTTGCCTTTACAACCATGGTAAACTCGCCTTAAGATTCCGTATACCTTTTCAAACTAAACTCTCATTGTATAAACGGCCATCGTTGTGTGCATGTATGCTTGTACCGATCTACGCCCTTAATTTTCTTTCTATCTTGTATTTGGTTTTGCGTCTGAGAAAGAGATTTGATATTTTCATAGGTGTGGGTTTTTATTCCACATTTTTTGGACTTATTTTGAGAAGATTAGGCTGTGTTAATCGCCTCATTTACTACAGTATCGACTTTTTTACACGGCCTCTGAAATTTGGTTTCGACACACTCTGTATAACAATTATTCAATTAGGCGACAAAATGTGTGCAAAGTCGTCAAATATAGTCTGGGATGTCTCGTCTCGCATTGTTAGAGCCAGAAAGAACTTTGTCGATTTGCATCCTGATCATTATCAACATATCGTGGTTCCCGTGGGATTCCGTTCGAACCTGCTGAGACATGCGCCTTTCAAAGATGTAGAAAGATTTACAATGGTTTTTGTGGGGACTTATGGCAAGTTTCACGGATTGGATTTGCTGCTTGACGCTATGCCCTTAATTATCAAACAAATACCAAATGTTAAAGTTAGGATAGTGGGAAGCGGCCCTTGGGATAAACTGAAAAGGCTTGTCGTCAAGTTAGGGCTAAAGAATTATTTCACTTTCCACGGGTTCATTAAGGATGAAGAGAAATTATGTGATCTAGTATCACGATGTGCAATAGGTATAGCACCCTATGCCTTTACAGCCGATAACCCAACAGTATACGCTGATCCTGGAAAGCCTAAGCTCTATGCCTTTTGTGGCTTGCCAATAATTATAACAAAAACCGCCCCAATAGCGTTTGAAATTCACGCTAGAAAGGCTGGTGTGGCGATAAACTATGACAAAAATGAGTTGGCCGCTGTAGCAATTAGGTTGCTACAAGACAACCAACTTCAAATGGAGTATAGAAACAATGCGACAAGCTTCGCGTGTTCATATACCTCTGAACGTCTTTTCAACCTTGCTTTTCAAGAAACTCTTTCAATATTCTCGAAAGACGAAAAGAACGCGGATAGAGCAAGATAGGTAGTCGTTGCTGCTGTTGTACTGTTGCTAAGCGTCATAAAGAGAAAGCGTGTGCGGAAGAGAATAGTCACCGACGAAAAATCTTGAGGCACTAACAATAAGGTGTTCTTCACTCTCTACATCAGTCTTCCAGAGTACTTTAGCTGAAGGAAAATTCATCTTGAATACGAAAAGAAAGAACAAGCCTCTGTGTAGCGTGATCGTCATCAACTACAATGGAAAGGACCTTCTAACCCGATTCCTACCTTCCATCGCCAACCTTGATTATGAAAACTTTGACGTAATAATTGTAGACAATGCCTCTACAGACAGTAGCGTGAAATTCCTCAAGAAAAACTATCCCAATTTCAAGGTGGCAGAAAGTCCTCAGAACTTCGGAACCGCTGAAGGAAGCAATTTAGGCATTCCTTATGCTAATGGCGAGTATATATTCTGGTTGAGCAACGATATGGAACTTGACCCCCTCATTCTTCAATCAATGATAGAAACCGCAGAGTCCTCACCAGAAATAGGCATCTGCACCTGCAAAATGCGCAGAATAACTGCTCAAGGCGAAAAGCTAAACGTGATAGACAGTGTTGGAGCAGACGTAGACATCTTTGGATTTCCATCCGCTCGCGGCATCAACGAACCTGACAAGGGACAACTAGACGAGGCAAATGATATCTTCTTTTCCTTTGGCGGGGCAATGCTGATTAAGCGAGAAGTGATAAACAAAATTGGAGCATACGATCCAACCTTCTTCACCTTAGCAGACGATATAGACCTATGCTGGAGAGCACACCTCGCTGGATACAGAGTTATCGTCCAACCAGAAGCCCTCCTATATCACAGGGTCTCAGCAACCTTAGGAACAACCTTCGGAAGAAGCAAAAAAAGGTACTTGTCTGAAAAGAACACATTTCGGATGCTGCTGAAAAACTACTCAACTTCAACACTTGCAAAAACAATTCCTCTATACATAGGGATCTTAATAGCTGAAATTATTCTCTTCGCAAGTCTCAGGAAACCTCGTATAGTAAACGCATATATTCAAGCTGCTCTCTGGAACATCCGTAACTTCAAGGACACATGGACTCGCCATTTAAAGGTTCAACAACTGAGAATAGTAAGTGATAAAGACATCCAAAAAATGATGTACAATAGATCGTTTAAAATCAAAATTCTTAAAGAATTTTTGAAATCGAGACACAGCGGTTCTTGGCAAGCATATTTTGGAGAACCTGCCAAGTTTAAGTTCTTCCTGAAAACTCCAGATTCTCTTGAATCTAATCAACTCACTCAAAATCATGTGAAGTACAAGACATCAACAAGAGGGGAAAATGATGAAACAAAAAAATAAAACAAATTGCATCTCGAATCAAGCAAGCCGTATAGAGAAAGCCGACACAACAAGGCCCGTGATAAAGGACATTTCTGTTATAGGTTTAGGAAAGCTTGGTCTATGCGTAGCAGTATGCCTTGCATACAAGGGTTACCGAGTTTTCGGAGTTGACATTGACCAACGAAAAATTGATCTGATAAACAAAGGAATCCCTCCAATTTATGAACCAGCACTATCCGATACGCTAAGTACCTGTAGAGATCGATTAACAGCAACAGACAACTACAACTTTGCAATCAAAAACTCAGATGTTACATTCATAGCTGTGAATACCCCCAGCAAATCGGATGGAAGCTACTCTTTAGAACAACTAGGACAAGTCTCAAAAGAAATCGGTCGCGCACTGAAGGATAAAGACAGTTTTCATTTGATCGTCATAATAAGCACAGTGCTGCCAAGAACAACCGAGACTATTATTAAGCCCTTACTTGAAAAACATTCTGGAAAGAAATGTGGTTTAGACTTTGGATTGTGCTACAACCCCGAGTTCATTGCGCTTGGAAGCGTCATATACGACTTTCTAAACCCTGACTTAATTTTGATAGGAGAATCCGACCCCGAGTCGGGGAAACTATTAGCAGACATATACAAAAAACTTTGCGAAAATGACCCAAAAATAGTTAGAATGAACCACAACAACGCTGAATTAACCAAAATCGCGCTCAACTCTTACGTGACAATGAAAATCAGCTTTGCAAACACCATAGCTGAACTGTGTGAACAGCTACCCGATGGTGATGTTGACGCGGTGACTTCCGCTATAGGACTTGACAAAAGAATAGGACCGAAATACCTTAAAGGCGGTCTCGGATTCGGCGGTCCGTGCTTCCCTCGTGACAATAAAGCATTTTCTTACTTCGCCAAACAAATGGGTTGCGAGGCAAGACTTGCCAAGGCATCTGACGCTGTTAACAACGAACAAACAAAAAGAATAGTTAAAATCGCAAAGAAAAAACTCAACGGAGCAAATAAAAAAATTGCAGTATTAGGCTTGACATATAAGCCCAATACTAATGTTGTCGAAGCGTCGCAGTCAGTGGATATAGCAAAGGCATTGATAGAAAACGGGTACTCGATTTACGTTTATGACCCGTTAGGTAAAGAAAATGCAAAGAGAATTCTCGGAGATAAAATAAACTATGCCGAATCAGTTGCAGAATGCATTGCAAATGCATGTCTGTGCATTATTGCTACACCTTGGGAAGAATTCAAAAAGCTCACTCCAGAAGACTTTACCTCGAACGTTAAAAATCCGACTATTGTTGACTGTTGGCGCATTCTGAATCGAGAGCAGTTCAGCAAGAAAATGGAGTATATCGGAATAGGTTTAGCAAACCAAACGACTCGAATTGAGCTATCAAGTGTCAAACGTAATAGATCCTAAACCAAACTCGTGATTCCCCTCACGTTATGGAAGCACATTAACCATGAAAGTCCGAAATATGGAGAAAGTGTTAGTTACTGGTGGAGCCGGCTTCATAGGCTCTCACGTGGCGGAATTTTACGCTCAAAAAGGATACGATGTAACGGTTTTCGACAGTTTGTCAAGAGCACAACTCCTAGGCAAGGGTAATAAAAGCGTCATATACAATTGGGAGTACCTTAAAAATTATAATAACATAAGACTGGTTAAAGGAGATATAACTAATCTTAAGCAGCTTGAAAAAGTATGCGGAGATGTTGAAGCAATCGTTCACACCGCTGCGCAAACTGCTGTCACTACTTCACTGAGAGACCCTCAAACCGATTTCTCCATCAATACCCTTGGAACATTCAACGTCTTGGAAGCTGCCAGAAAATCCAAAAACAACCCTGCGATCCTCTATTGTTCTACCAATAAAGTTTATGGGGATAACGTCAATAAAATCAACATCATAGAAAACAAAACAAGGTATGTCTTCGAAAACGAATTCAAAAATGGATTTCCTGAAACGTTTCCCATAGACTTGTGCGAGCACACGCCTTATGGCTGTTCCAAACTAGCCGGAGACCTCTACGTGCAAGATTACAGCCGAATATACAACTTAAAAACCGTAGTCTTTAGAATGTCATGCATTTACGGCACTAGACAATTCGGAGTAGAAGATCAAGGCTGGGTTGCTTGGTTCACTATAGCCACAATAACTGGAAAACCTATCACAATTTATGGAGATGGAAAACAAGTTCGCGACGTTCTATACATTAGCGACCTTGTTGAGGCATATGATGCATTCCTTCAAAAAAAGAATCAACTTTCAGGTGAAGTCTTCAATTTAGGCGGAGGCCCAGAAAACACCTTGTCATTGTTGGAATTACTTGATATGTTAGAAACTCTGACCGGTAAGAGAAACAAAGTCACTTTCAGTGACTGGCGACCGTCGGATCAGAAAGTCTACATCTCGGACATATCCAAAGCTAAAGAAAAACTCGATTGGGTCCCGAAAACTAGCCCAAGAATAGGGGTTGAAAAATTGGTTAAGTGGCTTTTAGAAAATGAACGATACATCAAATGTTTAAGGGTGACTGAATAAATATGAAAGCCCGAAATATGGAGAAAGTGTTAGTTACTGGTGGAGCCGGCTTCATAGGCTCTCACATAACCGATCTCTTGATAGAACACGGCTATCACACAACAATACTTGACAATCTTGAACCTCAAGTGCACGGAAACAAGAAAAAACCTCCAGACTACATCAGCAAAAACGTCAAGTTCATCTGCGGCGACGTACGTGACAGCGAACTTCTGAAAAAAACCGTCAAAGATGTGGACGCTGTAATTCACTTGGCAGCCATGGTCGGCGTAGGGCAGTCAATGTATCAAATAGAACACTATGTAGACATCAATACAAGAGGCACAGCCAACCTGCTCGATATTCTAGTCAACATGGAAAATAGCGTAAAGAAACTTATCGTCGCTTCCTCAATGAGCATCTATGGAGAAGGAAAATACTATTGCGAAAAATGCCGTTCTCACATTTACCCAGAATTACGCGATGAAAAACAACTTCAAAAGAGACGATGGGAACATTCATGTCCGACATGTGCCTCAACATTAACACCAATACCGACCGACGAAGACAAACCATTAATGTCCACATCAATATATGCTCTAACAAAAAGACATCAAGAGGAAATGTGCCTCCTAACAGGTCAAACATATGGCATTCCAATAGTTGCACTCAGATACTTCAATGTCTACGGCTCAAGGCAATCTCTATCTAACCCCTATACAGGATGCGCAGCAATCTTCACAAGCCGCATACTCAACGACAAACCTCCTTACATCTTCGAAGATGGAAATCAGACCCGCGATTTCATTCATGTAAAAGACTTGGCAAAAGCAAATCTAAACGCATTGGAACATAGCAATGCAGATTATAAGGCTATAAACATAGGAACAGGAAAGCCTATTTCGATCAGAAATCTAGCTGAAACTCTGATAAAACTCTATGGCAAGTCGAATCTTCAACCGTACGTATCTAATGAATACCGCAAGGGCGACATTCGGCACTGCTATGCAGATATCCAAAAAGCGCATAAACTGTTAAATTATGAACCTACGGTAAGCCCTGAAGATGGATTCAACGAGCTGGTTGAGTGGGCCAAAACTCATGGATGGGGCGCAGTAGACCTTTTTGAGAAGGCATTGAAGGAGCTAAAGGAAAGACGACTCGCAACCTAAAAATTGACAAAGAGATTAAAACAATAATGCTTAAAACCAAAAATCTGACTTCAAAGCTAACCTCAAGCAGCCTGCAGGTTTCATCTAAGATGTGGCGACTAACATGGAAGTCATCGCTCACGTTTTTTAAACAACGCTTTTTCGCAGTTTATATAGACGAATTCTAACCTTAAATTGTTGTGTCCATATGCGCTATTCACGGAATTCGCATCAAACTTTGTTATTGAGGGTCTGTAAAAATGAGAATAGCTATGGCTCAGATTAACGTTACAGTAGGCGATTTGGAAGGAAACATTGAAAAAATAAAGGAATATGTGAATCATGCAAAGATATACAAAGCTGATTTAGTTATATTCCCAGAACTCGCAATTACAGGTTATCCACCTCAAGATTTGTTGCTTGAAAATGCTTTTGTCAAAAGAAACAAGGGACTATTGAAAGAGTTAATCAGTCATATTAGCGATATCGCTGGAGTAATTGGCTTTGTGGATTATAAAGGAAAAAATCTGTACAATGCCGCGGCTGTTTTCAATGGAAATAAGTTGATTGACACAGCTTACAAGACACTTTTGCCTACGTATGATGTCTTTGATGAAGATAGGTACTTTAGGTCTCAAAGTGAAGAGGAAATCAAACCAATATCAATAAACCTTAATGGAAAGAACTTTAGAATAGGCGTGGAGATTTGCGAAGACCTATGGGACAAAAATTATGACATAAGAGTTACTGATTTATTGTCAAAAAGAGGAGTGGACATAGTTGTCAACATTTCTGCTTCTCCATTCTATGCTGGAAAGAGATTTGAACGAGAAAAATTACTAATGGAAAAGTCTAGAAAATACAAAGTTCCAATATTTTATGTTAATCTTGTGGGTGGGCAAGATGAGCTTGTTTTTGACGGCCAAAGTCTAGCGGTGGATAAAGTTGGCAACCTAATAGCTTTTGGTAAGCAATTCGAAGAAGATTTGATAATTACTGACATCGACTTAGAGAAGGGAACCGCCAAAAAAATCAAACAACCTCACTATCATAGAGAACGAGAAATGTTTAATGCTTTGGTATTAGGGATACATGACTATTTCAGAAAAACAGGCTTTGAGAAAGCAATTGTTGGAATGAGCGGAGGAATTGATTCATCATTAACAACTTGCATAGTTGTGGAAGCTCTAGGCAAGGAAAATGTTGTTGGTGTTTCTATGCCTTCGAAATTTTCTAGTGAGGGTAGCAAAAGTGACGCGCAAAAACTAGCTGAAAACTTGGGAGTACGTTTTGTCCAATTTTCTATTCAAGAAATTGTTAATATTTATCAAAAAAGTTTAGAGAAACCATTAGATATTATAAGAAAACACTACGGCATAGAAAAAGATTATGATGATTCTGTCGCTGATGAAAACATACAACCTAGAATACGAGGAAATTGTTTAATGGATATATCGAATAGATTAAAAGAATTGAAACTGTTGCTTGTTAATACTGGAAATAAAACTGAGCTTGCGTTAGGCTATTGCACGTTGTATGGAGATATGGCTGGCGGAATTGGGGCATTAGGGGATGTAAGCAAACTTGAGGTTTACCGACTTGCAAAATATGTGAATGAAAAAGCAGGCAAAGAGATAATTCCGCAAGAGGTCTTCTTAAAAAAGGCTTCTCCCGAGCTTAAAGAAGGTCAATTTGATCCATTTGATTTTGATGTTGTTAGTCCGCTGGTTGATGAAATCATCGAAAATCGAAAAAGCAAACGTGAATTGATTGAAATGGGTTATCCCAAGGAAGTTGTGGAAGATACCTTTAGAAGAATTAGGAATGCAGAATATAAGAGATGGCAAGCAGTTCCTTGCATAAAAATCACACCCAAAGCGTTCGGTATCGGATGGAAGATGCCAATTGTCAATAAATATAAAGGTTAAAAGCGATGTCCACAACTATATCCAGACACAAAGTAACAGATGAGATACCAGTTGGCAATGAAACTCGATCCCGTATTATTTAGATTATTTAATGCTGAATTTTCACACAGAAAAGTTAGCCAATTAAGCAGCATTTTTGTTGATACTATAAGTGAGATTCTTAACCGCTTCAATAAAACTGGATGCAAGCTCGCATATTCTGGGATGTTAAAAGAGTGAGAAATCCTCCCTCAAAGCACCAAGTTAAGTGGGTGCTCAACTCTAGCATAGAACAGTACTGTTCTCCTTATGTGAGAGTGTTTGATGATGCTTTAACGCTTCCTGCAAACAAGCGGATTATTTTCACCAGAATCGAGCTTAAGGACTTCGTCGCCGTAGTACCGATCTTAAAAAGTAAGATAGTGATGGTGGAAGTGTATCGGTACCCTATCAACGAATGGAGCTTGGAAGTGCCATGCGGGCACATCAATGATAATGAACCAGCCGAAAAATGCGCTTTGCGTGAACTCCAAGAAGAGACAGGATACCTTGCAAGAAAAATCACAAACTTAGGATGGTACTACCCTCAAACAAGAAGTGCACAAAAATCGTACATTTTCTTGGCCGAAAACCTTGTCAAAGACAAGCCTAACCCAGATAAAACAGAACAAATAAGAATACGTATCTTCGCAACTAAAAAGGCATATACAAAACTTGAGTCTGGAAGAATCACTCATGCACCCACAATTATCGCTCTACACAAATTCATGACATACCGACCACTTTTACACAGCATGAAGAACTCGATTACTTGAACGCAAGGTTTGTAGTTCAATGGCACCTATGGAAGATTATTTTCGTGAAATATACGAAATTCTGGATAAAAGTTTTATATTAAGCACACGGAGGCGAGACACGTAAATGACCCAGCAATCTATTCAAAAACATGAAAGAAGCATGAAGCGAATATTGGTTACTGGCGGCGGGGGATTCATCGGTAGCCACTTAGCAAGGCATCTATATCTGCCGGGCAACTTTGTTAGAGCGGTCGATGTCAAATTCGACGACTACATCCACGAAAATTATTGCAATGAAAAATTAAAAATGGATTTGAGAATTTGGGAAAACTGTCTTGTGGCTACCAAAGGAATAGATAAAGTCTACAATCTAGCCGCTAACATGGGAGGCATAGGTTTCATCACCGAAGTGGGTGCCGAAGTCATGCACGATAACATACTAATTAACACCCATATGCTCGAAGCCTCCAAACAGAACAAAGTAAAAAGGTACCTTTTCAGCTCATCCGCTTGCGTCTATCCAACATACCGCCAAACAGACCCAAACATAAAGGGCTTAAGAGAAGAAGATGCCTACCCTGCGGATCCAGATAACTTCTACGGATGGGAAAAACTCTGCACAGAAAAAATGTGCGAAGCCTACCGACGCGACTACAACATGGACATACGTATACTCCGCTACCACAACATCTACGGACCAGAAGGAACATACAAAGGCGGAAGAGAAAAATCCCCAGCAGCCCTCTGCAGAAAAGTAGCAGAAGCCACAAACCCCGGAACCATCGAAATATGGGGAGACGGAAAACAAACACGCTCATACTGCTACATAGACGACGCCATAAAAGCCACCATACTCCTAATGGAATCAGACTATGACAAACCCATAAACATCGGCTCCGACAGGCTCGTAACAATAGACAAACTTGCCGACATAATAATAAAAATCTCAGGCAAAAAAATAACCAAAAAATACAACCCTACAGCACCACAAGGAGTACGAGGCAGAAATGCAGACCTCGCACTAGTCAAAAAAGCACTGAACTGGCAACCACAAACAACGCTCGAAGAAGGCCTAGCGAAAACCTATAACTGGATAGAAAAACAAGTCAGCCACGACAAAAAGACACACTAATATTTTAAAATCAATTTTTATTCTTAATTGTTAAAGTGCTATAATTTTCGCCCATAAGCCTCTACAGATATTAGAGGAATTGTTTCACAATCCACAGGGAGGGATTTACGGAGCCGTCCATTAAAGAAAACTGAGAGAAGTAGTAGAACAGACGCTGCGGCCTTGTCCGACTGCTTCTAGTCTGCTTTTTCGCTTCCCACGCCTATCCCAGAAAACAAACCTAAACGATTCAACAGGGGCAATGTCGTGTTCCAGCCAACATCAAAAATCTCCTATAAAAAATTAGACCTTTCCCCCCTAAACTTATGCACCGAAGTCAAAAGCCTCAAAAAACAACAAAAAGTGACAAAAAACACTAAAAAATCACTAATTTCCAGCGCGTCACTCATCCATATGCGCCATTCAAACATTACTCATTACTGGCGATTTCATGGTTACCCTTGAGCATCAACAGTGAATTAACGCAATGATTCATTCGGTTCACACTGTCCTTTTTGAGGAAAACCACATAATTGTTCTTTTGAGTCCTTCTTCAAAGTTTATTTTCGGCTTCCACCCCACCAGCTTTTCCAGTTTACTTGTATCTGGGCATCGTCTTTTCGGGTCATCCTTCGGCAACGGATGAAAAGTCAAAGAAGAACCGCATTTAGTCAACTCCTGAATCCTTTTCGCAAGTTCCAGAATAGTCACTTCTTGAGCGTTTCCAACGTTCACAACTTCTCCCTTAGCCTTATCACTAGCTGTCAACAGCATCAAACCCGCAACCATGTCAGTCACGTAACAAAACGATCTGGTCTGTTTTCCATCACCATAAACAGTTATAGGCTTGTTCGCCAAAGCCTGCATTATAAAACGCGACATGGCTCTGCCATAGAGTCCATCCTCTCTCAAGCGTGGACCATACGAATTAAAAATTCTCGGAATCTTCGCATCTAACCCATACTGCCGATGATAAGCCGTAAACAAAGCTTCAGCGAACCTTTTCCCTTCGTCATAACACGACCTAGGTCCAATCGGGTTTACTTTTCCCCAGTAACTTTCAGGTGTAGGCACAGTCTCTGCGTCACCATAGACTTCCGAAGTTGAGGCAAACAAAATTGTTGCATCGTTCTTCCTCGCCAACTCCGACATGTTGGCGCTACCAAAGGCGCTGGTTTGCAACGTTTCAATTGGATGCACCTGATACTCCTCAGGAGACGCGTGCGCAGCCATGTGAAAAATGAAATCAAATTTTTCCTTGCTTTTGAAGGTGCAGACATCGCACTTTATTGATTTAAATTTTGGATTTTTTGTTAAGTGATCAATATTTTTCATTCTTCCAGTTGAC
>Ga0172366_10004219_pt1 | contig 11333 bp, 13 predicted proteins | sample LakKivSesite69cm_FD_114533 | JGI IMG/M metagenome (GOLD analysis project Ga0172366, IMG submission 114533) | Sediment microbial communities from Lake Kivu, Rwanda - Sediment site 69cm | ecosystem: Environmental > Aquatic > Freshwater > Lake > Sediment | place: Rwanda: Western Province, Lake...
GGGAGGCGGCGCATCTTCTCAGGGTCCTTCCCCGCCATGCACGCCGCCGCGCTCATGACGAGGGCCGCGAACGCGCCCGAGGTCACCCAGGCGGCGGGGGCGCCCGTGCCCTCCGCGATGATCCCCCCTGCCCTGGTCATCAGCTCCCACATGTTACAGTAGCTTCTGTTCGCCTCCTCCATCGCCTCCTGGACCTCTCGGGGGAGGGTTGATCCTCCCAATCTTGTCAAGGCGAAGGCGGCGTTGACGACTCGCTTCACCCCCAGCTCCCTGTAGACGCTCAAGAATGATCCACTCTAGGTTTTTGGTCGGGTCGACGGATAAAACAGTTTGGGGGCGCGAGATGTTTATTAAGCGCTCCCCAATAATACTATATTGGTAATACGCAATGGGTAATATGAAGACGGTCTCCGCCAAGATACCAGAGGAGCTGTGCGGTAAGCTGAGCAGGCATAACGTGAACCTGAGTAAACTCGTGAGGGAGCTCCTGGAGAGAGAAGTCGACAGGCTCGACGAGGAGGAGCGCAGTAGGCTGTTCACCGAGGCGGGCGAGATTCTCCGGAAGATACCCGAGGAGAGGCTGGTCGAGGACATCAGGTGGAGCAGAGATCGTCGTTGACCGAGTTCAGGGTCTTCGACGCCTGCAGCATCCTGCTACTCATCCGGAGAAGGGCTGGAGGGGTAAGAAACATCCTCGCCGGAGGGTACACGACCTCTCTCGCCCCATACGAGCTCGGGAACGCGATCTGGCGTGAAACCTTCCTCCTCAACTCGTTAACATGGGAGTCCTCAGCACGGCTGATGAGAGCCGTGTATGCCGCGCTGGAGATCATGGAGGTGATGAACTTGGGAGATGTAGACCTCGGGCTATCGGTGCTCGCAGCTTCGGGGAAACACAGGCTAAGCTACTACGACTCCTCCTACATGGTCTTGGCCAAGGGACTGGAAGCCGTATTGGTGACCGATGACAATCAGTTGGCGAAGGCTGCGCTTGATGAAGGATTAGAGACGCAGTCGAGCTCGGACGTCGTCTAGGTTGATGGGTGTATCCACTTAGCGTTCCCTTCTTAGGAAGTCTCCGATGTCTAGGACGTTCCTCAGGATCAGTCTTCCCTCAGAGGGCTCGACGACGCCGTAGCCGAGGCAGCTCCCCCCGAACATGACGAGGAACGTGTTCCCCTCCCTGAACTCCCCCTCCGCCCCCAGCACGCTCTCACCGAAGATGTCGCGTCCGCAGACGAACAGCCACGCGGTCTCAGCGTCGACGTGGACCCTGTTCAGGCCCTCGACGCGGCTCAGCTCCTCGAGCAGAATCGAGCTCGGAAGGAACCACCTCCTCGTCTTCCCAAGGTACCTGCCTGCGTAGACCAGTTGCCTCCTGTCGAGGATGAAGCCGCCGAGCTCTTCGCTGATCGTGAAACGCTTCGTGTTGATCTTGAGGAGCGACTCATCGTCGTAGCTGGCCTCCGCCCCCACCGACGTCAGGAACTCGTTAAGGCTCCTCATATCCTCACCGCCCTCGCCGCGAAGAAGCCCTGGGTCCCCGTCTCGTCGGGCCAGAACCTCCTGCACGAGGCGATCTCCCCGTTCAGCTTCTCCCCGAGGACGTCGGTGAGGGCCGGGGTGCCGGGGCCCTCGATCCTCTCCAGCCTCAGGCCGTGGTTGTCGATGATCCACTGGACGTTGAGCTCGTCCTCCTCAGGCTCGAGGCTGCACGTCGTGTAGACGAGGACGCCGCCGGGCTTGAGGAGCCCCATGGCCGTTCCGAGCAGCTCCCTCTGCCTCCCTGCGTTCAGACCGACATCCTTCAACGTCCTCTTACTGAACCAGCCCCTGTCCGCGACGTAGTTGCCCGAGCAGGGCGCGTCGAGGAGGACCCTGTCGAACCGCCTGCCCTTGAAGTCCATCTCGTTGGCATCCTCCCAGTAGGCGAGGCAGTTGGTCACGCCGCACCTCTCCAGGCTGTTCTCCAGGGCGTAGAGCCTCTCCCTGCTCGCGTCGACTGCGACGACGATTCCTGTGTTCCCCATGGTGGCCGCTATCTGCGTCGTCTTCCCCCCCGGCGCCGCGCACATGTCTAGAATTGCCTCGCCTTGGTGGGGATCCAGCACCTCAACCGGGAACTGGGCCGCCGCCTCCTGGATCGAGTAGAGGCCGAGGAGGTACTCGAAGCAGGCGCCGACGCTGAAGGGGCTCTCCTCGACGTGGAAGCCGTTCCTGAGCCAGCCGATCCTCGACAGCCTCACGCCTCGGCCCTCCAGCCTTGCCGCGAGCTCCTCGTTCGTGGTCTTCAGCGTGTTGGCCCTCAGCGCCTGCCTCGTTCTCTCATCGCCCTTCAGGTTGTGGCCGAGTCGACTGTACCTCTCGAGGAAAGCCCTCTTCATCGATTCGCCTCCTTGAGCGCTATCAATCTGGTATCTATGGTCTTTGATGCGAGCCTCTGTAGTTTCACGTCCGCTGTAACCAGTGTCCCTCCGAGCCTCTTCGCCGCCGTGATGTAGAGAGCGTCGTAGACCAAAACTTTTTCGCGCAGCGCTACCTCCGCGGACTCCTCCGCTATCTCCGGCGTCGGTATCGTCTTAAGCCCGCCGACGAGGCGCGCCAAGGAGGAGACAGCCTCCCGGTACTCTGCTTCGCTGATGTCGCCGTGGATAGTGGCGTGCTTCCACAGAGCGTTCAGGCCTTCTGGTAAGGCGACCTCGGTGGTGTAGAGCGTCACGCCTCTCCTGAGCATCCCCGCCAGAGTCTCTTTAGCGTCCTCTGAGCCGGGCTCTTTGACGGTGAGCTTCACAACGACGTTGGAGTCCACTACGGCGGCTAGCGTTCACGGTCCTCCCTGATGAGATGCGTCGAGTCGATCCTAGTCCTTGGCCTGCTGGGGTTCTTGGTCGTCTCCTCGATGAGTTCGGCGAGCTCCAGTTGCCTTATCCGTTCCTCGATGAAGTCTCTGATCTCCTCGCTCCAGCTGTTGTCGAGTCTCCTCATCCTCTCCTTGAGATCCTTAGGAACCCTGATGGTTAAGACGTCGGACAAAGCATTATCGTATTACGAAATGTAATACGATTTATTATATTTTTCGTATTACAAATGACCCGTGTATCCTTTTATCAGCCTGCGGTAAGAGGCTTAACGGTGTAATTCGATGAGACCGCGTGCCCGTGATTTCGGCGTGAGGCTCGGCTCGATGGAGCTAGGGAGTCTCAACGCCATAACGGACGTGGAGGGCGTGGGCGTCGGCCACTCGACGCTGCTGGAGGGCGACTCGGTGAGGACCGGGGTCACAGCAATAGCCCCGCACCCTGGGAACCTGCTCGACGAGAAGGTGGTCGCCGCCGTCGACCTCTTCAACGCCTACGGTAAATCTACAGGCCTACCTCAGGTGATGTTTGAGGGGGTCATTGAGACGCCTGTGATGCTGACGGAGACCCTGAACACTTGGCGCGTCGCCGACGCAGTCCTCGACTACTACCATGAAAGGCTCGGCGTCTCGCCCCGTTCTCTCAACCCCGTCGTAGGCGAGACGAACGGCGGCTTCCTCACGGACAACTTCGGCAGGCACGTCGGCGTGAAGCAGGTCTTCGAGGCGATAGACGCCGCGAGGAGCCCAGCCGGGCGCGGCTCCGTCGCCGAGGGGAACGTAGGCGGGGGCACCCCTATGACAGGCTACGGCTTCAAGGGCGGCATAGGCACCTCGTCCAGGGTCGGCGACGGCTTCACGGTCGGCGTCCTCGTACAGCTCAACTGCGGCCTCAAGGAGGACCTGACCATAACCGGCGTCCCGATCGGAAGGGAGGTGAGGCTCCCGGAGGCCCCGCCGCCCGGCCCTGGGAACAGCATAATGATGGTCGTCGCGACCGACCTCGCCGTCGAGTCCAGGCAGCTCTGGAAGGTGGCCAAGAGGGCGGCCTTGGGGCTAGCCAGGACGGGGAGCTACGGTGGCAACGGCAGCGGCGACTTCACCATAGCGTTCACGACGAGCAGGAGGGAGCCCGAGAACAGGGGCGGAGGAGACGGCTTCCTTAGCCCAGTCTACAAGGCGACTGTCGAGGCTACAGAGGAGGCCATAGTGAATGCTCTGTTCAAGGCGGATACGATGGTAGGCTTCCAGGGCCACGTGAGGCACGCGTTGCCGATGGATCAGGTGGGGGAGATATTCGGGCGGTACGGCCGCCCTCTCCGGAGATGATGCGCTACTTCCTGTAGTGCCTGAAGAAGTCCTCCGCCGCCGCCAGGAACTCGTCAGCGTCCTGCCTGGTGTGGGGCTCTGCCAGCATCGCGTGGCAGTTCGTCGGGCTCAGGTAGGCGATGCCGTGCTCGAGCATGTGGCCCCAGAATGCCCTCGTCGCGGCCATGTCACCCTGGGCGGCCTCGGCTGCGTTGCGCGGCGCCTTCTCCATGAAGTGCAGCGCGAAGAGTGTCGATGTGCCGGTCACGCTCGCCGGTATCCTGCTCCTCGACGCTATGTCCCTGAGCCCCCTCCTTATCCTGTTGCCGACCCTCGTGATCTTCTTGTGGACTTTCCCGTCCCTGATGATGTCTAGGGTTGCGGAGCCGGCGACCATGCTTATCGGGTTCCCTGTGAAGGTCCCGCCCTGTGCTGCGCGGCTCTCGGCGGCCGGGTACTTGGTGGGGTCGATCCGCTCGAAAACGTCCCTCCTTCCGGCCAGGGCCCCTATCGGGAAGCCTCCGCCGACTATCTTCCCCATCACCGTGATGTCAGGGACGACGCCGTAGTACTCCTGCGCCCCGCCCGGCGCCAGGCGGAAGCCTGTGATTACCTCGTCGAAGATGAGGAGTGTGTCTGTCTCCGCGCATGTCTCCTTCAGCCCTTGGAGGTAGCCCTTCTCAGGCATCACGAAGCCCGCCACGCCCTGCACGGGCTCCACTATCAGGCATGCGACGTCCCTTTTCCTGAGCGCGTTCTTGGCCGCGTCGAGGTCGTTGAACGGGATGGCGGCAGTGTTCTCGAGCGCCTTCGGGTCCAGGCCGGCCGACTCAGGCTTAGTGAACGGGTAGTTGACCGCCACGTGGAGGGCGTCGTAGCCGCCATGCCAGCCCCCCTCCATCTTCACGACCCTCACCCTCCCGGTGTGGGCGCGCGCGAGTCGGACGGCGTACAGGTTCGCCTCGGTGCCGCTGTTCGTGTACCTCACCATCTGGGCGCTGGGCACCATGCCGCATATCCTCTCCGCGAGCTCTACCTCGAGCTCGTGTGCGTAGCCGTAGTGGGTGCCGAGCGGGAGCTGCCTCCTGACCGCGCTCATGACCTTCCCCGGGCTGTGCCCGAGGAGGAGGGCGCCGTGCCCCACCCAGTAGTCGGTGTAGACGTTCCCGTCGACGTCGTGGAGCTTGACCCCCTTCGCGTACTTGACGTAGAACGGGTAGGGGGGCAGCGCCCTCAGACCATAGGTGACGCCGCCAGGGAGAACCTTTTTCGCTCTCTCGAAGAGCTTCTTGGAACCGGGCGTCCTCCTCTCGAAGCTGCTCATCTTCGCTTCATCCTCTGGAAAATAGCCTCGGAGACCACTAGATATGGTTACCGTTGAAGGAACGGAGGAGTTAGGCGAAGTAGCTCGGCACGAGTACGGAGCTGCCGGTCCTAGCCTTAACGGCTTGAAGCTCCGCCTTCTGCCGGTTCAGGAAATCCCAGAACTCCGCCGGCATCTCCGGCTCGGTCCTGTATATCTCCTCCATCCTCCCGATCTTCTCGAGGTACTTGTCGACGCGTACGCTGAACTGCTGCAGGTACTCCTCCTCGGAGTACTCGCGGCCGAAGACGAGCTTGAAGAGGTTCCTGAGGTCCCTGTAGATGGGCAGGTAGCCGATGGGGGTCTTTATCGCTCTGTACTCGCCGTGGACCCTTCCCTCCGCCCAGAGGACCCAGATCTTCTTGTCGACCTTCATGTTCGTGTACTTGCCCTCGTGCTTGAGGAAGTAGTTTGTCGCGTAGACCTTGGGCGGGTGCTTCAGCCTCTCGCCGAACCTGTAGTGGTTGGCGAAGTAGGTGCTGAGGGGGACGACGACGAAGTCCTTGTTCGCCATCGGGTCGCTCCTCCGGACGCCGGTCTTGCCTATGATGGCTGTAGTCGTCTCGGACTCGAGCGTCGCGCCCATGTAGACTCCGTGCTCCCAGCTCAACGCCTCGGCTATGGGCACGTTGGTGTCACTGTCCCTGCCTCCATAGAAGACGCCGTGTACGACGACCCCCTCGGGGTCGTTGTATTTGGGGTCGACGTTCTCAAGCTCGCTGAGCCTCATCGTGTACCTGGCGTTTCCGTGGGCGTACGGTATCTCGACCCCGTCCTTGTCCTTCTTGCCCTTGTACCAGTCGCCGCTGAAGTTGACTCCCCTCTCAGGGGTGTCGTCCCTGCCCATGCCGAGCCAGTAGGGGGTGCCGTCGGCGACGAGGACGTTGCTGAATATTAGCTCCCTGGGAGACGTGAGCGCCGCGTAGATGAGGGGGTCGTCGACGGGGTTCACGTCCTGTATGATCCCGAATATCCCCTGCTCTATGTTGACGCCCCTGCAGTAGCCGTCCTCGTCGACATGGAGGTAGGCGATGTCGTCCCCAACTATGCTCTGGCCCGGGATCATGGCCGTGCTCGTCTTGCCGCAGGCGCTCGGGTACGCTCCGCTGAAGTAGGTGACCCTCCCCTTCCCGGGCGGGTGGACCCCCATGAGGAGCATGTGCTCGGAGAGCCAGTCCTCGTGGTTCGCCTCGTATATGGCGAGCCTCAGAGCCAGCTTCTTCAGCCCCACGCTGTTCCCCGCGTACTGGTTGTTGACCGAGTAGACCTTACCGTCGACGACGTCGATGTAGATGCGCCTCTTATCCACGTTCTTCGTTACGCTGCGCTCGTCGAGTTCGCCGGCTGAGTGGACGAAGGTGAAGAAACCCTTGCCTCCGAGCCTCTTGAACTGCTGGTAGCCCTGGCGGTACAGGAGGTCCTCGCTGTGCGCGACGTACGAGGAGTCCGTGATCTGGAGTGCGCAAAGGCTGAACCTCCCAGGCGGCCCCAGGCTGTAGAACTTGACGAGCATCTCCTTCCCCGCCATGGCGCCGTCGAGCAGCCCCATCATCTCCCCGAGCCCCTCCTCCCGGTCGATGGTGTTTATCCCCTTGCTCAGCCTCATCCCCGGCGGCGTCAGCACCTTCGTCGAACCGACGTCGCGTGCGAGATCGTAGTAGCCGTCGAAGTGGATCGTGTGCCCCCTCAGCCTCAGAGGCGACTCCTCACCCTTCCCCAGCGCAAGATTCCTGACGTAGGTGATGTCCTCGGCGGCATCTGAGAGGACGGTAACCTTCGTCGGCCTACAAAGTTTTACAAACCTTTCAAGCTGCCCGACAACCTCGTCGCTGTCGACGGCTTCAAGCTTCCCAACGCTCGCCTCGTCGAGTACGAGCCTCAACGGTCTGGGAATCAATATTCCTCTTCTAACCTACGCGGCTCCTCCTATTAGCCTAACGGTCAGGCTCTTCCTTAGAAAAAAGGGGTGTGGGGGGGTTGTCACTTCTTCGTCTTGATGATGGGGGCGACCTTCTGCTCCTGCTCCTTCAGCTCCCCCTCCAGCGCCTTGTGCTTCAGGTTCCAGGCCATCGTGCTTGGGAGCCCCCAGAGGTTGATGAAGCCCACGGCGTCACCCTGGTCGTAGTGGGTGTTGATGTCGAAGCTCGTCAGGTTGTAGTCGTACAGGCTGAACTGGCTGTCCCTCTTCACCGGCTTCGCCGTCCCCTTGAAGAGCTTCAAGGTGACCCAGCCCGTGACGTGCTCCTGGCTGCTGTCGATGAAGGCGTCGAGGTCCTTCTTGAGCGGGTCGACCCATAGCCCCTGGTACACGAGGGTCGCCCACCTGTGGTCGATCTCCCTCTTCATCAGCATCTCGTGGATGGTGAGAACCATCTTCTCGAGGTCCTTGTGGGCTGTAAGGATGATCTCGGCGGCCGGGATCTCGTATGTCTCCCTGCTCTTCAGCCCGACCGTCCTGTCCTCCATGTGCTCTATCCTGCCGATGCCATGCTTGCACCCGGCCTTGTGTACCTTCTCGAGTATGCTGACCGGGTCCATCTCTACGGCGTCGAGGCTCACCGGCACACCCTTCTGGAATCCTATCGTCAGGTAGTCGGGCTCATTCGGTGTGAGCTCTACCGGGGTCGTCCAGCCCCAGATGTCTTTCGGCGCCTCCTTGTTCGGCTCCTCGAGGACGCCGCCCTCTATGCTGCGGCCCCAGAGGTTCTGATCGATGCTATAGGGCGAGTCGACGGTGACCGGGACTGGTATGTCGTGCTCCTTCGCCCAGAGGATCTCGCTGTGCCTGTCGAACTTCCACTCGCGTACGGGGGCGATGATCTTAAGCTTGGGGTTCAGCGCCTTCACCGTTACGTCGAACCTAACCTGATCGTTGCCCTTGCCGGTGCATCCGTGGGCGACGGACTGGGCGTCCTCCATCTCGGCTACCTCCACCATCTTCTTCGCTATCAGCGGCCTGCTCAGGCTGCTGCTTATCGGGTAGGTGTCCATGTAGAGGGCGTTCGCCTTGACGGCGGGCCAGACGTACTCGGCCGCGAACTCCTGCTTCGCGTCGAAGGTGTAGTGGTTGAGTACGCCGAGCTTCCAGGCCTTCTCCTCTATCTTCTTGAGGTCGTCGCCCTGACCCACGTCGAGGGTGACGCTCACGACGTCGCTCTTGTACTGCTCCTGCAGCCACTTCAGCATAACGCTGGTGTCGAGGCCGCCTGAGTAGGCGAGCACTATCTTCTTCTTAGCCATTCGGGTTTCCCTTCGAAGGAATAACCCCTTACAGACAGAGCCAACTTAATATATCTTGCGACATAATTGTGCCATTTTAATATTTAGATGTTCTAAATAGAGTATTTTCTTCCTTTGTCTGCTGCCCTTCCACACCCTGAGACTTGCCAGGAGTCTGCGTGGTCTCGACTGCCTTCTTCTCTGCAAGGCTCCTCTTCTCGTCCCATGCCTTCGCGAATAGTGAGCCTATCGCGCCGCCGATGAGAAGGCTCACGATGATTAAGGCATCGGATGACGGTCCCTCGCCGGAGAAGAGGAAGAATATGGACTCGAGGATGTAGCCGCATATCGCGGTGACCATCCCCACTTGAAGGTGATCCTCGCCCACCTTACGAGCCACGAGGAAGCTGCCTAGCGCTCCACCCACGAAGTTGGCGATGAGCATAATGATGAAGGCTAGATCCCCCAGTCCCATGGCCTCCTCCTCACTCAGCCCGCCCAAATATAGGGCGACAGCCTGCGTCATAATCAGTACTACGCTGAAGGAGAGTGCAGCTCCGGCGAGGTAGTTCTTGAAGCTCCTCTCTCGACTCCTTCCCATAGCAAGAGGATAGGGGATCCAACTAATATTTAACAGCGAGCCGTCCGTCCGCAGAGCGGACGATGACTGTAAAGTTCTTATCTGGCGGCGACGGCTATGAGCATCTGATCGCGATTTGACCCAGGCTGAGCGGGCACCGGTCATATTCGACTACTTCGCAGCAGGCTTACTCACAAGCTCCCTGGTCTGGTTCTGGCTCCAGCTCATCGCCTACTTCCCCCAGTTACCCATAGAGTCCCTGGGGCTGTTCTATATCGCCGCGAGCGCGGCATCAACCTACCTCGTATGTAGGAGGACAACCAGGGGACAACTCGGCGTCGGCATAAAGACAGCCCTCTTCTCATTGGTGATGACGGTGCTCATTCTGCTCAGTTTTGGACTGGATCTGAACACCGACTTCCTGATCCAATTAACCATTGGTTACCTTTTCGGTAGCATGGTAGCCGCCTACCTTGCGCTGAGAAGCCGGCTCAGGAAATCGGTTCAAAAACTCGAGTCAAAGCCTGAAATCTCACCGGAAGGCAAGCCGGAGGATAAAACCGGGGTCGAGCCCGATACCAAGGAAGGCGTCGAGGCTAAGAACACTTAAATCAGCATCGGTAAAGACATAACTCATCTAAAAAGAGGTGGTGAATACTGTACTGGGATATGGAGATAACCCCCGCCGAGGAGGAGGAGGCGATCGAGAAGTTGGCGCAGGTCATACACAAATACGGGATGGAGACCGTCGCGATCCTGAGCCTGGAGAGCATGAAGCCACTCGTCTGGATCGGCGGGGAGTTGGGCAGGGCGTTCATCACACCCTTCGTCCCAGTCGTAAGCGAGGCCTGGGGGCAGAAGACGGAGAAGTTCTTCAGGATATTCCAGAAGCGCGAGAACATCGATAGGCTTCTGACCCGCGTGGAGAAGCTCGCCGAAGAGGAGGAGAAGAAGCCCGAGGAGGTCAAGGAGGGGGGCTCACCGGCCCAGGGCGAGGAGCAGGCTGAGGAGCCCAACACCGAGACGAAGGCAGAGCAGCCTAGCCAGGAGAAGGGCAGGGAGGGCTGGAGGAGATTCCTCCCATTTTAAGAAACCTCTAAAGACCCCTGATATTAGAAAGATTTAAGCGCATTGAATATCGCACCTTTAACGAATTAGCATGGCGCACCTTAGGAAACCGGTCGAGGAGATGCAGTTCATTCTAGCCACAGACGTCGGCAGCACGACGACCAAGGCGAGGTTCTTCCACAAGAGGGACGGCGAGTGGAGGTTCTGGGTCGCAGGTGAGGCGCCGACGACCGTCGAGGCGCCCTACGAGGATGTCACCATGGGCGTGCAGAACGCGGTGAGGGAGGTAGAGGAGCTCACCGGCCACCGCCTCCTCTCGAAGGAGGGTGCCGGCATGATAATACCCTACGACGGCGAGAAGGGGGTGGACCTCTACTGCACTACGAGCAGCGCGGGGGGCGGCCTCCAGATGATGGTCGCAGGCCTCATCAAGACCATGACCGCGGAGAGCGCCAACAGGGCTGCCCTCGGCGCAGGCGCGATAGTGATGGACGTCATCTCCCGCGACGATGGCAGGCAGTCGTACCAGAAGATTCAGAGGATCAGGAGCCTCAGGCCCGACATGATCCTCCTCGCCGGGGGGACCGACGGGGGGGCGGGCCAGCACGTCATGGAGATCGCTGAGCTCATCAAGGCCGCGGAGCCGAAGGCGAGGCTAGGCGCCTCGTACGAGCTGCCAATCGTCTACGCAGGGAACAGGACCCTGAGGCCCCAGATACAGGAGCTGCTCCACGAGGGCATAGCCCTCACGATGGTGGACAACATCAGGCCGGTCCTCGAGCAGGAGAACACGGAGCCCGCGAGGCGCGCCGTGCACGAGCTCTTCATGGAGCACGTCATGAGCCACGCCCCTGGATACACGAGGCTGATGAAGTGGACGGACGTCCCCATCATGCCCACGCCGGCCGGGGAGGGCATGGCGATGCAGCTCATCGCAA
>Ga0172366_10004220_pt1 | contig 11331 bp, 6 predicted proteins | sample LakKivSesite69cm_FD_114533 | JGI IMG/M metagenome (GOLD analysis project Ga0172366, IMG submission 114533) | Sediment microbial communities from Lake Kivu, Rwanda - Sediment site 69cm | ecosystem: Environmental > Aquatic > Freshwater > Lake > Sediment | place: Rwanda: Western Province, Lake Kivu...
ATCCCAGCCATCTCGGCCGTGCTGAAGAAGATCCTGCTTGGGGTGATTCGGTCCCAGTTCACTGGTAGCGTCAGGTCATTGCTTAGCTTCTCGGCTATCGCCAATGCGAGAATGGCTTGAGGCTCCAGGTTCTGGACAGAGTAGGTCCTCGGCGTGCTAGATGTCGTGCCCCACAGTGGCCGAACTGTGCGACTCGTCCTGAGGGCGAACCCAAGGCCACGAGCTATGGCAAAGGGCTCACTGTCCAGCATATACGGTTCCGTGGCAGAGGCCCACCAGCCCTCCGACCTAAACCCGTTCTCCACGATCTCGTTGTAGGTGAGCTGAGCTGCTTCGCTCAATGCCGGGATTATGGAATCATAGATCATGGGCTGCAACCAAGACTGATACCTGGTCAGTGCCCCCTGGTCCGTGTACTCATAGAACGTGCCCGCGTACACTAAGTCCATGTAGTTCGTCTCCGTGCTCAGGTCCAACGCGAAGAAGCTTAGCAGCTTCTTGCCTTCCGGGTTCAGCTTGTTCGAGAGAAAGGCTTCCTCGACAATGGCTCTCGCCCCAGCCAAGGACTCGTACGTGCCCGATAAGATCACAAACCAGAGCGACCTCTTGGGCCTGTGAAGACTGAAGTACCTAGCGATCTCAAGCAGGGCAGCTATGCTCGGGGCCTCAGAAGCAGGAGAGGAAAGGGCGGGCACTATGGACCATGAGTCGAGGTGAGCGGCAACCACGACCACCTCATCGCTGGCTTCGCTTCCCTCCAGCTTTGCGATCAGGTTCTTGGCCGTTATGGTCCTGAATTCCATCCCACAAAAGAGCGCGGCGCTCGACCCTTCGAGCGATCTCAGTTCGGTCGCATCCTGGCTTGACACGCAGACCCTCGGGAAGTATAGGGGAGCCCTCACTGCCATGTCTGCCACGCCCAGATGTGACATGTTGCCGTCAAGGTATACCAGCCCGACAGCTCCCATTTCTACAGCGTTGAGCCAGTTCGCTCCAGAGTCGATATCCATCAACACTATGCTGCCTTCCACCTCCTTGCCCTTCATTTCATCGAGGCTGCCCGAACCCACGTAGACGAGCCGTCCGGATACGCCCGATGGAGGGGTCTTTGATGTCTGCACATAGTTAGGCCATACCCCATATGCCGTGAATTCGATGGGGTTCCTTCCCTCCTGAACGATGACCTTGCTCCCGGAGTCGACCGGGGCCACGACGACATATGGCTGCTCAACTAGTTCGTACTGCAGGGACCCGAGGGCATCTGATACATACTCAAATGCCGCCAAGCAGCCTGGATACCCTGTCGCTGTGCCGGATAGCTGGTCAAACTCGCGCAGGCGCGCCGAGATCTGGCCAGATCTTATGAATGAGACCAGAGCAGAACTTTCCTGTGCGTATTCTTGGCCGATTGAACCTTGAGGGCCGAGGGCTAGGACGTCGACTGCGGCCGGTACGAGGACTGGGATGAGCAACGCGCCCAGGATTGCCAACGATAGGAGAGCTTTCACCTCGGTCCGTTTGTGCCCAAGTCTCATCGCTATCACCACGGGAGCACCCAAGAAGCCTTCGAGATCATGACAACTGCTACAGAGAGACCTACCATGACAGCCATCCCGGTCAGGAATCCGGCGACGATGGTCGCCCTGTAGGCCTGCCACCAGTTCTCGCCGAATTGCCTTCTTATTATCAGGTTCCCGACTATTCCGCCTATGACAACCGCTATCGTGTTCGGCGGCAGGATTATGCATCCCACGACGATGGCTGTGAGAGAGAAGGGCAGGCCCGTCACTTTCCGGACAAGCTCTCCAACTGCGGCGACTATTAACACTATGGCCACTGTCGCCCCGACGACCTCCAATGCCTGTGTCTTCACCTCACCGGTCATCCACATGGATCTGAACAGCACATCGATAGGGTAGGATATCGTGGTGTATGGATAGACGGTCGACGGGATCGGAGCTATGGTCCAGAAGAAAGACACTACTGCGAAACTCGAGAAGATCGATATGGCCACCGCGAGCAGGTACGCCTTGAAGAAGTCGTTTATGTTCGTGTTCGTCAGTCGAGCGGCCTTGATCATGTTCGCCCAAGCTGGGGCGGCACTCCTAGCCGCCATCCCTGGTGAAGGCATGACCCCACTGAACGCTGGCGCTATGAGCCAAGGGCCTACGCCTGAATAGCCGGTCGCCAAGACCGTCCCTTGCCAGATGTACGGGACATTGATCGGGTAGCCAGTCTCGGCAAAAGCTCTGGCTCCCACCAAAGCGTGCAGGAAGCCACCCACAACGGTGACCGCCAAGGCCACAAGGATGGGAAAATCAGGGACGAGCCACCAGAAAAGGGCAACTGACCCCAGCGTTCCCACCAAGTACATGCCGACCAGCAGGTGGAGAGGGGGATAACCCTTAGCAGTCATTGACGCTGACATTCGAGACGCCCTTCTCAACACGTCCATGACGTACGTCCTCTGCCTGACCAGCGATATGACCGCTGCTGTGATGCCGATCACGACGAATGGGACGATCCACACCCTTATCAGCGACCGCTGGTAGACAAGGGGCAATGACATACCGGGTGACCACTCCACCGCCCAATCTGGGAAGTAGCCCGGGAAGAAGGCCCTGGCCGCCCAGTTGCCGAAGACCCAAACGGCCAAGGATCCAATGAGCATCTGCACCCCGTAGGGAAACGGGACGATGAATCCGCTCAGGAAGTAACTTGCGTCAGTGGCTATCCCCAACGCAGCTCCCGGAAGTATCCTCTCTATCCCGAAAGAACCGGCCGTGAGATCAATCCATGGAATCGGGATCGGTTCTATCCTGTGACCCAGCAGGCCCTCGGATATCGTGGGAGCGACGTACATCGGAATCGCGTAGAACACGCCCAGGATGGCGGCAAGCGAGAACACTCGGGTACGGGCGGGCTCCCTTTCGGCCAGAGTCAAGCACACCTGCGACTGAACGTGCGCGGTCGGGAAGGGGAGTTCCTGTTCCTCAACGTAGAGGAGGCCGCTCAGATAACCCAGGGCTATCTCCTGTATGAGCCAAAGGACGACGAACTGGAGCAGGAAGATAGCCATGGGTACGATCCACTCGTTGCTGATCAGAGTTCTGGCGTCGTACACAGCAGATCCGATCTTCGGCGCCCACCAGGTCGGTATGAGTTCCACGATGGGGGTCCCTCCCAGGAAGAAACCCTTCGAGTAAGGCGATGTGATGAAGTAGCTCCTGAACACGAACTCAAGGAAGGGAGCAGCCAGAAGTTGCGGGGAGGACGCGAAGTAGATGACGAAGACCTCCTGGGTCGTGAGGGGCCTGCCTGATATCCTCGCTATCTCTGTGAAGAGGACCGCGGCGACATATACCGTTGCCCCCACGATGATCGCGCCGGACACGAGCTCGAGGTAGAGGACGACGGGCAGAAGGAAGACCGTGGTGAAGATGACCGCGAGGACCGAACGTTGAGTGAGGCCAGGAAGCGTATGCGATTCTGCGACTTCCTCGGATTCCATGAACGAGCGCCGTCCCCCCGGACCAAAGCAGATAAGCGTTTGCGCTGAGCGGACATTAAGGACCACCTGATGCACGCGCAATTCTTTTTATCTGGCCTGTCCCGGCGCGGAGGCGATGGTGCCGATGGCGTCGAGAGTCTCCGTTGTCAAGGGTGGGAGTCCTGATGACTTGACCGTGAAGTCACTTGGGCTTTTGCGAATTGGGAAAGAGCTACACAGGGACGCGAGGGTCTTCATAAAGCCCAACCTTGTGAGGGTGCCGAGGGAATCAAGCATCAGCTACGAGGACGGCGCCTGGGAGAAGACGTTCGTGCCCGAAGGCGACATAGTTCACAGAGAGGTCATCGAGTCCCTGCTTCGATCTTTGGCTAACTTGGGCATTCGAGACGTAACGATAGGGGAGGCTCCGGGAGGATGTCGGGCGGACGCGGTCTACAAAGCCTTGGACCTGTACTCCCTAGCGGACGAGTACAGCGCGAAGTTGTTGGACCTGAACCAAGAGGAGGCCGTCAAAGTGCCGATACGCGAGGGGCTTCTTCTGGACTACGCGTGGATACCGAAGGTCATAAGAGACGCTGACTTCAGGGTGAACATAGGAGTTCTGAAGGTGCACCGCGGCACTGCTGTCTGCCTTGGCCTGAAGAACTGGGCAATGGGGGTTCTGCCCGGGAAGTACTACGGCCTCAACAAGGCGGGCACGGTCCAGTACGCCAAAGGTACGGACAAGCCACTGCCCATACATGTCGGAAGGTTCGAAACGAGGGAGACCTCAATGGGTCAGGAAGTGGCAGTCTCGAAGGTCATAGCGGACGTCTGCTCGGTCCAAGGATGTGACCTCACAATACTGGATGGTATCGCGGTCATGCACTACTCCTCGCTTGAGCCGAAGGCCAAGACCACCTACATCAAGCCCAACCTGATGATAGCCAGCAGTGACATGGTAGCAGCGGACGCGGTGGGAACTAGGGTCTTGGGAATAGATCCCTCGAAGATAATCCACGTGACTTGGGCCGCCAAGAGAGGCGTCGGCGAGGCGGATCTTGACAGAATCGAGGTGGTTGGCGAGCCCATAGAGAGAGTACAGATGAGGTGCAATCCCCTCCATACTCAAAAAGAGACGGTCCTAGATTTGGGTAAACGCTAGTAGGGTATGTTTGCCTCCATAAGTATTATAAACCGCATAGCAGCGCCCTTGGTCGATAACCAATGAGTACTGAACAAGAAGTCGGCTTGACCAAGAGAATGGCAGTAATCCTCGTAGTCCTCGCAATCCTCGCGATGATCCAGACCACGTTCACCCAAGCCTTCACGCTCTGGTGGGCCTACAGGGAATGGATACCCGTGCCAATGGTGATCTCCATCGTCTTCTTCTACTTGCTGAGCAAGGTGAGCAAGTCGTTCAAGCTGAGCACGCAGGAATACGCTGTCCTGTTCGTGGGCTCGTTCCTGATAGCCAACACGTTCACCTGGGGATACTACATGTCCGGAAGCTACGGTCCGACCGCATTGATCGGGATCGCCCAAGTGCCGTCCATCTGGATGGCTACCCAAGAGCCCTTCAAGACCAGCCTCGGCATGTACATCCAGTCTTGGATGGCCCCAACATCGCAGGCCGCTCTGAACAACGTCTGGTACGGCGGAGCGCTGGACTGGGGTGCTTGGTTGCCCTCGATACTGTTCTGGAGCGGGTTCATGATCCTCATAACGCTGTGGCAGCTGTTCTGGGGCTTCTTCCTCAGGAAGCCTCTGGTGGAGACCGAGCGCTTGCCGTTCCCAGGAATCGCTGTGGGAGGCTACCTAGTCCAGGCCACCAAGGAAGAGGGGGGCAAGATGGAGCTCTTCAACTTCTCGAAGAGGTGGACCAAGGTGTTCTGGGTCTTCTTCGTGGTCGGGTTCCTGCTGACGTTCCTAGACACCCTGAAGTACTTCGTGCCAGCGGTCCCGCCTTCAAGCTACCTTGGCGTCTGGACCGTAGACCTAACGCCCTATACCAAGGACCTCTTCCCGGGATCCTACTTCTGGAATCAGATCAGAGTCACGGATGTCGCCATATTCCTCTTAACGCCGCTTGACGCCCTCTTGACCATATTCGTTGGCTGGATCATCTTCATGGTGATCTATCCGACCCTGGCGGTTAGGATGGGCTGGATAGCCTACACTCCAGGATCAGAGACGGGCTTCACGTGGTACAGCCAGAACGCTGGCCCGCTGAGGTACGGGATTCTGGTCCTCGTCGGCGTTCCGGTCGGAATGGGCTTATGGCTGGTATGGCAGAATAGGGCTCACTTCACTCACATCCTCAAGAGCGCGCTCGGGTCGGTTGAGGGGGACAAGGATGAGGAGGGGCTCTCCTACAGGTTCGTTGGACTGGGGTCAATCGTGCTGTCGCTAACATTCTTGATCGTGCTAGTCGTTCTGGGCTCTCCGATCCAGACGGCCCTCGTGTTCATGGTACTGCAGCTGCTCTTCCTCTACGGACACGTCAGGATGATGGGAGACATTCATGAGTACATGGGTTACGGCTTCTACTACAACTGGTACAGGTTCGACTCGGGTCTCTGGGGCGCACCTCCCGTGGCTTCACAGTCGGTCTTCAACACCATGTCGCTAATGACGTTCGCGGACAGCAGCGCCACCAGGATCCAGCACCTCCCGAACATGTACCACACGTTCAAGATCTTCAAGGTGGGACAGATGACTGGAACCAGTGCCAAGGACATGTTCATGACTGCGGTCCTCCTGATAGTACCCTTGGCGCTCTTCAGTCACATATTCTCGATCTGGTTCTATCACACCTACGGAGGCATAAGCAAGCTGGCCACAGTCGCGAATGCTTGGGCATCGGGCCTTGCCACCGAGATCAACAGCTGGGTAACTGGAACCCCCGCCTTCAACATGTCGGGCATCGAGAGGTACGGGCTTCTGATCGGCGGGGCAGTCATGGCCATACTGATGTACATGGCAAGGATGAGGTTCCCCTGGTTCTTCCTGAACCCCGGTGGCCTCATACTGCTAGGAGCCGCGCCGAACTTGGGAGTCTTCGCTGCTATCTTGGCCTTGGTCATAAAGTACATAGTGCTCAGGGTCGGAGGAACGAGGCTCTTCGAGAACAACCTGGTCCCAGCTGTCGCAGGATTCCTGGTCGGCTACGGTGTCAACGCAGCGATCATAGGTGCTCTAGCCACGTTCATGATAGGACTGCCAGCGATACCCTAGGACACGTACAATCAGTTCGCCCTTCGCCACCCGGCGGAGGGCTTTCTCCATTTTCTTCGATTCACTCAGGGGGAGCCATAGCTTGCGATCAGTCCCTCTCCCAGCAATCGCACCATGTCATGCGTCTTCTTCCCACTGAGAGCCAGCTCGAACACAATGTGCTTCATCCCCAGACCAACGTAGTTGCGCAGGTCCTCAGCCAGCTGCGCCGGGGTTCCAAACATCGCCCTCTTTTCGCCGGAGACGAAGTCAGGCCTATGACTCAGGAATCGATCGCATCCGCGTCTCACTTCGACCTGCGTCTCCGCTACGTACGTCACGAAGCACGCCCCGAACCGAACGCTCTCGATATCCCTTCCGACTGCTTTCGTCCTCTGACATATCCTTGCTGCGCCTTCCTTGAAAGCTCGTTCCGTTGGGCACCAAGGTATCCACCCGTCACCCAACTCGGCCACCGCGCTCAAGGCAGGGCCCGAGGCGCCACCCAGCCAGATCGGGATGGAGCCGCGGAAGGGCTTTGGATTGAGTTCGGCGCCCCCAATCGAGTAGTAGTTCCCCGCGAAAGTTGCTGGTCCCTTGGACTCCCAGATTTGCCTCATGAGCCTGATCCCCTCGATCGTCTTGGCCATGCGGATACCGAATGGCTCGAATTCGTATCCGAAAGCTTCGAACTCGTCCCTGAACCAACCTGAGCCCACACCTAGAATCACTCTACCCTGGGAAAAGTGATCGAGAGTCGATGCCTTCCTGGCGAGCTCAACGGGATTCCTCAGTGGCAAGTTGCTCACACAAGTCCCGAGCTTGATTCTACTTGTGACTGGTACTAGACACGCGAGAGTGCTCCAAGCATCCACAAGCCCCCTAGTCCTCACGTTCCCCCCAACGGCCTTCGTGGCTTCCTGGGGGAGGAAGAAGTGGTCTGAGACCCAGACGGAGTCGAAGCCCACCTCCTCGGCGACCGTCGCAGCCTCCGAGAGAGACCTCAAGCTCCAGACCGTGTATGTGGGGAGGCAGACGCCGAACCCGATGTCACCACCTGTCAAGTCTGGGTCACTGGATGACCTCACGAAGTTAAAAGGCCTAGCAGTTGGTGGGCGCGGCACTATGGCGAACGCTCGTAGGGTCAAAGTGGGAGCTGAGGAATTGCTCGCTGGAAGGGGCACACCGAAGACGACTGAGAGCTTCGCGTTGATCACAAACCACACCGCAGTGGTTGGGGAGTTCCGCTGGTTGGTCTACGAGCTCCGGAACGGCGAGCGTCTGCGGTTGAAGTTGCTCCTGGCTCCGGGCCACGGCCTGTACGGTGACCGTGACGGCGAGGTCGATGGGATGATGGTCGATGAGAAGACGGGGCTTACCGTGCTCAAGCTCGGTTCGTACATCAGGAATGGACTGGCGGCCTGTCCGAAAGAGGTGAGTCTCGATGCCATCATCTGGGACGTCCAAGACGCCGGAGTGCGTCACTTCACCTTCTGGATCGAGATGGTTCGTGCAATGCAGCGCGCGGCGAGGGATGGGTTGACCTTCATAGTGCTGGACAGGCCCAACCCGCTCGGTGGGGAAGCTTTCGATGGCCCCACTGTTGATGAGTCATTTCGGGGTTATCTATACGGTCTGAAGCCTCCAATCCCAATAAGGCACGGGCTGACCATGGGGGAGATGTGCCTCATGATGAACCACCTGCTCAAGGTCCAGTGTGACCTGAAGATCGTGAAGATGAAGGGGTGGAAGAGGAAGATGCTGTTTGCCGAGACGGGCCTGCCCTGGGTCCCTCTGACCCCGAACCTGCCCACCGCGGACACCCTCTCTGTCTACCCCGGCACCAGCCTTCTTGAGGGCACGAACGTCTCGGAGGGCCGCGGAACGACAAGACCCTTTGAGACGGTTGGTGCTCCGTGGGTCAAGGCCCATGAAATGGCAGAGGCGCTCAATGCCAAGGAGATGAAGGGTGTGGTCTTCAGGCCAGCTCACTTCATACCAATGCTGCACCCGCACTTCCCGATGTCGACGAAGCACGCTTCAGAAAGATGCGGGGGAGTACAGGTCCACGTGTTGGACGCAGGGGAGTTCGAACCGGTGAGGACAGGGCTGGAGATCATCTCGTTCCTCAAGACACGCTATGACGGGGAGTTCCAGTGGGACTCATCTCACTACTTCCGCGATGCCCCAGTGCCCGACGGAGTGTTTTACTTCGACACTCTGGTCGGGACTCCCAAGGTGCGGGAGTGGCTGGAGGCAGGCAGGACGGTTGACGAGATAGTTGTCAGCTGGAAGGAGGACCTTAGGAAGTACTCACGCAGAAGAGCGGACTACCTGCTCTACTGATCCAATACTGGAGGCTCTTGAGTCGCAGAACGGACGCATTGCCTCCCTCAAGCGCTTGGCTATCGACCATCTCCATCGGGCAGAAACAGCAACACGACGGCAATCGCAACGATCATCAATCCTGACGCAGCTACGAAAACCATCGCAGGAGGCACAAGCATGGCCAAGATCCCGACCGCGAACGCTCCAGTAGCATGGGCGACATCCCACACGAGCGGAAGGAACGCAGAAGCTATGGGGCGGCTTTCGGGGGGGATCTCGTCTTGGGTCGCGGTCCATTCAAGGACCACCCTTACCCCCCAAGATGCGCCGAGTAGGAGCATCGCGACGGACAGTGTGGGGATGTCCGTCGCATAGGCGATCACCAAGTAGCAGAGAGTCAATACGGCGAAGGATCCCAAGAAGGGTATCTTGCTCCCGACCCTATCCATGAGATTTCCAGCGGGCATCCTGCTCAGAGAGTTCGCCACTCCTCTTGCTGCAAGCATGAGCGCGGCCACCGAGGGGCTTATGCCGAGCTGAGTGACCGCGTACACCACGAATATGGTGTCGAGGAACGTAATGGAAACTGAGAACAAGAAGTGTAGCGTGCCTGCGACCGCGACCCTTCTCCTCCTCACGATTGACACCAGGCTATCGAACGCGCCGCGCATGGAGTTGGTGCTCGCTTGCACCTCCTGCGCCCGATTCGAGGAGATCCCGGCGTACGTGTCGCCCACCGACCCTGGCCCGAACCTGAGGTTCAGCAAGACGAGGGCGAGAACCGGCAAGACCGCTGCAGACATGAGCACCTGAGCGCAACTCAATGCGTATAGAAGGACGGAGCAGAACAGCGGACCCAAGACGGTGGCCAAGCCATAGGAGGTCAAGTACGTTCCCATGGCCCACCCGATCCTCTCCTTTGCGGACAGGTTCGAGACCGTGGCGATAGTGCCGACCATGAATAGCGCGCCCGAAATGCCCCAAAGCAGCCTGAATGGGCACAGCCATTGATATGAGGGAGACAGGCCGTACATCACGTAGGAGACGGCCTCGCCCACCAAGGCCACAGATATCAGGGCTCGAAGCCTCTTGCGAAGGAAGAGCATGCCCGCTGGAAGCCTTGACATGAACGCAGCTACGGAGGCGAGACCCACTATGATGCCGAGGTCGAGTGAAGAGGCGCCGAGCTCAACGATCCGTAAGGGCAGCATGGGCTCAACCATGTTCGACCCTGTGAATGAGGCGGTTGCTATCAGGGTCAGGTAGTAGATGTCGCGGGCGATGTCATCAGCGTCGCGCTTGCTCATCTCTGGCTCCAGCTGATGGGTGTGCCTCCCGGACTAGTGTTTGACTTCCACCACTTCGCCGCTGGAGCAGGAACTCTCAACTGCTTCTAGCATGCGCGTGACCGCAAGTCCATCCTCCCCGGGTGCAGGAACCGGCTTGTCGTTCAGCACGCAGTCAACGAAGGCCGCGATGGACTCCTTCACGAAGCCGGTATTCACCCCGTGGATGTTCACAAGGCCCAAGATATCGGGTCTCGTGTGCTGTTCGTCATACACGTCCGCGCACCTCTCAGTCGTATCGACGAAGACCGACCCTTTGGAGCCAACCATCTCCATCTTGAAGTCATACACCGATGGGTGCGACGTTGGCAGAATCCACAGCGACTCCAAGTTGGCCACTGCCCCGCTTTCGAACTCAACGGTTGCCGCGTAGAAGTCCGGGGTGTTGATGCCCATCTTGCTGAGCACTCTGCTCTTGGATATGGCAAACACGGTCTTCGCCTCGCTCTTCGCATACCACCTCGCCAAGTCGAAGGTATGGCTCATCAGGAAGAAGGCGACCGTGCTCTTGCCAGCCCAGCTCAGCATCTTGGTGGGGACGAATATCGTATCATTGAGTCTGATATAGAGGTATAGGAGATCGCCAAGTTGCGAGCCGTCAAGCGCTTCCTTTGCCTTGAGGAAGGGAGGGTTCCACCTGTTGCTGAACCGCACCATCAGCTTCACGCCTGCATTCTTGGCGGCTCTCAGCATGTCCTCTCCATCGCTTGAGGTAGTGGAGAGTGGCTTCTCTACCAAGACATGTTTGCCCGCCTCAGCGGCAGCCACGGTCGGATCTCTGTGGGCGAAGTCCGGCGTACAGACAGCGACCGCCTCGATCTCGTTCTCTTTCAGCATTTCGTTGTAGTCCACGAAAGCCTTCGTGCCGTACTTCGCGGCGAGTTCCTTGGCCCTAGGCTCGTTTATGTCGGCCACGCCCAGCAATCTTGCGTTGGGCATGCCCGCGTAGAC
>Ga0172366_10004222_pt1 | contig 11329 bp, 10 predicted proteins | sample LakKivSesite69cm_FD_114533 | JGI IMG/M metagenome (GOLD analysis project Ga0172366, IMG submission 114533) | Sediment microbial communities from Lake Kivu, Rwanda - Sediment site 69cm | ecosystem: Environmental > Aquatic > Freshwater > Lake > Sediment | place: Rwanda: Western Province, Lake...
AGTCTACGAGATTTATGTGCAGGAGATGATTAGCCTAAGCCTCGGTCAAGCAATGGACATTGCGTGGCATAGAGGCTTAGCAGACGCTGATAAAATAGGTGAAAAGGACTATTTGCAGATGTGTGCTTATAAAACTGGAACATTGGCAAGGATGGCTGCAAAAATCGCTACTGTCCTAGCGGATGGCAATGCAGAGCTTGTTGAAAAACTTGGGTGTTTCGCTGAAAGCACAGGAGTTGCTTTCCAGATTCAAGACGACGTTCTTGATTTGAAGGGCGCAGATTTTGCAGAAAAGAAAGGTGGACGCGGGAAAGACGTAACAGAAGGAAAGCGAAGCCTAATAGTCATTCATACATTAAAAGTCGCAAACTCTGAAGATAAAAGAAGACTTGTTGAAATTCTTAACATGCACACTTCAAACCAGACGCTAATAGACGAGGCAATAGCAATCATGGAAAAATACGGCTCTATAGACTATGTTAAAAGATTTGCGACAAAAATTGTTGAAGAAAGCTGGATAGAAGCTGAAAAGTTTATACCCGCTTCTGATGCGAAGGAAAAATTGAGTGCTTTTGCAAAATTCTTAATTGAAAGGAAAATCTAAAGCCTAAAAGAGTGTTACCTCCTTGACACCTAAAGAAGTCACTGAACTTGAGGAAGTTATCCGAAAAATTGCCTTGTTAAATGCTATTAGGCATGAAGGAAAAGCGCAAGCAGGACCTGTTATTGGAAAGATTCTGGGAGAAAAATCCGAGTTTAGAACCAAAGTTAAAGAACTATCTACTCTTGTTAATGATATCGTTAGACAAGTCAACAATCTTCCGTTAAGCGACCAACAACGCATTGTTGAGGAGAAGTGGCCAGAGGCCCTTGTTAAGGAAAAAGTTGAGGAAGAAAAGCATCTTCCGTCTTTGCCAAATGCTGATAAATATACTCAGGTTGTTACGCGTTTTTCGCCAAACCCCGACTGTGTCCTACACTTAGGTTCGGCAAGAGCCATAATATTATGCTACGAGTACGCACGTATGTACAGGGGCAAGTTTATTCTGCGTTTTGAAGACACTGACCCGAGGGTGAAAAGACCAGTTTTAGAGTTTTATGATCGTATTCGAGACGATTTAGCTTGGCTTGAATGCAAGCCAGATGAAGAATACATTCAAAGCGACAGAATCCCAATTTACTACGAGTATGCTGAAAGGCTGCTGAAGGAAGGTAACGCCTACGTTTGCACATGTCAGCCAGAACTGTTTCGAGAGAAGATATTAGCCAGCAAGCCATGTGAATGCCGCAATTTGCCTCCAGAAAAGCAACTTGAAAGATGGCAACTTATGCTAGAAGGCAAGTATAAACAGGGCGAAGTGGTGTGTCGCATAAAAACTGATTTACACCATCCAAATCCAGCCGTCAGAGACTGGCCTGCGCTTCGTGTCATTGATGCCGAAAAATATCCACATCCGCGCGTTGGAAGCAAATATCATGTTTGGCCTCTATACAATTTAGCCTGCGGCGTCGATGATCATTTGATGGGAATAACTCACATAATCCGCGGAAAAGAACACCTGACAAATCAGGTCAGACAAGAATATTTGTATAAATATCTGGGATGGAAGTATCCAGAAGCTATACATTATGGTAGGCTCAAAATAACTGGGACATCGCCAAGTAAGTCAAAAATTGTTCAGGGAATAAGGGAAGGCTTATACAAGGATTGGGATGACCCTCGTCTGGCAACTTTTGCAGCTTTAAGAAGGAGGGGAATAACGCCTGAAGCCATTAAGAAAATGATAATTGATGTTGGACCTAAAACTTCAGACGTCATTTTAAGTTGGGAAAATCTATACGCGTATAACCGCAAAATCTTGGACCCAACGGCTGACAGATACTTTTTCGTGCATAACCCAATAGAGTTGACTGTGCAAAAGATTCCAAAAGTTTTTACTGCAAGGCTTCATTTGCATCCAGACCAGCCTGAAAGAGGATTCAGAGAATACACAATAAAGCCTGAAGGAAACGGCAATGCTGCAACTATCTGGGTTTCAAAGAAGGACGTGGATACTTCAAAAATTGGCAATCTAATTCGCCTCATGGAACTGTTCAACATAAAAATCGAAAACGTAAACGTATATTCTGCTGAAGCATCTTTCATAAGCGAAACTTATGAAGAAGCGAAAAAAGCTAAGGCGCAGCTAATTCATTGGATTTTTGTTGGAAAAGATATGCCCTGCCAAGTCGTTATGCCCGACGCAACAGTGGCAGAAGGAATTGCTGAAAGCGTCTGTAAACAGTTAAAGCCAAACAGCGTAATACAGTTTGAGAGGTTTGGTTTCGTCAGAATCGACGAGGTTAACACAAAACTGACAGCCTACTACACTCACAAATAAATGATTGGAGAAACGAATATGCGTAAACAAGATAAAATTATCATTTGGCCAGCCTATTTCGATTCGACAAAAACAAGAAAGGATGGTAGGCGGGTTCCAAAAAATTTGTCTATGCCTTCTCCAAAGATTTTAGAGATAAAAAATGCTGCGGAGAAACTTGGTTTAGAACATGAACTTGTGGCAGATGCTGGTTATCCAAAGACGCCGTGGCTGAAAACTGGCATGCTTCTTGTGAAGAAAACTGAGGCAAAAGAGCAGATAATACGAAAAATTGCAAAACAACTGCTAAAAATCCAAAGCATAACTGCAAAATAGAAGCAGATTAACTCTTTTCTTCTTCGCTGACGAGAACAGCGTTTATTATTCCATCTTGTCCTGGACGAGAAGTAACGCGTGCCAAACCAAGAGAAGTTTCTATCATCGTGCCTTTCGTTATTACGCCTCTACGGTCGTAGTCAGCGTTGACGGGGTTTTTGACAACACGTGTAATCTCAGCTTTCTCTGTTTTTCCGCTTTTCGGATCAGTTACACACACGTTCGTGTCGCTTAAAACTTTGATTTTCATGGTTTGTCCTCTTCCTCTAACGATTTTCTTTTTCTGTGCGCCTAGGATGGTTTCGGCTGGAAATCTTCCTTCTTCAAATTTCCGCTTTCGCCTGTAGGCTCTTTTTCTGCCTCCTGAAGGCTTTTTCTTGTGTAAAGTGCCGTGCCAAACCGACATGTCACATTTCCCTTTTTAGTTTCCAAACTAAGTGTGCACTATCACCGTTTTTTTGCAATATAAACCTATCCGTTTCAGGGTTCAAGCGTTTCTTGTTTTGCAAAGTCTTCAAAGACGTGTTTCAACTCTTTTTTCATGGTTGCCATGTCGTGGCTTAAACCGAAGTAGTCAGCAAAATATTCGGTTGTTCTGAGAACTGATGAACGTCCGCTTCTTTCGGCGGCGATTAAACCCATTTCCTTCAACACTTTGATGTGACCGTAGACATGGTGTCCTCGTACGTCAACAACTCTTTTTTGAGAGATTGGCTGTCGGTAGGCTATGTATGAAAGCGTTTTTAATGGACCCGTAGAAAGCAGTGGTCTAGTGACAAGTTTCTTAACGTAGGGCGTGAATTCGACTTTTAACTGCAAAACGTATCTTTCATCTTTTAGCTCCAAAATTTCAAGAGCCGTGTTTCTACTCGCATATTCTTTCACAAGCATCTTTGCAAGTTTTCTTGTCTTATTTTTGGAACGAGTCTTCAAAACAGAACATAACTCGTTTAAGTCTAAGGGGCGACCAGCAACGTACAGAGCGGCTTCCAACAATGCTAGGTCACGCTGCGCTTTCTCTAGGTTAAATGTTTGTCTTTCCGCCTTCTGCAATGCTTAAATCCCCAATACTTATGTATATCTCTTCAGTTTCTTCATTTTGCAACAAGCTCACTTTTCCAACTTGCGCTAAAAATAGTAGAAGAATGAATGTGCGGATGGCGTCTATTCGGCCAGCACCTTTTATGAAGGTCGAAAATTCTATTATTCCTGTGCCTTTCACCCTTTCTGAAAGAGAAGCATAAAGTGTTTTCATTTGCAATTCGATTTCCATTAGGTATATGTCCAGTTGCGGCAGAATCTCTGAAGGCGTTGGAAGAATAGGTTCTGTAATAGATTTTTCAAAACGGACTAGTTTCTCACCTTTTAAAACGTCGTCCAACACTTCCAGCAAATGCCTTATGGTTGTTGAAGTTAATTCATGTCTAAGCGGCAGAAAAAGGGGTGGGGGAAGAAAATCTTGTGGAGGTTTAGGCGGTGGCGGCGGTTCTTCAAGTGTTAGCAGAAGCTTCGACTTCATCAAGTATATGAGGGCTGAAGAATCAAGAGCTACACCAGAAGCCCTAAAATCTATCTGCCCAGTTTTTTCCATCTCCTCAAGAAAAGATGTAAGCAAATAGGCAACGTTGATGTTCCAAGGTGTAAGCTTTTCAAGCTTGTGGAAATCGAAAAGAATGTTCCATGGGGGACGCAAATAGAACGGTTTCTTAACGATTGCAGATGACATTAACTTTGCACCTCTAGGAAGTGGGCTGAGATGACGTTTGACACTCCGTTGCGTTCATATACGCCGTAAACCTTTTGCGCTTTATTCACCATTTCAGGCTTTAAGGTGATGACTATAAACTGGGTTTTCTCCGACTCCTCTAAAAGAAGGTCGGCGAGTTTTGAAACGTGGAAAGCGTCTAAATGGGCGTCTACCTCGTCGAGGATGTAGAAAGATGCGGGGGTGAACTCTTTGAGGGCGAATATGAACGCGACAGCGGCGACTGAACGTTCACCACCACTGGTTCCGCTCACAACTATTGAAGGCTTATTGGGAAACTGAACAAGCATGTCAATGCCTCCTGAGAAGGGTTCGTCAGGATTGTCAAGTTTGAAAGCGGCATTTCCGCCTCCTGTAAGCTTTGAAAAATACGTTGCCATATTACTGCTGACTTTTTCGAAAGCTTCTGTGAAAACCTTGCGTTTCTTATGTTCAATTTCATCCATAAACTGCACGATGGTCTGTTTTTCCTTTTCAAGCTCATTCATTCGTAATGAGAGCTCCTTATAGCGAGAAATCTGCTCAGCGTAATGTGATAAGGCAAGCTGGTTTACTGCGCCTATTCTTTCGAGTTCAAACTGCATCATCGTTATTGATGTTTCAGCTTCTTCAACCTGTTTCGGCGTTACTACTAACGGCTGTTCATAACCAAACTGTCTAAGCTGGTTTCGATGCTGCTCAAGCTGAAGCTGAGATGTTTGAATGCTGAGCTGAAGCTGATTTAACAAACGATCAGTCTGCTCATACTCCGAATCAAGCTTGCGGAGTTCCTTATCTATGTCGTCAATTTGGGCGGTGAATTTTTTAGCTTCATCCCTCGCAGACAAAACGGTCTTGGAAAGTTCAATACGGCTTTTCTCTAGTTCTGCCAATTCTTGCTTTAGTGATTCCCGCTCTTGAAGAGCCTCTTCTACTTCTTTCTCAACTCTTCTCAACTGTTGTTCAACTTTAGCAAGTTGAATCTTCGCGTTTTGATATCCAACCCTTAAAACATTGTCAAATTGTGATTGAAGCGTCGAGGTTTCTGTTTGAATTGTGCCAAGTTTCTGTCTTAAAGTGATAATTTCTTCGGCGAGTCGCTCCCTTTTAACTTCCATTTCTTGAATATTTGAAGGATCTGTTTTCCGTCTTAAAGTGGCTAACTCACTTTGAAGTTTCCGCATTCCCTTCTGTATCGAACTTCTTTCAGCCCTGCGGAGCCACATCTGTGCTTTTTCATTTTCAATTTCCTCCTTAAGCCGTCCAATGTAATGGCTAACTCGTTTGATGTTGGTCTTTGTCCTTTTGACACTTCTCTTAACTCTGACTATTTCTCTGTCGAGGGTGATGATAGCTTCTGAAAGATGTGCGATTTCAACTCGGGTTTTATCGATTTCCTCCTCAAAAGAAGTTACGTCACTGCCTCTTCTTGAAAGATGCTGTTGTAGAGCTTTTACGGCTTCATCTAGGCTTTTTATGGCTGTTTCGCTTGGGATTATGGTTGAAAAATCTATTGGAGCACGGTAGTAACCACCTTCGAATGCCCCGCCCATCTCATACAAGTCCCCGTTGACTGTGGCTGCGCGGTAGCCTTCGCCTGATAGGGCGAGAGCAGTTTTGTCGTCTGACGTTATTAATGTGTCGCCAAAAACGAAGTGTACTGCAGACTCGTAATTCTTCGCATATTTTACAAAGAAGGAGGCTACACCATTGATGCCTTCTTTTTCAGGAATTTTTAAAGGCTTAGGGTTTGATGTTGCTTGAAGCGAAATTATCTTGATTCTTCCCAGCTTCATTTTTCTTAATGTTTCTGTACATGTGAAAGCTGCGTCAAAATCCTTGACAACAATTGCGTCGAGCCATCCTGCCGCCGTTGCCTCTATTGCCAGTTGATAAGCTTTGTCAATTTTGATTAAGTTGCGAAGTCTGCCGTATACTCCTGGAATTACACCTAACTCGCCAAGTTCTTCTATGGTTATTAGAGCTTTCTCCTCTGAAGCAACAGTTGTTGCAAGTTCCCTTTGCGTCACAAACTCTATGACTGCTGTGCGTGCTGAATCAGCTATTTTTCCAGCTTCAGAAATTTCTCCTTCTACGGCTTCTTTTTGCGCAATTCTTCGCTCAAGCATACGCTCTAGACTTTTAAGCTGTGCTTTCTGTTCCTTCTGCACCTTTTCAAGCTCAGCAAGCGACTTCTCAAGTTCGTTTAATGTTGCCGTGAAATTTCCTTCGCGCGCATTCAGATCCTTGAATCTTCTTGTGCGAATTCTGATGGCTGTCTGGCTTTTTACATGTTCAGACCTTAAAAATGTAAGCCTTTTGTAATAATTGTCGAGTTGTTGCTCAATTTCGCGGATTTTCTTGCTGTTTTCTCCCAGATTCTCCCAGAGCTGAGCAGTTTCATTTACTAAAACATCGTGTTCAGTCTGTTTTAGGTTTATCTGGTTGAAAATTCCATCGTAACCGCTTTTTAGATGTTTGATTTTTTGGCGGTTTTCATGGATTTCGTTTCGAATGGTTTGATATTGTTGAGAGTTGTTTTCTCTAATTCGCCTTAAACCTTCAAGGCTTGTTTTTCCGGAGGTTATTTTGGTTGTTAATTCTGTTAATTTTGACTTTAATTCCCCTATTCTTATTTGCACCTTTAATACTTGTGAACCGCCTTCCTCAACGATTTCTGAACTTAGTTTTCGCCATTCACCCTCAACATCTCTTCTTTTTGTCCTACGCTCTTCACGCAGCTGCCTTAATTTTTCAACTCTGCTTCTAACTTTATCCGCTTCTATGGAAGCTTCCTCTACTTTCTTTTGCACCTGTGCCATGCCATCAGAAAGTTTCACAGCCTCAAACTTTTTTATCTCTTCTCTGATGAAATTATACCTTAACAGTTCGTTGCGTTCTCTTTCTAGATCATCCACTCTTTTTTGAACTTCGTCTATTCTGCCCATGGCTGTGCGTATAGAGAGATCGGCTGCCCGCAGTTTTTCTTCAGCCTCAGCCTTCTCAGCATCATACTGGGCTATTCCAACCAAGTCCTCAACGATTCTCCTACGTTCCATCGAAGAGATGTCTGCCAGACGGGTTATTGTGCCTTGCAGAATTATGTTTTGGCTTGTGGAGCTTATTCCAGCCATGGAAAGAACGTCTAAAACGTGCGTCCTTGAGATTCTTCTGCCATTAAGTCTGTAAACGCTTTGACCGTTTCTATAGACTTCCCGTGAAACTGTAACTGTGGCTGTGTCAACTGGCATTGTGCCGTTAGTGTTGTCGAACTGAATTATCACCTTAGCAATTGTTGCCTTTTCAAGTCCAGCCTTCTCAGAACCGTGAAAAATCAGTTTAGCCGCATTTTCCGCCCGAAGCCTTCTAGTGCTTAGTTCGCATAAGGCGAATAGAACAGCGTCCACAATGTTTGTTTTTCCGCTTCCGTTTGGTCCAGTGACGGCTGTGAAGCCCTTATCTAGGACTACTTTAACGGTTTGTGGTCCGAAGGATTTGAAGCCTTTAAGCTCGATTTTTTTAATGTAGGGCATTCAGCTTGCGCCTTCACCCTTATGGAATATGGAAATCATTTGGCTATAGATTCTTCTGTAAGATTTTTCTATATAAGAGCTATGAAAAGATAATGATTCAGATAACATTTTTTATCATCCTAAGATATACCTGAAAAATATGAAATGAGTTAGATTGCTAGATTTTTTGCATTGCGCCTTGTTCACAGTTATGTTGCCATCTGAACTTCTTAAATTTTTCATCTTCAAGTTTAATAGTCATGTACTTTTAACGCTATTTTTTGGCTTTTAACCCATATTTTGCAGCCATCTTCTTGACAAACTCTTTTATGCACTCATCTTCGCCATAAACAAGCAAACAACCATCATTTTGAACATTATATGAAAGGTGCGATTCTTCAGCTAACGTCTTTAACTTTTCGATTGATAATTCAGTTGTAGGTTTCACTCGAATCCACTTATGTTCTCGTGGAACACCATGAATAAACTTTGTCTCCTCTTCCTCCTTTTCCGATATTGTTTTGCTCGCTTCGTCTAACCATTTAAGCCATCCTTCAACGTATTCAGTTCCAAACATTTTCTGTCCTTCAGAAGCGAGGTAGGACTCCACTTTGAGAAGATATTCCTCAACTTTTTGGCTAGTGTCCACACGGCTTGGGTCAGCCTTTAAAACATTAATCAAGGTCTTTGCAGACCTTAAATCACTCATAATTTCCGCTGGGACAACTATTCCTCTTCTTCGGAAATCAGTAATCATTTCCTCTAGAACTTTCCAGACTGCCAGATGGGTCATTGCTTATCATTCACTATGGTTTGAATTAGCGTCGACATTATAAAGAGTTATCATATTAGTAAAAATGCAAAAAGACAGTTACGCGAAAAAATCCGTCAGATGATCATTTTTTTGTTCTGGTGAATTATTTGCTGGGTCGACGTGAATTACACAGTGCTGGCAACCCGTCTCCTGACTGATCCTTTCTTTAACCTCTTCCAATATTTTGTCTGCTTCTTCTATGGCATGCTTTTCGCAACTTTGACAACAGGTCCGTCCATCATGTCATAATGCGGTGGCATGCATACACCTTCAAGCAAATGTTTTACCATTTTTCTGTCTAAAAATTTCGTCTTCTGAAAAGAGTGAAATATAAAATCCCAAATAGCATGAATATTGTTGTGAGTAAAATGATGAAGATAAAAAGAGTTTATGATTTGCCAGCGAAGGAAGATGGAATTAGAATTCTCGTTGACAGGCTATGGCCAAGAGGAATAATAAAAGAAAAAGCTAAAATTGATCTGTGGCTGAGGGAAATTGCGCCCAGCAATGATTTAAGAAGATGGTTTTCTCACGATCCCAAAAAATGGGAAGAATTCAAAAGCAAATATGAAATAGAGTTGAAAGGCAAAAAAGAATTGCTCCACAAAATCAAGCAAATAGAAAAAGAAAAGGGAATTGTAACTTTGCTCTATTCCGCGAAAGATGAAGAACATAACAATGCAGTTGCCCTACATGCTGTCCTCAGAAAAGCATAGGTTCTGTAAACTTTATTAAGCATAGTTTTGGCATCTATATTACAATTGTGATATCAATCAGGTGAACGAATATGAGTTGGCGAAACATAACCAAAATATCAGAAGGTGTTTACTGGGTTGGCGTCAGAGACTGGAACCGCAGACTTTTTGACGCCTTGATACCTTTACCAAGAGGAACAACCTATAACTCGTATCTAGTAATTGGCGAAAGCAAAAAGGCGCTAATTGACACTGTAAATCCTGGTTTTGAAAAAGAACTTGAAGAGAAAATTCGCAAGGTCGTTGATCCAAGCGAAATTGATTATGTGATAATGAATCATGCGGAACCCGACCATGCAGGTGCTATCCCATACATTATGTCAATCAACAGCAAAGCTAAATTGGTGACTTCAAACAAGGGCGCTAAGATGGCTCAGCAATTTTACAAAGTGCCAGAAGGGCGCATAATTGCAGTTCATGACGGAGAAAACATTGATCTTGGCGGCAAAACTCTCCGTTTTATTGAAGCGCCGATGCTTCATTGGCCAGAGACAATGTTCACATATTTGCAAGAAAACAAGACCTTGTTTCCATGTGACTTCTTCGGTTCGCACAGAGCCGACGGATTGTATGACGATGAAGTCGAAGACTTGATTGTTTATGCACAGAGATACTTCGGCGAGATAATGATGCCATTCAGATTCATGGGGCAAAAAGCGCTGGAAAAAATTAAGGATTTAGAAATTGAAATCATAGCGCCCAGCCATGGACCGATTCATAGAAACCCTGAGCACATCTTGGAAGCGTATAGAAAGTGGGTGAATGGCGAAACTAAACAAAAAACCATAATAGTTTATGCAACCATGTGGAAGAGCACAGAAAAGATGATTCAAACGATCGCTGACACTCTCACTTCAGAAGGCGTTGAAGTCGTCGTATACAATCTGACCTTATCGGACATAGGTGACGTTGCAAAAGACCTCGTTGATTCGAGGGCAATCGTCTTAGGCGCACCTACAGTGTTAGGCGGCATCCATCCTTTAGCCTTTTACGCTGCTTACCTAGTAAAAGCCCTACGCCCTCCACTGAAATATGGAGTAGTTCTAAGTTCATATGGATGGGGAGGGGGAGCCGTAAAGCATGCACAAGAGGTTCTGGAACCGTTAAAAATGGAACTTGTTGGGGCAATGGAAATTAATGGTCCGCCAACAGAAAACGACATTACGAAGATAATTGAAGTAGGTAAGACTCTTGCTAAGAAGATTAAAGGAGAATCATGATGAGCGAAGATAAAAAGAGAACTACAAACGGAACAGCACCAGCATCTGAAGGGGTACTGCGATTTGAGACAGGTTCGCTGTCTAAAGAAGAGATTGAAGCCATCTTGGACTCGCTTCCTGTTGACATTTCTTTTGTCGATAAAAATGATGCTGTAAAATACTTTAACAAAGCGGATAAGAGAATTTTTGTTCGAACAAAAGCAGTTATCGGAAGAAAGGTACAGTTGTGTCATCCGCAGAAAAGCGTCCATGTAGTGAACCAGATTCTTGAAGCGTTCAAGACGGGCAAAAAGGATTCTGCTGAATTTTGGATTACAATGGACAACCGCCTAATTCACATAAGATACTTCGCAGTAAGAGACAAAGATGGGAAATATTTGGGAACAATGGAAGTTACACAGGATTTGACGGACATTAAGAAGATTGAGGGACAGAAAAGGCTCTTAGACTGGGAAATGTAGCCTCAATTTTCAATTAACCATATTTCTCCATGACAAAAACTCAAACATGCATAGCTGTTTTTGACAGACGCTTCTCTTATTCTGAACAATGTTGGACAGCCAATGAACGAGGAATTCAACCTATATA
>Ga0172366_10004224_pt1 | contig 11325 bp, 9 predicted proteins | sample LakKivSesite69cm_FD_114533 | JGI IMG/M metagenome (GOLD analysis project Ga0172366, IMG submission 114533) | Sediment microbial communities from Lake Kivu, Rwanda - Sediment site 69cm | ecosystem: Environmental > Aquatic > Freshwater > Lake > Sediment | place: Rwanda: Western Province, Lake Kivu...
AATTAAAAGAACCCAGAGATAAATATTTCGAACAAAAAGAATAATAATCATAGCGCCGAAAACTATTACTGTTATAAAAGTAAAAACAACGGTCATAATTAATCGACCAATTGCTTTCAATATTTCTGCGCTTAAACTAAAATTAAAAGATTGAATTTTAGCGCTTATGTCTTCTGTCCCCCAGAAACCTTGAATGCTCAAGGCATTAGCTAATTGCGGACTCAACTCAAACTCGCCCTTAATCGGCGCAAAAATAAAGAATTTGAAAAGCGCCTGAGAAAAATCAATAATGATGCCGCTGATAGTCAAGCTGAAGTTAATTAAAATCGCAAAAAGAACCAGCTTAAAAAGAAGTTTTGAGGCGTTAAATTTTTCCAGCTTCAAAATAATGCCGAAAGCAATGTAGATTAAAATTCCGATAAAGAATAGGTTGGCGATATCCCGAGCAATGCCCCAGCCCGTCTGGACTACATACAATTTGGTGAATTGGCTACTGTCAACCAACCAATCAAGGAGCTTGCCTTCCAAAATAATAATCTGAGCGCCAAGCCACGCTAAGGCATAAGATACTACCGCAGCTCCCTTGTTAATAAGATATGAGAGTCCTGCTTCCATTGCGGTTCCAAATAGACCAATGCCAAATTGCGCGGAAGCGATTTTTGGCACAATCATCGCCAATCCGCCAAAAATAGAAAAAATAAAACCTAACCAGATATTTTTTGGTTTTTTTATTTTTTTAAAAATTAAATTTAATTTTTTAGACATTGCTGTAAATGAAGAACCATTAAAATTTCGTTTAAAGTGGGGGAGGAGTATGCGTTGGTGGAGGGGGCGGCAGGGTTGGTGTCGGCGTAGGAGTTGGGGTAGAAGAGGGAATGGGGCTAAAACTCGGGGAAGCACTCGGGGTTGGAGCGGGCGGAGTGCCGCCGCCGCAATTTTGCTCGCACCAATCAACTTTTTTGCAAGCAGAAAAATGCGGCAAAGCTACACACTCGCGGCAAGAACCGTCGCTGTAGCCCATTCCATAATTAGATTTATTCGGCAACATATCACTGGTGCAGGTGCAGCTGTCAGGCACTGCGTAGCCGAATTGCTCAAATAAGCTGTGATATTGTTCCAGAGCGGCACGGTCAAAAGTTTGCGGCTTGCTGCGCTCCGGCCAAATATTATCCTTAGCATTAACGCAAAATGCTCCGCAGGCACTCGTCGGGCTTATGCCAGTACAAGTTCTGCAAACATCGCCATTGCACTCAAATTGTCCAATGTGGACAGGGTCATATCTTCCTCTTACATAGACCCCCTTGCAATTATCGCAAGTTGGCGGCTCAGGAGGTTCTTGAGTTTTGCATTCATCTTTACACTCTGCTTCGCTCAAATACTGACCATTGGGGTCTATCGCGCACATTTTAGCGCCATAAGCTTCAATGCAACTGTATTTTGTCTCTGTGCAGCTATTATCACATTCTGCCTTAGTCATCGTGCCATTTGGGTCAGCGACACAAGTCGGACTGCTGCCTGACTGGTCGCAACGATATCTTTCCGGCTGACAAACCGAATCGCATTCTGCCTTAGTCATTATGCCGTCAGGGTCTTCCACGCACATAGCTAATGTGCCGGCTCGTTCGCAGCTGTATCTTCCTAAATCGGTGTCGCCGGTTTCCGGAACATTTAACAATCCTTCCCCATAATATTTTCCAGCGATAAGCTCTTCTTTGGCTGATTTCACCAAACGGCTAATTAGCGCCTCGGCAATCATTTTGGCGTAATTCAATAGGTCGGCCTCAGTAATCATATACTGCTCGGCTTTCTGCATCTGAGATGACAGCGCTTGTGAGGTTAGATCGGCTTTGGCCTGGCCAGGGATACTGATTTCTGTATCCAAACAAATTTCATTGCCAGTTGGCCGGCCATCAATGACTTCCGGCACTTTTACTGTGCATTTTTCAGTCGGAATATAGCCGCTCTGGGCTTTTAATGCCTGCTGTTCTTGGATTCTGGCTTGCTCGGATTCTAAACTATCCATCATCATCAGCCAGGCACCGTAAGGATTATTTTGAGGCTTGACCACTTCGTTATAAGCCAGCCAGCCGCCGCTTCGGAAATCATTATAAAAGTTTTCAATGTTGGTCATAATGGTATCCAGGGTGCAGACCGGCAAAGGCGGCCGCTGGGGTACCGGCAAAGTCAAAACAATTTGCGCTCGAAACGGCGCGCAGAGAAAACTTAAAGTTCCGGTTCTTTGGATGACATCACCGATTGCCTCTTTGGCCGAACCCCAGATAAAGTCCTGCCAGTTGGTGACAAATTGCGGCTCGCCAGTCGTCTTTCCGCCAATCCAGTCAATGATGTCGAACGCCATTTTATCAACCAGTTTGCGGACATAAGTGGCAATCAGAATTTTTTTCAACTGCGCCAAAAACTTTTTTAGTTCTGCTTGCTTCTGCTGAACCCACTGGCGGCACATTTGGTTGGTATCTGTTCCTCCGGCACTTACACTGCATTTTGTACCAATATCAGTGCCCAAGACGCTCGAAAAAATTACACAAACGCCGGATTTTATGGTGTTAAGTATGCTGCTGATAAAATCAAATAATCCGGAAGAGCAAGCTATCACTTCTGCCGCGCTTGTTCCGACATCAAAGCTCTCTGGCGCTGCTTCAATAATTCCGCTCATATCGCGGGGCGCGGGCAATGGCTCTTGAGCCTTAGCCGATGGCTGCCAACCAATGAAAACGGTGGTGGCAATAACGCAGCTTAATAGTAAAAATAGAAAAATTTTCTTCATAAATTAATGGCTAAACTCAAAAATAATGTTGTCTTTCTGGAGTTTTTGAGCCACATAATTATTCCAGGTGCTGGACCTACTGTTAATTTCATCCACTAATTCCGCGGCAATTAACGCCCTAAGGGGGTCGCTTTGGGATGAATAAAAAGAAGATAAAATTTCTTTTTTGGCTAAATTCAAATTAATCAAATCTCGGTGAAGATAAGCCCAGGAAGTCGGCACCGATAATCGCTCAAACTCTAAAATGGCCTTGTCCAAAGATTGGATTGGCCCGGCCAAATAATCTTCTTTTTGGGTGTCGCTAAAGCCCGCGATAGCCCCCATCAGTAAATCATCGGTGATTTTATTATCATAAATAATCTGGAAAATGTTTTTTAAATAATCCAGGGAGGTTTGCGGAATTTTGTCCGGAATAATTTTTAAATCCTCAATGCCGACTGACTGAAAACTACTCCAAAACTCATTTTTATATTTATCTATTAATTCCTGACTCAATAAATCTTCGTTGGGCACGCTCAACATACCACCGCTCAAATCATTAGTCTGATTAAGATCGAGAATCTTCTGGCTGATGTCGCTGGCAATTTTATCCGTCAGGTTAGCCTCGGACTTGAATGCCAGAAATTCCAAATTGGTCCCTATTTTCTGGCTGTCTTTCTCTAATTTGAAGGGTTGGACTTTGGCTGCTGCCTTGTTTCCCTGGTCGTTTTTTGTCGCCGGCTTACTAAAAGGATAAAATAACAAGATGGCCGCCACAACTAATGCGCTGGCAAGAATAATTATTCCGAGTTTCTTTCGGAAATTCATATACAATATTATTATATACTGAAAATTAAAAATAAAGGAGGATTTTAGCCAATTTTATCCACAACTCCCGGCCCAATTCCTGCGGCCTTGTCTTGGCGTTGAAATTGAGCTGTTGGAACGCTTCCTGGACAGTGTTTTTCGGAAATTTCCTTGACAAATTATTTAGCAATGTTTTACGCGGCTGCTGAAAGCCGGTTTTTATCAAAGAAATAACTGATTCCTCGTTTTCGGGGCGCTGATCTTTTGGCAAAACCTCAAATTTAATGACGCTGGAGTGAACTTTAGGCGGAGGATAAAAATCTTTTGGTTTTAAATGAAATAAAATTTTTGGCTTGGCCCACAAATTGACAATTAACGCCAACTGATTGGCCTTGGGGGGCCGGGCCCCGATTCTTTTGGCCACTTCCTTTTGAATGGTCAAGACAATTAATTTCGGCGGGTTTTCTAATCGCTGAAAAATTCTGAAAAGTTGGCCAGTTAAATAATAAGGGATATTTCCGACAATTTTGTAATTTTTTAATTGCTTCGTAATTGCCGGCAAAATCTCCCGCGCATCTCCTTCTATAATTTTTAAATCCGGATGTGAGTCTTGAATTTTTAACTTTAAACTTTCAACCAATTTGGGGTCTTTCTCAATCGCTGTCACTTGATCAGTAATCTTTAAAATCTCCTTTGTTAGATTTCCACTACCTGCTCCAATTTCTATAACCCTCTCCCCTTCTTTTATTTCCAGAGCTTTGACAATTTTTTTCAGTGCCACTCTATTTACCAAAAAATTTTGTCCTAATTTTTTCACAAACTTCATAAATAACCGAAATTAAATAACATCATCAACGCTTGGCTCTTCTATTTCCGGGTAATCTGGGTCAATTTTGTCTTCTCCCGCTTCTTCACTTGATTCTAATTCAATTTCCTGAAGAAAATTAGTTGGAATTTCACTTAAAAACCTGGAGGGCGGATTAACGCTTAAGTTGCCGAAAAGCCGGCGCTGAAAACTGAAAACCAAGTAAACTTCTTTTTTGGCTCTGGTCATCCCGACATAAGCCAATCGCCGCTCTTCTTCCAGTTCTTCCTCGGAAAATTGCGCCTGATTATGCGGTAAAATTCCTTCTTCGCAACCCGCAATAAAAACAATGTTAAATTCCAGGCCCTTGGCGCTGTGCAACGTCATCAGTTGGACGGCATTGGCCCGAGTTTTCTTCTCGTCGCCTTCCTGAAATAAAGATACTTGCTCCAAAAATTCTCCCAAATTTCCTTGACCCAGGGCGTCAAAATCTTCTGCCACCCGAATAAATTCCAAAACATTTTGCCAGCGTTCTTTTTCTTTCTCCGTCCCAGCGCCTAAATATTTTTTGTAGTTTGTCGCTTCAAGGATAAATCTCAAAATCGCGGCAACCGGCTGATTTTTAATCAATTTCTTCCCCTCTTCCAGAATTTCCAAAAAATTTTTTGCCTCATCTGTTTCTTTTAAGTTCTTCCAAACCTCCTCTGTTTTATCGCTATTTAAAATTTTTTCCATTTTCTTTTCGCCAATTCCCCGAGGTGGCGCATTTATCACCCGTTCCAAACTTATTAAGTCATCGGGGTTCAGCAACAAGCGAAGATGGGCAATTAAATCTTTGATCTCTTTTCTTTCGTAAAATTTTACACCGGCAAAAATCTGATAAGGCAAACGCGCCTTGATTAGCGCCTCTTCCAAAGCTCGCGATTGAGCGTTAATCCGATAAAGCACGGCGAAGTCTTTCGGCTGATAGTGATATCCTTCAATTAATTTCAAAATCATTCCCACCACAAACTCCGCTTCTTCAATTTCGTCTTGGGTCTGGATGACAAAAACCGGCGAGCCCTCGGGATTGTTGGTGATTAAAACTTTTTCCCGGCGCCACTTGTTGTTTTTAATCATCTCTTGGGCTGCGGCTAAGATATTTCTGGTCAGACGATAGCTTTCTTCCAAAACAATAATTTTGGCATCCGGCCAATCTTTATCAAAATTCAAAAAATTTCTGAAATCCGCCTGCCGCCAAGCATAAATTGACTGGTCATCGTCGCCGACAACGCAGAGATTGCGGTATTTTCCCGCTAATAATTTAATCAAAATGTACTGGCTGGTGTTGGTGTCTTGATATTCATCCACTAAAATATGCGACCAGCGCTTTTGATAAGCGCTTAAAAGCTCGGTATTTTTCTTCATTGCCTCCACCGGGATTTTAATCAAATCATCAAAATCAAAGGCATTGGCCTTTAATAATTTTTCCTCATATAAAATATAAACTTTCGCCACTTTTTCTTGGAAGAAGCTCGCGGTTTTTTCAATATAATCTTTGGCGTTGATTAATTCGCTTTTGGCCCGAGAAATTTCTTCCATCACTGCCGATGGGCTAAATTGCTCTTTCTCTAAATCCAGCTCTTTTAGACATTTTTTAATTAAATTCCGCGAATCATCTTCGTCAAAAATTACGAAGTTTTTCTTCCGGCTGGTTAATCTAAAAATTTCCCTTAAAATTTTTACGCCTAATTTGTGAAAGGTGCCAATAAACGGCCGATCCCATTCCAACCTTTCTTTATTCAAAATTTTTTTGACCCGCTCTCGCATTTCTTCCGCAGCTTTATTCGTAAATGTCAGGGCTAGAATTTTTTCCGGCTTAACGCCAGTGGCCATTAAATAAGCAACGCGGTGGGTCAAAGTCCTGGTTTTGCCCGACCCAGCGCCGGCAACAATCAAAACCGGGCCTTCGGTCTGAACAACTGCCTCTTTCTGTTTTTCGTTTAATCCTTTAAGAATTTCGGATTTATCCATAAGTTTATATTAACATATTTTCTCTCGGGAAAACAAAAAGGGGTTCCGCAACATTGCTGCGAACCCCCTTTCTTGTTGTTTGAGTTTAAAACCGCGGCGGACAGACTTTCTTTGACTGGCGCGTGGCAGGGATGTAGAAGATCAGTACCGTCAGAAAGAAACAGCTGCTAAACCACAAGAAAAAATTGATGTGGGTATGGAAAAGAAGGAGTGGAACCAGATAAAAAACCAGGGTAGAATGTCAACATTCCAGTTTCATTCTGGTCGTTTCTATTATACCACAACAAAATTGAAAAGTCAAATTTCCACCTTATTCAAAAATCCGCTGATAGCCGCACTCAATTTTGGCTAATCAGCCGCAGCAGACTAAGACCAGGCCATCAATATCGCAGCTGGGGATATCTGGCTTGACTTGAGATGGCCAAAGAGTATAATAATAACTAATCCCTTTTAAATCGCTTTTTGCGGCTTAAAATGGAGACAATTTAATTCAATCCAATTCGTACATTGCTTAGACATTACTATTGGCTCGGCCAGAAGGTAATCCAACAGCTCCGGACGAAAAACATATATTTTAAGCGGCTCTTAGACAAGGAGCCTCTTTGTGTTTTTAAGGGGCAAAAGATGGTTTTTGGCCTGATTTTCATCATTTTAGTGGGATTGGGACTTGTGGCTGCTAATTTAGGCGCGGAGAAATCTATCTCAAAGTTAGAAAACCGGGTTTTTGGAGTTATCGGCGGCCCAATTGGCGAAGAGCCAACCCAAGAGTTCAATTCTCATAAAGCCGCTATCAGTAACCAGCCCAAACTTCTGGCTTTGGCGGAAAACACCAGCTTAACCACCACTAATTCCGCCTTGCCAACAGATTCCAGCGACGAAAATCAGAATGAATTTTTCGGCTACTACATTGCCGACCAAGACAGTTTAGTCAATCAAAACCTTCCTTTGACCAGCATTCGGCCTGACCGAGCTGGTCTTTTGATTTATAAAATCCAAAAAGGAGACACTCTTTTGAGTATTGCCTCGGATTTTGGCATTAGTTTGAATTCTATTGTCTGGGCCAATAACATCAAAAGCGAAAATATCATTCCTGGCCAAGAACTGGTGATTTTGCCGGTTTCTGGCGTGCTTCATGAAGTCAAAACCGGACAAACCATTGAAGAAATTGCCGCTTTATACTCTGCTGACAGCCAAGAAATCATTGATTTCAATCATCTGGCAAATAATGTCATAAAACCCGGCGATCTCTTAATTGTTCCTGGCGGAAAAATGCCAGCCACCCAGTTAAAAACCAACCGGGCCATTGCCTATGCCACATCTTTGCCTTCTTATCCGAATTATTACATTATTCCGACAACCGGCATTAACTGGGGAATTCTTCATTCTGTTAATGCCGTTGACATTGCCAATCGCTGCGGCACGCCGGTTATTGCGGCGGCCGAAGGTTTGGTTATCAATGCCGAATGGGACAACGGTTATGGCACTTACATTAAAATCCAGCACCCCAATAGCACAGAAACGCTTTATGGCCACTTGAGCAAGGTCTTTGTCAAAAGCGGAGATTATGTCTTGGCTGGCCAATTAATCGGTCTAATCGGCAACACAGGCAAGGTTTTGGGTGTGACTGGCTGCCACTTGCATTTTGAAGTTCGTAATGCCCAAAATCCGTTTGCCAGATAGATCCCCGACATTTAAGAATAAGACAGCGCATATGGTTTATGCGCTTTTTTATTATAAATAGGCGTGGAATAAATCTATTGCTCCGACTTAATCCTATACCTTAAAGCTTCGGCTAAATGATTGGAGTTAATTTTTTCTTCGCCAGCCAAGTCCGCAATTGTTCTTGAAACTTTCAAAATTTTATAATAAGCCCGGGCGGACAAATACCATTCTTCAATGGCTTTTTTCAAAAGAGACTCCGCCGCCGAATCCAATGGGCAAAGTTTTTCTACCTCGCTTGAAGTCATTTCACTATTGGTAAAAATCGTCCGACCCAATTTTTTAAAACGGTTTTCTTGAACCAGGCGCATCCGATTTAATCTTTCCCGAATTTCTTGTGAGTTTTCTCCTTTTTTATTATCTTTCAACTCCTCGTATTTCACTCGCGGCAGTTCAATTTGAATATCTAACCTATCCAAGAGCGGCCCTGAAAGTCTTTTCTGGTATTTTAAAATTTCTGATGGCGAACATTTGCATTCTTTTTCCGGGTCGCCGTAATAACCGCAAGGACAGGGATTCATCGCTGCCACTAAAATAAATTTCGCCGGAAAAGTAACGCTGCCCTGAGCTCGGCTAACGGTAATGACGCCATCCTCCAATGGCTGGCGCAAACTCTCCAAAACTGTCCTTGGAAATTCCGCAATTTCATCCAAAAATAAAACGCCGCGATGGGCCAGACTGATTTCGCCGGGTCTTGGCCAAGAGCCGCCGCCCACTAAAGCAATTTTAGAGGCAGTGTGGTGGGGGGCCCTGAACGGCCTTAAACAAATTAACGGCTGATTCTCCGGAATTAATCCGCAAACGCTGTAAATTTGGCTTACCTCTAAGGCCTCTTCCAAAGACATTTCTCCCAAAATTGACGGCAGGGCCTTGGCAAGCATTGTTTTGCCCGAACCAGGAGAACCAATCATTAAAATATTATGACCGCCCGCAGCTGCTATTTCCAAGGCTCTTTTCGCTTGTTCTTGACCTTTAACTTCGCAAAAATCCAATGGATAGTCAGCTTCTTTTAATTCTTGCAAAGAAAGTTCTGGCGCCAATGGAATTTCTTTTTTGGCCTCTAAATACTCAATTAAATCTCCTAATCGTTCCACGCCGATTACTTTCAGGCCCCTGACAACGCTGGCTTCCTTTAAATTGGCTTTGGCCACAATCAAATATGGGAATTTTTTCTCCTTAGCCATCAAGGCTGCGGGCAAAACCCCGGGCACTGGCCGGATAGCGCCGTCCAAAGCCAGCTCGCCAAGAAAAATTTTGTCATCAGAAACAAAATTTCTGATTTGTTTTGAAGCTAAAAGATAGCCAATGGCAATGGCCAAATCATAAACCGAACCCTCTTTTTTTAAATCCGCTGGCGCCAGATTAACTGTAATGCGGCGATTTTGTTTTTGGGGCGGGGAAGCGCCGCTGTTTTTGATGGCCGAAGAAACTCGGTCTTTGGCTTCGGTTATTGCTTTGTCAGCCAATCCGACAATATTAAAAGAATGGAGGCCGGAACCCAAATCAACCTCAACCTCAATTGGTTGAGCTTTGATGCCGATGATGGCGGCTGAATAAACTTTGGAGGTCATCGCAGGATTTCTATTTCTTTTTTTCGTCTAATTTTTCAATTTTTTTAACGCACCGGCTGCACAAAGTGGCAGTTGGTTCAATTCTTAAACGCCGAAGTTCAATTTCTTTCTGGCAGCGCTGACAGATGCCGTAGGTATCATTTTTAATTCGTTCCGACGCCTCGCTTATATCTTTTAAATTATTTTCTAAAACTTGTCTGAGGGCCAAAATATTGCCAATCTCTTCAATTTGATCCGCTTCAATATTCAAATCCAGAGTTTCGCTGCCAAAATCCGGCATCTTGCTGAACATCTCTTCGTCTGGAGCAGTTAATTGTTTGAGACGCTCTTCTAGCTTCTGTCTTTCCTCGTCTAACTGGTCTTGAAATTCTTTCAGGATTTTTTTTCTTCGCAATTTATTGATAATCATTGTTTTTTCACTTCCTCAACGATGGTTTGAAATATCTCGGGTTGGTTTTCGGCCAAATCAGCTAAAATTTTTCTGTTTAAATTTATTTGTTTCTTTTTTAAACCAAAGATAAACTGATTGTACTTCAAGCCAAAAAATTCCACCGCTGCTTTGATTTTAGTTTGCCAGAGGCGCCGAAAGTCGCGCTTTTTTAGCTTGCGGCCCCGAAAAGCATGCGACCAAGCATGAAGCAAAGCTTCTTTGGCCAAACGCTCTTTTGATTTGCGGCCCCAATGAAAACCCTTGGTGTAACGAAGGATTTTCTCTCTTTTTTTATGGGCAATTATTCCTCTTTTAACTCTTACCATAATTGGATTTTCTAAGTGTATGGAATATATCTTTTTATTTTCTTTTCGTCAACTTTGTCAAAACCGACAAGCCGTCGTTTTTCTTGGTTTTGGCGGCCGCTTAATTTGGCTTTAAAATGGTTCTGGCTTAAGGGCCGACGTTGAATTTTTCCTTTTTTTGAAATTTTTACTCTTTTAATAACTGCTTTGTTGGTTTTTAACATAATTAGAAATCACTTCCCAATAATGACAATCAATCCGCGAGGGGATTTTTTCGTTTCCTGAACGACTTTGAATGGTTTTTTAATCATTTTTAAAAATTCTCCCAGTTTTTGTCTGGCGAACTCCTGGCGGCTTTTTTCCCGGCCGCGCAAAACCATTTCTATCTGGATTTTAGTATAACCCTCCAGAAATTGTTCCGCCTGTTTAGCCTTAAATTCCAAATCATGCTTGCCGATGCCGAAAGTCAGCCGTATGTTTTTCATTTCATCGGTCCGCTGTTTAGCCCGCTGCTTCTTCTCCTCTTTCTCTTTTTGATACAGAAACTTGCCGAAATCGTAAATCTTGGCGATTGGCGGTTGAAGATTAGAAACAATTTCTATCAAATCCAGATTTTTCTCTTTGGCCATAACTAAGGCCTGTTCAATCGGCAAGATGCCCAGATTCTTTCCTGTTTCGTCAATTAATCGAACTTCTCTGGCTCTTATGTAATTGTTGACGTTGTAACGTTTAAAAATGTTTTTTATTATAAACTGACCTTGTTTTGTTAAAATGGGGGGTGGACCCCCACACCTAATCAGGATAAAATCTGTTTGCGCATTTTCAATAATCCGTTTATTTTACAAATTAATTTCGCCCTCAAATCAGTTTGCTATTTTTAAAAAATGATTTCAAGCATAATCCTGATTAGG
>Ga0172366_10004227_pt1 | contig 11323 bp, 10 predicted proteins | sample LakKivSesite69cm_FD_114533 | JGI IMG/M metagenome (GOLD analysis project Ga0172366, IMG submission 114533) | Sediment microbial communities from Lake Kivu, Rwanda - Sediment site 69cm | ecosystem: Environmental > Aquatic > Freshwater > Lake > Sediment | place: Rwanda: Western Province, Lake...
AAGGACAGCATCACTGGCATGTTGAAACAAGGAATCGCGAGAGGCTATGAGCGTCGATGAAAGCTAACTCCCATCGTTCTTTGTCTATTTTACTGTGACGGATTTTGCTAGATTCCTAGGCATGTCCGGGTTGTATCCTCTTTCAAGAGCTATGTAGTAAGCTAAGAGTTGCAACGGAATGACGAAGGATATCGGCGACAGAATCTCAGGGATACCTTTTGGAACCTCTACGAAATCGTCGGCCATGCTCTTGATCTCTTCATCCCCCTCTTCTACCACTGCGATTACAGAAGCTCCACGTGCCTTCATTTCCATGATGTTGCCGATTAAGGTTCTGTGAGTCTCATCCTTTGGACAGATGAAAACGACTGGAAAACCAGGTTCCACGAGGCTTATTGGACCATGCTTACTCTCGCCTGCTGGAAAGGCTATGGCGGGTACGTAAGCGATTTCCATGAGTTTAAGCCTGCCCTCGTAAGCCGTGGCTGTGCTTATTCCCCGTCCTAGGAAGAAGAAGACTTTTGCGTCCTTGTATTTCTTCGCGATCTGCTTGACCTTTTCCTCTTGCGTGCGGACGATTATGTCAACTGTTTCTGGCATTTTGTCCAGTCTTTCGGCAAGATAATCCATCTCGTCCTGCGAGACTTTTCCTCTCTTCTTAGCAAGCCGTAACGCCGTCTGAGCCATGACGGAAAGCTGAGAAGTGAAAGTCTTCGTCGCAGCCACTCCTATTTCTGGACCGGACTGCTGTCCGATGTAAACTCTTGAGACACGCGTCAACGTTGAACCGATGACGTTTGTCAATCCTAGAACCGTAGCGGCCCTCTGACGTGCACAGTTCACTGCAGCCAACGTATCAGCTGTTTCACCCGACTGGCTCACGGCCAAGATAATGCTTTCAATGTTAACTGATTTGCCATGTTGTTCAACGAACTCCGAGGCAACGACAGGAAAGGTTGCCAGAAAAGCCAACTTAGAAAACATGTACGAAGAAGCCAAACACGCATGATAAGAAGTGCCGCATGCTACAAGGTAGACTTCACGTGCCCTGTCCAGAAAGGTTGCCATCAGATCAAGATAGTGTTCCTGTAGTCTCAGCGTGTTCCGTAGACAAGCCGGTTGCTCATGGATCTCCTTCAGCATGAAATGCGGGTATCCCTGTTTCACAGCCATTTCAGGAGCCCACTCGATGAGCTTCGGTTCCCGAATGACAACGGTTGAATCAGCGATCTTCTTGATCTCGTAGCCTTTCAACGAAAGCGTGACGAGTTCTCCGTCGTCAACGATGACTGCTTTGTTCGTAAGCGGCAAGAAAGCTGGAATGTCAGATGCAAAATAGACCGCGCCTTCGCCGACTCCAACGACGAGTGGGCTTTCATGTCGGGCGCACACAATCTTGTCAGGCTCCTTGGTAGATAGCACTGCGATAGCGTATGAGCCGTCAAGTCTCTTGGCAGTCTCAAGAACGGCGTCAGTCAAGCTTGAAGACGGGTTAATTTCCAAGGCTCTTTCGATGAAATGAGCGATCACTTCCGTGTCAGTCTTAGACTTGAAAACATGGCCGCGGTTCTCCAGTTCCTGTTTTGACTCAGCAAAGTTTTCGATTATACCGTTATGAATGACGGCGATGTTGCCGCTGCAGTCCACGTGTGGGTGCGCGTTAACCTGTAATGGTGCTCCATGAGTAGCCCATCTTGTGTGCCCTATGCCTATCTTGCCGGGCAAGTCGTCCAAGTTGTGGGTTCGGTGAACTTCATCGATTTTTCCTTGGTCTTTCTTGATGAAAAGATTGCCATTTTCTATGGTTGCTTCTCCGACTGAGTCATAGCCGCGGTATTCAAGTCGCTTCAAAGCCGCATGTATTACTGGGGCAACTTTTCCGTCTTTGAGAATGCAGCCAAATATTCCACACATTGTTAAACCTCATTGTTCCGTTCGGTTTGTGCAAGCCTTACCCAAGTTTCTTTGGCGTTAATAAGCATTTTTAGGACAAATTTTTTAATTCTAGAGAAAATCCGCAGAGCCTTTCCAGCATTACAGCGTCATTAAGCCTCAAGTGCCTCGTGTTTTTGCTGACCGTTAACAAAAATTTTATAACGGTTCTATGCCATATGCTTATGAACACTATGAACAGGAAACTGTTGCTATCGGAAGATGGAAAAGTTCAGAAAGTCAAAGAGATCTCGATCGTTCAAGATCCACATGTGCTAAAGATGATTCTGGACAACTTGGGCTGGAAAATCTTAGTCATGCTTTCAAAGGAAGAGATGTATCCGCTCGAAGTAGCTAAGAGGTTAGGTATCCATGAACAGAAAGTCTATTACTACATCAAAAAGCTGAGAAAAGCAGGAGCCATAACCGTCGCTCGGGCCGAAGGAAAAAAAGGAGCCACAGCAACGTATTACAAACCGGTTTCTCCGGCGTTCGGTATTGAACTCCCAAAAGAGTACAGGACTATACCAAAACTCTCGCTCCTCAGCACCGAAGAAAACATTCAAGGGTTCTTCAGGGGGTTCATCGGAGAGGACAGAGCGTTTGAGGGTAAGATAATTGTAGGTAGCCCAACACCTCACGGGCCATTCAAAACCAGCGCCAGAGATGGACACTACGCCTCATACCTAACGTTCTTTCTCGGCCAGTTCATCATGATGCCTGACGAATTTGCCATAAAACTCGACGTGGATGTCAAAGTAGAAAAAGAAGAAAGGAACAACCTTATACTTGTAGGCGGCCCTGGAACAAACGTTCTCGCTCAAGAAATCAATGAACACCTGCCAATAAAGTTCAACATGCAACCATCCGAGCAGGGGTTCCTGCTTGGAGGCATGGTTTCAAACAGAACCACGCATGTTTACTCGGCAGACACAGCTGGATTAGTGGCGAAGATCGTGAACCCTTGGGACAAGACCAAGCGAATCATAGTGCTGGCTGGAAACAAGGCGGTCGGCACGAAGGCTTGCGTGTTGGCGTTAACGAGTTTTTGGAAGAAAACTCTCAAGAATTATCATGGTGAGGACACGTTTGCAACCGTCATTCAAGGGTATGATTTGGACAGTGATGGAAAGGTAGATTCGATAGAAATCCTTGAGTAGCCTCAACGTTGTAAACACGTTTTGAGATGGAAGATCTTGGAAGCAACGGAAGTAATCTTCGCCAGTGGACACGGAAACATTCAAGCCACACATAGAACCACGCTTGAGATCACAAAGGACGCTGATGTGTCGAAGAACGGTGATTGCATAATCGCGGTCTCAGCGGACAAGACGTTATGTGATTTGAAACCGCGGTTCAAGGATCTTCTCCGCAGAGAAGACGCACGGCTCACAGTTGTGATCGAGGCTGGAGGAATCGCTGAAGTAGCGAATGCTTCTGGAAGCCCACGGTTGACCTTCACGCATCCAACAGACATTGTCATAAGAAAGAGTGAGTACATATGTGACAGAACACTAGCGATCAAGACGGACAAGGCAGCACGAAACCTGTCGAGGGAGCTTGTCAAGAACCTGAAAAACTGCAGTCAAAGAGTGAAGGTAACGCTGACGGTGAGAGCTTAACTAATCTCCACATCTAGCACGGCTTGCCATTCGTGTGGAGCGGTCGCGCGGACAAGCTTTGACAACGGTTTCTTCCTGATTCTTCTTCCACTGGTCTCGACAGCCTCGGCGAGTCTACGCCTCATGGTCTTCAGAGAGTTAGATGCATCGATGAAGCAGTAAAAGTGCAACACTCCGCCGACGGGTTTCAGTGCCTTGCAGGCTACGTCCACGAAGTCTATGGCTTTTTCTGGCAGGTTCATGATCACGCGGTCCGCGATTCCGCCAATTTTATCATTAACGACTTGTCTGGCATCGCCTAGAATCGGGTGGACTCGGTCATCGACTCTGTTGAGCCTGCTGTTCTTCTTCATAAGCTGAACCGCATCAGGGTTCACATCCACAGCGTAGACCTCTACGTTTTCATGTTTCTTTGCAACCTGCATGGCGAATGGGCCGACACCCGCGAACAAATCCACGACTGTTTCATGTTCTTTCACGAGAGAAGCTACTCGGTTACGCTCGTACGAGAGCCGTGGGGAGAAGTAGACTTTCGCTACATCCACGAGGAATCGGCATCCATGCTCCTTGTGCATGGTGACTGTCTTGGGTTCTCCAGCGATGATTTCAAACTCTCTGAGTCGGTATGTTCCGCTTACAGCACCGGCTTTTGCGAGCACAGTTTTCACGTTCTTGTAGGTTCTCAATATTGCCCCACCGATCAACGCTCGATGTTCTTGAAGCTCAGGTGACAGCTCGATTATGGCTATGTCTCCGATGATGTCAGCTGAATGAGGTAGAGATGCTTGGAGCCTCTTTGGAATCTTGTCATCGAGTAATTCAGGATATGTTGCTGGTCCTTTCGGCTTTTCTTGGAAGAGACTGGTTGAAATTCGCATGCTAGCTACTTGCTGTTTGAGGGTTTTGAGCAATGTTTCTGATGGTTTCTGAAGTATTGGAACGTATATGAAGCGGTCGTTCTTCTTGATTTTCAGTCCTTTGTTTATAATTCTCATTTTGTTGATCGATACGATGGTTTTTTCACCGTAGATCTTTGGAACTTTGATGCATGTTGACCGTTTGGACATGAAATGATCAGGGCTGCTTCCTTTTACTGATACGATTATCGTGTAATACAGGGTTAATTCCTTACTGTTTATTGAATACAGTTTTCTTTCCTTCTTTGAGGCAGTTTTTAAAATGTCACGGAGGGTTTGTGGCTTAACTTGAAAGTATGTTCCCTTGTCTTCCATCAAGTGCTCGAGGGTCTTCCTATAAGCGAAGGTCTCCGTTTTGGACAAGTGAAGACCTTGGCTCTCCAGAACTGCTTTGGCTTCTGACGGTTTTAGGTAGCGTTCATGAGCATGTGAGACCGTTCTTTCAAGTCTGTTCAGGAAGCTCAATTCATCCGATTCATGTAGTGTTAGGTCGCCATAGATGAAGGGGCAGTTCTTCCTTATTACACGTGAGAGCCCAACCAAGTAGTGAGCAGGGTCATCAAAATAATGCATTGCACTCGTACAGATAACGGCATCGAAGACGTTTTCCTTGAACGGTAAATGCTCAGCGTCTCCCAAGATTAGGTCGAAACGTTTCTTGCAAGAAAACATCTTCTCCTTTGCAGTCTCCAGCATTTCCTTTGAAAGATCAAGCCCCACTAGGTGCATTTTGACTCTTTTTAGCAAGGGCAGACTCGTTCTACCAGTACCCATACAGACTTCCAAGACGACTGGATTCTCAGAGACTCGCACAGCGTCAACTAGTGCGTCTATGATTTCATCGCCAAAACCTTTGCCAGACTTCCATGTTCTTCTCTTCTGCTCGTCATAATCCCCAGATCTTTTTAAGTAATATTCTCGAATGATTTTCTTGCGGGCGAAGCTGCTCATCTCTTCTCTTCACTTTTCTTACAATTGCTGATGCTAATAACGGAATAAGGTTTTATCTTTTCCACTAAACCTCTAACCACAACGCTTAATCATAACATTTCCTAACTCTAACTGATATGTTGCGAGGGCTGGGCCTTTGGAAGCTATAGTCACGGAAGGATTGACTAAATACTACGGAAAGACGTTGGCTCTGAATGACCTGAACCTGAAAATAGATTCAGGACATTGTGTCGGCTTTCTAGGTCCAAATGGTGCTGGAAAATCCACCACGATTAAAATACTATGCAACTTGATTCGGCCCGCACGTGGGAAAGCAATGATTAATGGATACGATGCGAATGCAGAGTCGACGAGTGCGCTGAAAAACGTGGGTGCGCTGGTAGAAACACCAGAATTCTACTCATATCTGACACCAGTTGAGATTCTGAGTTATCTCGGCAAGCTGCGTGGCATGGCAGACCATGGTCTAAAGCAGAGAGTTCAGCGAGTGCTTGACGTTGTCAAGCTTTCTGAATGGTCGAACATGAAAATCGGCAAGTTCTCTCGCGGCATGAAACAAAGACTCGGCATTGCTCAAGCAATTCTTCACGACCCGCCCATCCTTATCTTGGATGAGCCAGCTTTGGGCCTTGACCCGCGGGGAACTTACGAAATGAGGGAAATCATCAAGGCCATGGCAAAGGAGGGAAAAACTGCTTTCCTAGCGTCACACATGCTTCATGAAATCCGAGAAACATGCGATAAAGTGGCCTTGCTTGACAAGGGAAGACTGCTTGCTTACGACAGCATCAGCAATCTTGAAACCCTCTTTAAAGCCCGAAAAATCCAAGTGGATCTCTTACAGCCATTGAAGCCAAGCGAGATTGACAAGATAAGAGGAATAGAAAGAGTGAGAATGGTCAATGTTGAGGGAAAGGGCTTAATCATAAGCTTCGATGGTGCAGAAGCAGAACAAGCTCGGTTGCTCGCCACACTCGTTAAGGAAATGAAGGTTCCAGTGACATCCTTCAAACCTTCAATGGAAGCGTTGGAAGATATTTATCTCCAGCTTATTAAGGAGGGGAACTGATGGCGACAAAAAACGAAAGTCGAGATGTCAGCACCTCGCGACAGATAATCGTAGTAGCTCGTTACGAGTTGTTAAAACACTTGAGAAGGAAGCGCCTACTTGCAGTGCTTGTTATCGCAGCTTTGACAGGGTCACTTCTGATAGTTGTGCCGTACGCCCTCAACGTTCCACTCGCTGAAGAAGCAAAGACATGGGCTTCCACGTTTCTCAGCTTTGCCAGCACCTTGATAGTGATCGTGGGCGCCTTTTTTGCCGGCGATGCGATCGCGTCCGAGTTTGAACACAGAACGGCATACGTGCTTTTCCCAAACCCTGTGAAGCGAGCATCATTGGTGCTCGGGAAATTCGCAGCGGCATTCACTTCAGCACTGCTTCCAATAGGATTCTACTACGCGCTTGGAGCCGTGGCTCTGTTGAGCATTTATGGTGTTGTCTTGTGGGAAATAGGCGTGTCATTCCTCTATGCCCTCTTGTGCCTGCTCTGTGTACTTGGGATGACGTTTCTGTTTAGCTCCTTACTGAAGAGCAGTATGGCTGCAACTTTGCTGTCTTTCTTTATGTTCATCTTCATATTGTCGATCGTAAGTTCGGTGATAACGCTGGCTGGTATTGAACCTTGGTTTATGCCTAACTATGCAGCAGGATCAATAACCCAAGCCATCAACCCGCAAGAAGACACGATTATACAAATCCCGGGAAGTCCGCTGAAAGTGTATCAGTTCTACCCAAAGTTTCCTGTTAGCATCGTCGTTCAAGCGACTTACCTTATCGCAGGCCTTGTGCTAAGCATAGCCATTGTTAACAGGAAGGAAATGACATAGTCACCATTCATTTTTCCTAGAAGCCTCTTGCTCTTAGTTGACCTTGTGAACCCTGTAAAGCCCATTGGACCTTTCAACAACGAATTTCGCGTTCAATATTTCTTCAGCAACCCAAATGTTGGTCTGCAGGTGTTCAGAAAGCGCCCGCGTCAAGTACGTAGACCTTCCCTGAGCTAGTGCCACATAAGGAATTAGCAGATCCGCCAAGTGCACGTCAACTGTAGGCTTCTCCGAAAACTCGGCAAAGAACTTTTCAGCAGCCTCTTTTCCGACTGTTTCGCTTGGTTTACCGAGTTCACCGATTGCGTCAGCACCCAAGACTGTGCCAGAGTCTGTTTCAGCCCAGAGCACGATAGAACTGCCTTTTTGCAGCGGGTTTGATCGATCGTTGACTACTTGAATGTCAGTCATCAAGCCTCTTTGGCTTAGACACTCGGTTGCCGCTTTGGCTTGGCGATCTGCGACTTTTCGGTCATCCAGAAACGTGCAGACGGAGCAGCCTTTCACTGTTTTGGCTTTGCCGAAGCTCTCCAAACGTAGGGGTTTCAAGCCTTTGCACGGTTCAACGTTCAGCGTTACTTCTCCCATGCCTTTGGGATAATAGCCGTACTTGTGAACTGTCAGAGTCGTGTTTAACCCCATCCGCTTTAGCAACGGCAAGAACACAAAACGCATGTAGTTGATGGTGGGCGAATGTGAAACGTCCGTTCCTCCCCTTGAAATATGGAGCCTCACTGCTTGCTCTGCTGAAGCGCATATAGGTAAAACCGTCATCAACAGCATTGGAATGCTGCCGGCCGTGCCTATTTCAGCCTCAAAGTTTCCGCCCTTCACCTTTCTCGGCTTGAACCAGAGTTCACGTGAGTCCAGCCTTGCACCTTCCAATCCAGCGTCGCACAGTTTTGCAGCCGCGAGGACTGCTTCCAAATGTTGAGGCTTCAAGCCCGGTTGAGGTCGTTTCTGTCTTATGTTGTATATGTGTAGAGGTTTGCCCGTGACGGCTGCTATTGCGACGGACATTCTGAGGATTGTGCCGCTTCCGCTTTTTCGGCTTCCATCAACTTCTATCATATCAGTCGAATGCCCTCTGTTCTATTCAAGCTGGAGAGTTGAAAACAGTTAATAAATCCCTCAAGTATTAAGGATTTGAAGGGAAGAAGGCAAATGAGTGAAGACAAAGAGAAAATTGAGGTCTTGACGAGAAAAGTCGATGAGCTTGTAGTGATCCTTAACGGTATGATGGAGGACCTGCGGCAAGTTTCTGCGTCTCTCAAATCCTTGGCTGTCTCGCGCATTACTCAGCCGGTGGCTGCTCCTCCGCCGATGCCGTTGCCCCACACCGTTGAGAAAGTGAAGGCAATAGAGGACATCAGGATGATGTTCCCAGACGACTTGGAGAACTTGTTGAGCTTTGAAGAGAAGGATGAGTATGTTGTCATTAAGCCGCGGCAGTTTCTGGGCTCCGAGAACTTTTCCAAGATAGCCTCAACCGTGCGGAGCATGGGCGGAGACTATGTCAGCGCCGGCAAAGCCTCGCATTTCAGAGTGCCCAAGAACCCCTCCTCAGTCTAAGAGTCCCAGCCGTCTCTGACCTCGAAACGTTCAAACTCGCCGACATAATCCTCCCACACAACGTCTATTCGCGTGACTCGCGCATCAGTCGATCCTTTCCTACAGAATCCTATAAGGTTGTTCACATTCGATTCTTCACCTTCGAAGACAGTTTTAACTCTGCCATCAGGCAAGTTACGAACCCAACCTTTGACGTTGTCTTTCATTGCTTCGCGTCTCGTTTCTGACCTGAAGAAAACTCCCTGCACTCTGCCTTCTACGAACAAGTGCGCTCTAACTTTCAACGTATGTTCCTTACTCTCTCGTGGGCAACTCTATGCTGTTTTCAATATATGAGTGTGAGGGTGAATTCGAACTCCGCTCAAGTGTAGAAATCTCTCGCAGACTCCATTTTTCTGCTAGTTCAATACCGATTTCGTCCTTGAAGCTGGGATGGATGTTGAATCCTATGCGAAATGGAGATGTGATTCGTTGGTATAGTCCCCAAAAGAGAACTGAAAGCTATGTCGATTAGTAGATTGTGAAGTATGTTTTTGGGGTTTGACTGTGCGATCATGAGACTTCTGTCTCGTTCAAATCAGCGTTTTTTAAGAACCAAAGAAAAAAGGTGGGGGAGAGGGGTATCCGCTAATGGCTGAATTTCAGCGAATAAATTCTCTTGCTGGTCGGAGAAGATGCGTTTGTCATTCTTTGGCTGAATCTCAAGCGAACCTATAACAATGTGGGCTGGGTTATGTTCAGTCTGGAAGAAGGTGAACGGGATGAGCGCTGAGTCTGACAGACTCTTTCTCGGGACGTCAGGATGGAGTTACAAGGAGTGGGTAGGCCCATTCTACTCGGAAGAGGACAAGAGTCTGCTTCGGGCTTACACGAAGGTTTTCAAGACTGTGGAGATTGATTCTACCTTCTATAGGTACCCGTCAAAAGGGCTTGTCATGGGCTGGACTAGATACTCGCCTGAAGGCTTTGTTTTCACGGCGAAACTGCCAAAGTTGATCACCCACAAGAAGAAACTGGACATCGAGCAGGGTGTCGAGGATGACCTACAGAGGTTCATGGAACTAATGGACCCCCTCAGCCTCAGCGGAAAACTCGGATGCATACTCATACAGCTTCCGCCAAAACTCTCCTACAACCTCCACGCAATGGAAAGTTTCTTCAAGATACTGCCAACACACGTCAAGTTTGCCATCGAGTTCAGGGACACCTCATGGCTGAAACCAGAAACATGGACGCTGCTAGAAAAGCATCGTATAGCCTATACCATTGTTGACGAACCCCTGCTTCCGTCAGAAGTCCATCTGACCTCTGACATAGCCTATTTCCGCTGGCACGGACACGGCACAAGACCTTGGTACAACTATCGGTACAGTGCCGAGGGACTCAAACCGTGGATTCCCAAACTGACGGAAACCGTCCAAAAAGCCAAACGAGTACTCGGATACTTCAACAATCACTACTATGGATACGCCGTGGAAAACTGCCTCCAAACACTGGAAATGCTCGGCGTTCAAACCCCGCAGCAAGCAGAGGCAAAGGAAAAAGTTGAGGCCTACTACAAGAGAGTCTCCAAAACCGGTGAGTCAACGCTGGATGCGTTTGCTGAACCACGAGGAACAGGTTTTGAAGAATTGCTCCAATACTTCGCGGCCGTTGGCCGAATGCAAAGGGCTCACACCATCAAGGACAAAGAATTGAAGATCATTGAACAAACCGATGAAAGAGTCGAAGCCTCAGTAAGAGAGTACCACATCACCATAGACACGCGAAACAGGACGATTCTGCACGATTGCGCAGACTGGAATCGCGTGCTCTTGACGAAGAAGCTGTGTAAACATGTGGTGAAATTACTGTTGTCGATGGACAGAGAGAAAGCCAACGAGGTTCTGAGGAAACTGCACGCTGAGATAGAAAAATGGCAGTTCAAGCCGTATCCTAAAACTGAATAGTGCGGCTCAGACATCTCATCTAAAACATTCATAGCGAAGGCCTCAAGGAACTTGTCGGATTCTGTCGTGCTTCTACATGCAAAATCTATTAGAATCAACCTGACAACTAGTAGGCTGGAGTTTGAAGTTGAGCAGGAAAGAAGAGGAAAAACTGAAACTCCTATTCGAACTGATCAAAGATTCGCGAAGAAGCGACAGAGAACTCGCCAAGTCCATGAAGGTCTCCCAGCCAACCGTAACACGGAAAAGAAATACGCTGGAGAAAGAGGGGTTCGTAGAAGAGTACACTATCGTGCCAGACTTGGCAAAAATGGGCTACGAAATAATAGCCTTCACCTTTCTCAAATTCCAAGAACCACCGAAACCCGAACTGATGAGAGACGCGAGAAAATGGGCGGACAAACAGTCGTGCATAATCTTTGCGTCAGACGGTGAAGGCATGGGCATGAACAGCGTGATCGTGTCGCTGCATAGAGACTATCGAGGCTAC
>Ga0172366_10004228_pt1 | contig 11323 bp, 13 predicted proteins | sample LakKivSesite69cm_FD_114533 | JGI IMG/M metagenome (GOLD analysis project Ga0172366, IMG submission 114533) | Sediment microbial communities from Lake Kivu, Rwanda - Sediment site 69cm | ecosystem: Environmental > Aquatic > Freshwater > Lake > Sediment | place: Rwanda: Western Province, Lake...
TCAAGCAGCAGACCATTTAATCATCGGTTCCATTCTATATAAATCAGGTTCACAATATTACTCGGTTGGTTTGGACCTGTTACAAGGAGGGGCCGCTGCTCAAGAGCCTTTAGTGGAACATAAAGACTCTACTGATTATGAATCTTGTTTCATGATGGCCAAAGCTTCTCTCTCGGCGGGAAGCGTCACAGACAAGATACAGTATTATGGTGAAAGCACATCAGCTAGAGTCAAAAATGCAAGATTAATTTCTCTCCAATTGCCTATTCAACACACGGTAGAGGTTGAATTCACAGGCTCGTCAGACACAGATGATTGGACTCAACTTGATTGGGTAGTCGACAACGCTTGGACAACACCAAGCGTAACCGTTACTCTGCAACTCTACAATTACAATCTTGGACAATACCCAACAAGCGGAGACGGCTACATATCATACACGTCAAGCGCCACATCAAACACTGACGAAACAAAAAGTCAAACCATAACCACAAATCCAACCAATTTCCGCGATGGTTCTGGCAATTGGAAAATCAAGGTTAAAGGAATTAAATCGACCACCACACAGTTTGATTTCAAAGGAGACTTAATCAAATTCGAAGCCACATACACTCTGCCACCTGAAAATAATCCCCCAGTGGCTTATGACCAATCAGTTACTACTGCGGAAGACACTTCTAAAGGCATCACTTTGATTGCTACCGATGCTGACAACGACTCTCTGACCTATTCCATCGTAACAGGACCAACTCACGGAATCTTATCAGGCACGCCGCCAAACGTGGTCTACACTCCAAGCTCCAACTATAATGGCGCAGACAGTTTCACCTTCAAAGCCTATGACGGTCAAGCTTACAGCAACGTAGCCACAGTCTCCATAACAGTTACACCAGTCAACGATCCACCAACAACCCCTGTTGTTGATGTCACTCCAAACTTGCCACTGACCACGGATGATTTGGTTTGCACAATCACTACTCCAAGCACGGATCCAGATGGAGACACTATCACCTATTTTTATGAATGGTATAAGAATGGAATTTTACAATCTGATGAGACCACTGTCACCACAGCGTTGACTGACACGGTTTCTTCAGCAAAAACAACCAAGGGAGAAGTTTGGAAATGCGTCGTCACTCCCTACGACGGAACAGTTAACGGTACATCAGCGCAGGATCAGGTCACAATAGGGAACACTCCTCCTTCTATTGTGAGCGTTGATATTACGCCTGACCCAGCATACACAGACGACACTCTAACTGCAACACCTAACGGATGGTCTGACGCAGATGGTGATTCTGAAGATTACACCTATCAATGGCAGAAATGGAATGGCATTAGCTGGCAAAACATACCTGGAGAAACTTCCAACACTTTGAGCTCCGACAACTTTGTCAAAGGCGATCAAATCAAGGTAATCTGTACGCCTTTTGACGGTGAAGACTACGGAGTTTCGGAAGAAGATACTATTACTATATCGAATAGCCCGCCTTCAGCCCCTGTTGTTGATGTTATTCCTGATTTCCCCCTTACAACCGATGATTTGGTTTGTATTATAGCTACTCCAAGCGTAGATCCAGATGGAGACACGGTAACCTACACCTACGAATGGTACAAGAATGATGTCCTTCAACCAGACTATACAACAAACACGGTGCCAGCATCGGCAACAACGTTTGGTGATGTATGGAAGTGTGTCGTCACTCCCCACGGATCAGATGGCCCTCCAGATTCGGATGAAGTTATCGTTGGAAACTCACCGCCTGTGCTAGTTCCTATTGGACCTAAATCAGTTGATGAGGGAACTTTGCTCTCATTCACGGCTTTGGCAGTTGATCACGACGTACCTCCGCAAACCCTTACCTTCTCTCTCGGACCAGGTGCCCCCTCTGGCGCTTCTATTACCAGCGGTGGCTACTTCACATGGACTCCCACTGAAGCGCAAGGTCCTGGAGTTTATAATATAAATATCACAGTTACAGATGGTATTGCCATAGACTATGAAGTTATTGCTGTAACTGTAAACGAAGTCAATCAGCCCCCTGTGCTAAACCCGATTGGACCTAAATCGGTTAATGAGTTGGCTATGCTTTCCTTTACTGCTATGGCGTCTGATTCTGATTTACCCGCTCAAACTCTTACCTTTTCGTTGGGTCCTGGCGCTCCATCTGGCGCCTCTATTACGAGTGCTGGTGCATTCACTTGGACCCCATCAGAGGCTCAAGGTCCAGGGGTTTACAACATAAATATCACTGTTTCTGACGGTGTTGACATAGACTATGAAGTTATTGTGGTGACCGTATACGAGGTGAATACACCACCCGTGCTGAATCCTATTGGACCTAAAACTATCAACGAGTTGTCCACTCTTTCATTCACTGCCACGGCATCCGACGCTGACATACCTGCACAGACGCTAACGTTCTCGTTGGGTGCTGGTGCACCGTCTGGTGCTTCCATTACTAGCGGTGGTGCATTTAGCTGGACTCCAACAGAAGCTCAGGGTCCAGGGGTCTATAGTATCAACATTACAGTTTCAGATGGCATATCCATAGATTATGAAGTAATCACAGTAACAGTTAACGAAGTTAATTTAGCGCCTATACTTGACCCGATTGGCGCGAAAACCGTCGATGAACTATCCTTGCTCACCTTCACCGCCACCGCATCTGACCCGGACATTCCAGCTCAAACATTGACCTTCTCGTTAGGTTCAGGTGCTCCAGCGGGTGCTTCGATTAATCCCACAACTGGTGTCTTCTCTTGGACTCCTACCGAAGCTCAGGGTCCAGGAGTCTATACCATACGAGTAATCGTTTCTGACGGCAGCTTAACTGACTACGAAGATATTGCAGTCACTGTCAATGAAGTCAATGTTGCGCCTGTGCTGAATCCTATTGGATCTAAAACTGTTGATGAGTTAACTGCGCTTTCTTTCACTGCAACGGCAACAGATTCTGATTTGCCTGCGCAAACCCTGGCCTTCTCCCTAGGCTCAGGTGCGCCTTCTGGTGCCTCTATCACTGGCGCAGGCGTCTTTAGTTGGACTCCTACAGAGGCTCAAGGCCCAGGCAGTTACGTTGTGCGAATAATCGTCTCAGATGGTTCCCTGACAGACTATGAAGATGTCACGATAACCGTTAATGAAGTCAATCTACCGCCTGTGCTGAGTCCGATTGGATCAAAAACAGTTACTGCGGGAGATCTTTTACAGTTCACTATAACAGCAACTGATACTGACATACCTGCTCAAACTTTAGCATATTTGGCAAGCCATCTTCCATCAGGAGCCACCTTTAATCCCACTACTCGCGTCTTTAGTTGGCAACCCACCTCTGGGCAGGTTGGAGTCTATTCTGGAATCCACTTTGAGGTAAGTGATGGGTCTCTAACGGACAGCGAAGATATCACTATCACCGTTAAATCGTCTGGGCAAGGTGGACCTGGAGGCTACTCAGTCTCGCTCAAGAAACAAGTTCCAATGTCCAATCTAGCTGCCTACACCATGCTAATCGTCTTGTTTGGCGCTGTACTAGGCTTAATAAAACGTAAAAGAAAATAGCCACGAACCACATTTTCTCTACATTCCTCAAAGCTTCTAGCTTGCACTCGGAGCTTTTAGTGATGAAAGCGAAAAATAAAGGCGAAACCGAAAAATTTGCTCAAAATAAACGGCTGATATATGCCGCTGTTGCAATCGTAACAATAATAATTTTGGCAAGCATTTTCTTACACATTCGTCCCAGTCAGTCAAAGCAACCGAAAGCGGCAATAATAGATCAGCTGAGCAGCTCCGAGTTATCTCCATCTTCTAAATATAAGAATGAAACCTTCGTAAACGAAGCAGAAGAGCTACTATACAAGCGTTTTTCGAAGATAGACTATTATTCAGACAACGCCACCGTAGATCAATATGCCCGTCTTCCATCTTTAGGTTACAAACTGATAGTTTGGAGAGTGCATTCCGCATTAGACGATGAAAAGTATATTGCCATATGTTCTTCTGAGAAATATAAACCAGGGAAATATGAGCAATATTCGGAAGATCAGCTCAAACTCTGTAATATAACTGGCGACGAGAATCAGTATTTTGCAATAACTCCATATTTCATAAAAGAATGTATGAGTGGAAACTTTGAAGACACAGTCATCATTTTTATGAGTTGCAATGGATTGAAATTAGGATATTATAAAACTGCAGAAACCTTTGTTGAAAAAGGTGTAAAGGCATTCATAAGCTGGGATGACTGGATTAGCTTCTCCTACAACGACGGTGCAATTGCTAAATTACTTAATTACATGATTATCGAAAACGATACTGTCAGCGAAGCCGTAAACAAGATACCTGAATCCCCTTCTTCACTAGAATACGGATCGAGCAAATTACACTATCATCCAGATCCTGAAGCTGCAGACTATCAAATACCAGATTACAGACAAAGCAATATGTCAAGTAACGCGGGACTTATCGTAATGGCAGTTCTAAGGAGAAATTTTAGACACGTATTGGACTAGGGTTGCTTGTTAAACGCTTAAATCGTCTCGAGACGATTACGTATAATTGGTTGCGAAGAGCATCGCCTGTCAAATTGAATTTCTGCAGTTTTCTAACCTCTACCGCTAATTCTCCATCCTGTAAAACTTCATTAACCCATTTTTCAAAGTCTCCACGGTAAAGGTGAAACTCCAGTGATTTCACGTTTATTCCATTTATTTTATCCATAAATTCCTTCAGTGAGGATGCGCTTTCGCCAGTGTAATTTCCTATCGATGTGAAGAAATAGAATGCCTTCTCGCGTGGAACCATTCTTAAAATTTTTGAAATCGTATCGTGACTCATATTATTTCTCTCTGTTTATATTATGTGTTTCTTTTATAAGTGTTAACTTTTTCGGTTGTTGACTATTGTAAATTGTGTTTCTTTAAATTTTTTCGTCAATATCGATGTGCGAATCCTCAAAACACCAGGCAAGGGAGCAACTGAATTAGCGATAAATGTGTGCAAGTGTTCCTGATTGTCTGCAGCCACTTTTGCAATTATCTGAAGTTCTTCTGACAGGGATGTGTAAACTTCTAGGACTTGTAGTGCCGAGCTGAGAGTTTCTGCAACTTTCTCGCTTTCTTTAGGGTCTGTGAAAACAGTCATTATGGCTGTTATTCTTTTGGTTCCAGCCTTTTCAGCGTCTATCAAAGCTGTATATTTCTTGATTATCCCATTCTTCTCCATTCTTTTTATTCTGTCGTAAACTGTTGAATGGGCTATTCCCAAATGCTTACCTATAGCCATGTAAGTCTGCCTAGAATCTTCCTGCAAAGCCTCCAAAATTTCTAAATCTGTATCATCTAAGATTAAGGTGTTGTTTTTAAGCTTCAATGTTGCCTCTCCCCTTTCAATAAGAAAAGGTGCTTGTTTAAATTTATTGTTTACTGTCGGAAAAATGTAGAAATTCTGCCTTTTTCTCTTCAAAATTTCTCCCTTCAACTTTTCCGTAAATTAGCCAATAAAAAGGCTAATTAGCTACAAACTTTCAACTGAAACAATATTTACCCTACATTTTTGCGAAGAAGCTGACAAATAAGTTTAAATTTGTGGCTGACTAAATAGAATAGTGTTCTAGAAGATTCTAGCATAAAGGATTGTGATGAAAGATGAAAATGCCTAGAGTTTGGGAAATTCTCAAAAAATTCAAAGACGTATGCAGAGTTCGCGGTTGGAAAACTTCTGAAAGCGAAGATTGGGTTGAAATAGATGATAAGTATAACAGTTTTTTATGGACCAGAGATATTCATCCTTCTTCATTTGAAAGAATAGCTTCAAATCGAAAATGTGTTATTCAAGAAGCTTTATCCTATCGCGTTGTTGACGCATCATACACTGCATGGCTATTCTCAGAGCCGCCTTCAGACACCCTTGTTAAAACAGTTTTTGAAAATCCAGACTTTTCCGAAAGAATAGCCCTATACGACTTGAGCCCCTTGTTGGAGGGAAAAAGTCTGTGCGCTAAATTAAACCACACAGATAGTCCAGTTTTCCAGGAGTTTGAACGGTTTCTCCGAAATGAACTAAAAGTCAAACTTAAGTCTCTTCCGTCCTTTTCTAATGCGGAGTTGTCTGAGAGAAATCACACTGTCGAAGAACTGGCGTAAGTTTCTATGCAAAGCTTTCAAAGGTTTGATAAGGTAAAATATTCTATAATAGCTGTTATGAAGGGTAATGTCTCAGGATTCTGAAAAAATAAAGAGGCTTATCTCGTTCAAGCAGAAACTTGAAAAAAGGGTTGAAGCGCTGAAATCTGAACTCAAAGAGTTGCAAGATGCACTTGAAGCGTTGAACTTTATACTATTGGAAAAGGGGTTTAAACGCGCGGAAATAACGAAGTCACCTGAAGAAACAGAGGCTTCATTGCCAAAAGAAGAGGTGCCAGCTGAACCTTCTCCGCCTTTGCCCACAACAGAACATGAAAGTGTTACTCCATTGAAGACTGTTACGGGCGAGCTTCTTGCAACGCTTCACGTGGGTGAAGATTCATTGCGTGTTGTGCCTGCGGAAGATAAAAACTTTGACGCTAACACGCCGCCTTTTACTCCTTTTCTGGTGGAAAGAGTTTTTGCGAAAATGCAGGAAAAAGACAACGAATTAGCCAGAACCGAGCAAATATCATCAGAAAAAATTTTTTCCTACAACATTGTTAGAGACGGTGACGTAATTCGTGAAATAACAATTAAAAATGTTGATCAAGACCGTTTGAGAGAGCTTAAGTCAAGCATCCGCTGGACACTAGAGAAAATGTATGAAAAAATGAAAAGCCAAAGTTAGAGACACGTTATTTGCGGTCAAAGTAGATGCTTTTGCCTTTTGCAGACATTGGGATTCCCATGATAACCGTTGCTTCTGGCATCAATTTCAGTTTTAATGCTGCTGTGCCAATACGATACATTATACGGTTGTCAATGTTCAAAATGCTTGCTGTTTTTGCGGCTGATCCTAAAGCTATTCCAAGGTCTAAGGCTTTAAAAATGCATGTTGGACCAAAAAAGTCTTGTCCCAACTTTTTGTTCGCTTCGTTAAATTTTTTGCAGTTTTTGTAGCCGCATGCTCCACAGTTTAATCCAAAACTTTTGTCTCCTCTGACTCCAATCAAAATGAGTGCTTCTGAGTCTCTAACGTTTTTTGCGTCACGCTTAAAGCCTTCAATTTTTCGCTCTTCTGCTATTTCTTCCATTTTCTTGGCAATGGTGTTTTTCTCTTTGCCGTAAACGATCATTGTTAGAATGTCGTCTTCGCCGCCTGATTTTGGAGCTGTCCTTGCTGCTATTAACATAAGTTTAGCTGCTTCCAAAATTGCGTCCTTTTCTCCGTTTTTGCTTTCAATTATTGGTGGGCTCAAATTCGTCACTTACACTAAATTATGAAGTTTACAATCGAAATTGTGCAGAGTTGGTTTAAGAGTTTTGGGCTTCTACGGTGTTAAAGGCTTTCTTTCAGCAGTTCCACAATTGCGTTTAACTGGCCTGTGTATGCGCCTATGGCTAGGGCGGAGACGCCTAAAAGAAGTATCAATGCGCCTATTACTCTGCGTTCTGGGATATCCATGTGTTATTTCCTTATCCTAGATGCTTTTTCAAGATGGATTCGATGTGGTTTTTGGGGCATAGTCCAACTATTCTGTCAATTTCTTTTCCATTCTTCATTACCAGCATGGTGGGGATGCTGAAAACTTGGAAGCGTTCAGCAGTCTTTGGGTTCTCGTCAACGTTAAGCTTTCCAACAAAAATTTTCCCGCTATATTCCTCAGCTAGCTTCTCTATTGTGGGAGTTAGAGCTATGCATGGTCCGCACCAGGGCGCCCAGCAATCAATTAATGCTAGTGAATGGTTATTGACTGTTTCGTTGAAATCTGCGTCTGTTACGTGAAAAGGTTCTTTTTTCATTTTTTGTTTTCTCTCCTTCATTAGTTCTTTAATTTTCTTTTCTCTGATACGGTTCAGTTCTTTGTCTCCCTTTAATATAAAGTGTTCGTGTTCATCATTCATTTGTTTTCATCTGCATTGTTTTAAAGAACTTTGTAAAGCCTTAAGCTTTCTATAGGCTTCCTTTGGATTTGAAATTTCTGCAGCCAGCTTTTCAAAGGGACAAATTTTCGTTTTATCGATTTGAAGTATGTTTTCGACCAAGTTCTCCCATTCATGATAAACTGCATATTTTTCAAATACGCTTTTTGCTCCTTTGCTTAAGGTTACTGCATAAACTTCTTTAACTTCTGCGTAAACGCACAGCAACGCAATTGCTTTTCCAGCGACCCTATCGGCGACTGAAGCCCCTTTAAGTCTGTGTCCAAGCTTTTCGATAGCTTCCAAGAAGCCATATATCCCGTGAGAAGCATTCTCGAAGATTACTTCGCCATCTTTAACAATAGACAGCGTTAAGCTTTTTTCGAAAAGGCGTTTCTTGGCTGTTTGTAGATTCTGCATGTTCGTTTCATTTAGCAACAAAGCTGCTGAAAATATTCATCACTTTTCTATCTTAAAAAGTTGGTTTTCTGGCATGCGGGCAATTTTCCGTGCAAGCTTTTCGTTGGTGACGCCTTCAGACATTTCTTTCTTTAACTTTTCTATTATTTTTTGATTAACTGATACTTTCATAGTTTTATTCGAGTTTTGCAGTTCGAATTGGGCGGTTATTTCTTTTTGTGAGTTTTCTGTTCTTAGTTTTTGATTTCCAACAGTGCATTGGGTTGTTGTTTGGATTCCGTCAAGAATGCACGAAAAGGGTGTTAAAAGTGAAATTTTCACGTTTGTCTGTAATCTCTTGTTTTCTTTAATGTTTGGTTTTAGGGTTCTTTTTGCCATGTTTCCCATTCTGACTCCGATGACTAGGAAAGGGCCTAAATGTCCATGAAATTCTGCTGCTTTCTCAATCAACGTTGTTAGCTCTGCATCTGGTTTTGATTCCACGTTTTTCACTTTCTCACATCTTTTGCAGATTAATCCTTGTCGAGAGCGCTTTTATTACTGCAATACCAATAGTTCCGCCAATAGCACCGCCTATAACGTGTAACACTACGAAGAAGGTTATGCTTCCAAACGTTGTCAGCAGAAAACTCGAACTCGTGAAAAGATATCCAATTATAACGCCAGCAACAGCAGTGGAAGCTAAGGCTGTCAAAAATATGCCTGTCAACTTTGGTACTGATTTCTCTGGAGATTTCTGAATCCCGATGGCTCTAGTGAGAACATCGAAGACTACGCTTGCGGATGTGAATCCCAAGAACTGAGTGCCAATTGGGTAAAGAATCAAACTTATGATTGTGGCAATTATTCCTGTTGTGATTATTGCTCCAAATTTGCCAACCCACCACATTACCAAGATCAGCAGAATGATGCCGACAGTGTCGCAGAAAAACGGCAGGTGAGTCGCTTGCCAAAATACTGGTGCATAATACGCGCTGAGCACGCCCCATAAGGCGGCACACATGATTATTGCAGTTATGTCTCGAGTTGTGAAATAAGGCATGGTAACACCTTTTTATCATTTAGTGTTACCCTAACTCTCATAAAAGCTTTATCCCATACGCATATTTATCGCATACATCTGTCGCTTTTGTTAAACGAATTTGCTTATCAGAAGCATAATAGATGTTAAGCTACAAGTTTGCGTAACCAGCATGGTCCATTGTTGCAACAAGTTGCTTCTTGCGCTCGCCTTTTAAGTCAAGCTCATTAGAAAGAGTATTGACTTTCTGCCTGTCAAATCACAAGTTAACCACAAATTCAATCTATATATAAGGGAGGGGGTAGGCACTCTGAGAGCTAAACCCACTTCGCAGAAGCAACGGTTGAACCTATATATAAGGGGGGTCTAGACGCAAAGAGCAAAAGAAAGAACAAAAGTTTTATGGCAAATTTCTCTATTTTACAATGGGAGATTTATGACCAAAATAGTTCGAGTAGGAGTAACATTTCCTCCAGACCTGCTTAAAGATTTCGACAAGTTAATCGGCAGAATCGGCTACGAAAACCGTTCCAAAGCCATCCAAGACGCCGTTAGAATGTTTGTCTCTGAGAAGAAATGGCTCCGTGAAGGAAAAGGGGCACAAACTGGGGTTTTGATGTTGCTCTACGACCATGAAGTAAAAGGATTAGGAAACGAGTTAACAGACATTCAACATCACTACGCTCACATAATCTGCTCCACCATGCACATCCACCTAAGCGAACGTGACTGCCTAGAAGCCATAGCCATAAAAGGCGAAGCCTCCGAAGTTCGAAAACTAAGCAACGAATTATCTACAAAAAAAGGCGTAAAAACTCTCAAAACAATGGTAATTTCAATATAACCCTTTTTAACTTGTTAACTCAAACATTTTCTCCAAAGCTGCTCTAGCCTTTTCCGCTACGGGCTCTGGAACAGTAACCACATATTTTTCTTCCTTTAAAGCCGTGTAAAGTTTTTCAAGAGTGTTCAACTTCATGTTTGGGCAAACAGCATCTTCATAGGCTAAAATGAACTGTTTTCTGGGATTATCCTTCCTCAAACGATGTAGAATCCCTTCTTCAGTTGCTACAATGAAAGTTTTAGCATTACTTTTCCTTGCGTAGCGACACATCTGCGAAGTGCTTCCAACAAAATCTGCCACTTTCTGCATTTCAAAAGAACATTCAGGATGAACCAACACAACAGCATCGGGATACTTCATCTTCAATATCTGCACATCTTCAGGCTGAAAAAGCAAATGAGTCGGACAAAACCCCCACTCAGGAATTGGAATAATCGTCTTCCCAGTCTTTCTCTGAACATACTCACCCAAGTTGCGATCAGGCCCAAAAAGCACTGTTTCAGCATTCAAAGACTCTACGACTTCCACCGCATTTGCCGACGTACAGCATACATTGCAATAGGCTTTAGCTGAAGCCAAAGTATTCACATACAAAACCACTGGAACAAGAGGATGATGCACCTTCCACCTTTTAATTTCATCAACCGTAAGCATCTGCGCCATAGGGCAACGCGCGCCGAGAGTTGGCAACAAAACCTTTTTGTCAGGGTTCAGAATTGCCGCTGATTCTGCCATAAAATCCACAGCGGAAAAAACTATTATTTCCGCTTCTTTCTCCTCCATAGCTTTTCTGCTTAATTCTATGCTGTCTCCCACGTAGTCCGCTATGTCTTGAATTTCTGACCTTTGATAGTTATGAGCCAAAACTACTGCCTTTTTATCCTTCTTCAGTTTGACTATTTTGTCAACTAATGTCACTTCATTCGCCTTTCAAATGATGTTGTGAAGGTTGTCTAACAAAATGGCGAGATATATTCTTTGCTTAA
>Ga0172366_10004231_pt1 | contig 11319 bp, 23 predicted proteins | sample LakKivSesite69cm_FD_114533 | JGI IMG/M metagenome (GOLD analysis project Ga0172366, IMG submission 114533) | Sediment microbial communities from Lake Kivu, Rwanda - Sediment site 69cm | ecosystem: Environmental > Aquatic > Freshwater > Lake > Sediment | place: Rwanda: Western Province, Lake...
GATGTTTCGACCTCCCCAAGGATCACCAGTTCCATACACATACCCAGGTGACATTGGATTGCTAGTTATGTGGTCTGTAATGAGAATTGCTAAGTCGGCTCGTCTAGCTATAGGATAGCAAGCTCCTAGTATACCGGCGACTACACTTGTTCTTGCAGGAAAGTTCTGAGTTGCTGCTGCTATTTCTGACTTTATTGGTATTGTCAATGAGTCTATGACAATTAGACCATATTCTTTATTCTTCACTCTCTGATAAATCGGAGCCTTGTCTAGCCAGTCCTTGTCTTTGTTAGTGGTAGTATCAACCTTCCCTTTGCCCTTACCTTTTGCTAAGCTTGTTTGCCTATCAGTTGGATACTTGACAATTACTGAAACTCTTGACTCTTCTTGTTTAATATCAATCTGCATTCCAAACAGTTTTCCCAAATCAAAGATATCAGGAATCTGTTCGAATTCTATCTTACTAGGATCACAGTCTGGCCATCGTTTCTTGAAATATTCAGCAAATCTTTTCACTGCATCTTCTGTGAAAAAGAATCCTTCTGTGTCTATGTAAATTACTTTCTTACCTAGTCCACCAGCCTTAATTGGCCTTGTGCACATACATGCCATCTGATAACAAAGCCAAGTTTTCCCCAAGTTCGGAATTCCAAATAATAGGGAAGTAACTTGCGTCTTAAGTCCTCCAGCCATCACTTCATCCATTGATTTACTCCCAGTTGATAATGTTCCCATTGTTGTTCACCTTTCAAATAGAGAAAAAGGGGAGGCTACTCCCAGAGGTCCCAACCCTCGCTTTCGCCTTCTGCTTCTCCTTCTGCAGGACGGCCCACTTCAACCTTCGCTTCTATTGTCTCTCCTGGCACTGGAAATATTGAAATGCCATTCAAGGAGTATCTGTCCTCAGTGTCCTCATCTCGCCTCCAGGCCCTTGGTCGCCCGAAGACAACAACTTTAGAGTATTCTCTGAACGCCAAGGGAAAGTCCTTTGGAATGAATACTCTGATTGTCTCTGTCATTCCTGAGTCCACATCAGCTAAAGTTACACTTCTAGAGCCTGTCTTAGGATTGATATCTGGATCAATGTAGTCAACCACTGCCTCAACCATTATCCAAGGATCTCTTGCATTCTTAGTATCTTTGACTGCTTTCTCCAACTCGTCCAGTCCGTACTTTCTCTCTGCAAGAGCACCACGAATCCAGTCCTCATAATCTATCTCCATTGTGATAGACTTGAAGGCTTTCTCTCCTTTCTGAACTCTAGGTGGATTGAGGATATAGTATTGACCCTCTGACTTGATAGTGCATTTGAACTCTATTGGTGTGAATGGTCTGTAAGTGAACTTGCTTGCAAAGCCTTCCCAGAGTGACATCTGGAATAACTTTGGAGCCTTGTCCCCATCTTTCATTACAACACCAAAGATGTCTCTCACATAGCGGTGTCCCAGAATTGGTTTATGAAAATCTGGGTTATCGACCTCTTCGCCTCTTCTGTTTCTTGTGGTAGGTCTCCAGTCAGTTGGATTACCTGCTTCATCAACATATCCTTCCAGTTTAGCATTGTCGCCTTCTTCATCAAAGATTCTCAAGGCTTTTCTTCTCATCTGTTCCTTGATATCTCTAATAGAGTCAGCACCTAACAGAAATCCTTTGAATATCTGTGGTTCCTTGCGAATAGTAGGCTTTCCTGTCCTCTCAGCAAACAACATACCATTGACCTTCCTTCGGAAGCGTCCTTTGATAATGTTGTCTGAGTCAGGAAATCCCATGTCCTTAGCTTCTACCTTTGCTTTCTCTAAAAGTGGTTTCAGATCCGCTATTGCTTTGCCTGTACTCTTAGCGTAGGCTTTCAGTAAGGCATCCTCCGTTTTCTTATCCATTCTTTCCATCTTCCTCCTTTATTTTATCTTATGTCTGGCTATATAAACATTCTCTTTAAAGCTTCAGTTCAGCCAGACACTTGTAAACATCATCAAAAGTCTGGTTAGGCTTAAGTCTAAGCCCTCCAAACCCAGGATGACCTGAAGCTTGGAAGCCATTGTTAGATAAGTGTTCATATACTAGAGTAGCCAAAGTCCCTCGGATGCTTCCTCTTCCTGTGGTCATATTTACTGCTACTATAGTTCGCTTATCCTTATCCCACATCTCCCAAGAAACTGTTCTTTCAATCTTAGTTTCCGAATTGAAGCCCCACACCCTAATTCCATTTCTTAGCTGTATGGGATTTGTCTCCCTGTAGACCTTGCTCCTCTCTCCATCTATTATGTCTTTTGCTGACTTTAGAGTAGTATCATTGACTAGATCCCAAGGTGACTTTGCATTACGTAATACTGAATACGCATTATACCATTTCTCAGGTAGCTTACACATGGCGTTGATTCCTGAGCTTAACCTGAGATATAATGGAAAATTAGAAGTCTCTATCTTGCCATATCGTTCCCAGGAAGTGACTGTTTCCTCAAGTAACATTGGATAATCTCTCCAAATGTCTGGAGGAATTAATTCAGGCTGGCCATCTCCTACTGCTCCTACAACCATCTTCCACCTTTGGTCCTTAGGAATTACTTCTCGAAACAGTGTATAAACAACTACTGCAGTTGGTGCAGCACCAAGAATTAATTGATAAGATCGCTTGCCCTCAGGTGGATGACCTGGATGGTGATCTATTGCAAATCCTTCCCAAGCTGGATTTTGTGGAACCATGTCAACGCAAGCATCAGGCGGAATCTCAGTCTTACCATTTACCTGATAAGGTTTAATTGGCCATTCTCCAAACTCAGCAGGAGCCCAGACTTTGTTTATCTTAAAAATGTAAGACAACAACACAGCCGAAGAAACCCCATCTGCATCGTCATGAAAGGCCAACTTCTTGATTGGCTCTATCTTTTGCCTTAGATCTTCTATATCCTTCTTACTTAATATCTCTACCATATTAATGCCCCAGATCTTCTAGCATTTCTTCAGTAAATTCAAGAAAGGGTTTCTCTGTTCTCAAGTCACAACCGGGTTTAAGTGGATAGTAAACCTTAATCCTTGCAGTTAGAGGATCTTTAATCACAACGAATTTCTCTCTACCCATGCTAATCACATAGAAATACTCTGTATGTGACTTCTCTTCAGATTTATAATTGATTGCTGCTGAAAGAGCTTCAAAGACCTGCTTTTGGTCCCATACCTCTTTCTCTTTTCCATCAATTATCTTGTCCCATTCCCAATGAATCATCTTGTAACGTATAAGCTTGGCAAGAATATCAATGACATCAGAGCTTATCTGGCTTGTCAATACAGATCCTTCCTTCTCCACTTACCCTTTCCATGATATTTCATCTTTGCCTTCAGATATATAGCTTGCTGTTTCTCATGAGTAAAGCTCTTGCAAGTTCCTCTATTCTTGCAGGTCTCACAGCGTGTCCGAGAACCATACTCTCCAAAGCAAGAGTAGTCATCATTCTCGTTTAACTGCTTCTTCTCTCTTCTTGATATAATATCTTCTGACTCCAAGTGTTCCTTCCTTCTCAAATATCTTGTCTATTTCTGTTGAGCACTCCTGACAGAGTCCTCCTGTCTTAAGATATGTATCAATATCTACTTCTTTCAAACAACAACTGCATTGAGGTTTCTTCATATGTCACAATTCTCGCATCTTTGATGACCATATAATTTCTCAATTAAACTTTTAATATCATTCTTAGATAGCCAAGGAATACATCCTTGTGCTACAATCATCTTCTGTGCATCTCGCTCGCAGAGTTTGAACCTAGCACAACCACAACAACATTGGCTAGTTGGGTCAAACTTTATCTTCAAAAAGAAGCACATGATTCTGATCGTTTCTTCATCCATGTATCTTTCAACTAACCCATTCATTTTCTTAACTCCGATTCTTGGGTCATAATTATAAGCCACTTCTGTTATTTAAGCTTGAAACTTATCGCTTCTCTTCCGGCCATGTCTATAAGGTCTTTTCTCGTTTTCTTCCATTAATCGTTGAAGGATTACTTCTATGTCTATATTTAGATCATGGCAAATATGAAAGAGCCGGACGAAACAATCACCAATTTCTTCCTCCATCTTTTGTTTGTTATTGTCTCGCCAGCCCTTATCAAACCCGTCTGTTAGTTCATCTATGGTAGCCATCAAGAATTCTGGCAAGTGTTCCCAGGTAACTTTCCAGCCCTTACGATTGGCTGATTCACCACACTTTCTTATGTATTCCTTAAGGTCCATTCAAGCCTGCCTCAATTAATCCATCTTTAAAGGCTTTTTCATCTACATATTTGTTAGCTCTCTCTGAAGGTAATGGTTCTCCTTCGAAGTATTTCTGCTCTGCTACAAAGCCACAGGACTTGCATCTTTTAAGTCCATGCTTACAAACCTGACAAAGATCTATGTCTATAGATCCGCATTTGGGACATTTCATGGCGTACACTTCTTATTTTCGTCCAAGGTATTTTTGTCCTTTCTCTTACTTGGGTTAGGAAGTTCCTTCTTCACTTTGCTTTTGCCCAGAAATTCCTCTGGAGCACATTCAAAATTGAAGTTTAGCTCATGCTTATAGATATTAATCCCAGTCACTCCAGGGCATCTCTTTCCAATTTCATGAACTATCTTCTGTATGTCTTCTTCAGTCCATCCGGCAGTTCCCATTAGTCTACCAGATCCTTTAACCTTTTTCTTCTTAGGTAAATGCTTTTTGAAGAAGTACTTGAATCTTCCTAGTCTACTTCTTTTAGCCTCATCTTCTTTCTGAGCAATAGGTGTGTTTTGATTATTAACTACTATTAATGGTTTGCTCATTCTTTTTCCTTCCTTTGAATAAGATCAAACATAACAAGCTATAATTTGCTAAGTCAATGAGTGTGTCTTCCAAGGTTTCCATCTTGACTGCATCAGCATAGTTTGGATCATCGATCTTGGCTGTCAAATTGTAGATCCTTGAGACTTTATCTGTGATTCGGACTAGACAGCCTTTCCAGGCAGGTACACCAAAGCGTTCACTTTCCATGAAATTACCTAGGGGGTTAGTTCCTCCATATCCTTTATTTTTTAGAGAATGAATTGAGCACATTTCCCAGATCAAATCATAAAATGCTGGATGACCAAAAGGAAACCTCTTTCGAATCCTCTCTCTTAAATCTCGGTCCTCTTCCTCATTGCTCATATTTCCATGCCACTTCTCTCATTTCATGTCTTTTGATCCAATTGCAATTTGCACAGAGAACTTGGTAGTCCTTGGATCCTTCTTTGATTCTCTTCAGAATTCGATTATAGTAGGTAATTGTACTTCCGGCTTCCCTCTTCTCCTTGTTGCCATGGCCGTTTACATGATCTATCTGAAGAGCTCTAGGATCACTGAAACCACACTTGCATTTACCACCAAGTAAAGCAATTATTTGCATTCTTCTTTCATAACTCCTTCTTCGCATAGACAAAGCTTGTTTCCTTTTGCAAAGAGGTCTCTTTGAGTATTTTCTTCTATAAGACAAAACATGTTCTCGGCATTTCTTCCTTGATTTTTCATTGAGTTCTTTAACTCTCTGAGGATGTTCTTGCTTCCATCTTTTAGTACATTCCTTTCTTTTCTCTGGATCCTTATAAGGCAATTCTTAACACCTAAAGGATTACCAGTCCCATAATTATATAAAAGGATTCCCTGCAAGCAGTCATCTTCTACTGGAGAATCTTCAACCATACATATTCCTCATCACTATGATACACGACAATTCTGTAGAACCACAATCTACCATGTCCATCCCGATCTGTCCATATTCTATCTTTCAGCCTCTTATAAACATTCTCTCTGTCTTCATTAGCAATTATTAATTTGTCGTTCTTGAAGAAATATGGTCTCCTTAAGAGATCCTTGATTCGTTCTTCTACCCATTCACGTTCTTCTTTCAAGCGAGAATTTTCAACCATTTGAATTCTTCCTCCGTTTTATATTCTCTAAGTTTGTAACCTAGCACCTTTAGATCAATCATTCCAAAAGTTGTATGATGTACAAACTTATCATAATCTTCACTATGAAAATATACGATTCCATTTCTTATTAGGAAAGGATACTTTGGATGAAAATTAGTTCTTAAATCTTTTTCTAACAAGTCTTCAGGATATCGACTCCCATTTAGCTTGAACTTTCCCTTCACTTTCAGGATATGAATCTTTACTTTTGTGGTGGTTCCCACAAGATCACCTTCCAATTAAATTCGTCATCTTCATCATATATTCGCAAGTACCATGTAGGCTTCCAATCAGTCCCAGAAATCAGCATACTTAGTTTTACTAGAGCCCAACCATCTCTCATGACATCTTCTCTGTGTATTAAGATACTGTGGTCTTTGACATAGACTCTGTGTGTTGGTTTTAAGTATTCAACCACTGCTTTCTTGACTGCTTCCAAGTTTGTTTCTACTGCAGAATTATTTGCCATAGAAATTCCTCTTGAGTATTGTAGACGACTACTCTCTTGCCTGCAAAGAAGATACCAGGATCTCCATAGTCATAAGTACACACAGTCCTTATATCTTTTAAGAATTCTGGAAGATCTCTCACATTAATTATTATCTTATTCTCTGTTACCTTCCAGGGATGTTGTACTCTGAAAGTTTGTAGAATTAGATTCTCAACATACGTGTCTCTCATGCAACAATTGCTCCTACTATGAAACCAGCAATTAAACCTGTAATCAAAAAGAACAGACACAAGTGAGAATAATGCTTATGCCATTGCTCTCTTATTTTTTCATGTTGAGAGATTTCTTCCTTGTATTGACTCTCCAAATGCCAAATCCTAGCTTCAAGTTCTGATGTAGGATCAGCAACGGTGTCCTTAGTTTTCTCTCTCATGGATGGGTTCTTTAATGCTTTAGAATCTTCCTTATCCTTTTCCATTTTCCTTCCTTCTCTATCCTAAAGTCTTCTCTAGCCACTATGAAGTCAGCTAGAGCAAACATCTTCTCTAACTCAGTTTGTGGGAGAGGCAATTTAGGATACCAGTGAGACATATGTCTAGCTACCAAATTGCACACTGTCTGAATTGTCTCCTCCTCCACTCCTTCCTTCTCGAGAAATTCCCTCGCCATCTTGGCACTAATAATTGAATGCAAGTCAAGCCCACCTACATTTCGAATTACTTTGACTTCTCTTTTAGGCTGTCCTTTCTCTGGATAGCTTACTTCTTGAGATACTGTAGTTTGCTTGACCTTGCCTAGATCATGAAAATAAGCAGCAGTAAACAGCATATCTCTAACTTCATCAGAGTACTTAAACTCATCTGCCACTCCATCTAGAAACCAACACATCTTTTCAATGTGAGCCTTAAGTCCTCCGATTCCTCTTTCATCAGGTGGATGATGTCTTCCTGTTAGAGATGAGGGCAAGAAGTATAGCTTATAGCCATACATAGAGTAGGCTTTCAATACTGCCTTCTTAAGTCTGAGATCCTTTATCTTCTCTAAGTATTTCATCTATTTTCATCCTTCCTCTTGCCTCTATTAATTCCTTGTAAGTGTTAATAGTTATCCATTTTCCTTTCAACTTATGGGCATAAAGAAGTCCTAACTTAGCTAGATCTTTCAAGAGAGTTTGTTCTAAATCACCAGTGTCTGGAAGAAGATCCTCTATTAGTTTACGATTGAATACATAATGACCACATGAGACAAACTTATCCAGAAGTGGTTTCTCTACAAAGTTAGTTACCTTCATATTTTGATCAAACTCAACTGCTCCAAAGGGGAGAGTTGCTTGCTTGATTAGGATAATGTTATTGTTATTCTGAGCTTGATGAAGTTCATTTGGATCATAGAATGCGACATCATCTATATTGAAACAGTAGAAGTTTTTCTCTTCAACCAACTCTAGCGCTTTCTTTAAGCCTCCTCCTGTTCCAAGATTCTCTTCTTCAATTGATATGTCAATCGAAGGTACATTGAGGAACTTAGCATAGTTGACTCTCATATACTTGAAATTCTGCCTAGACATAGCTAGGATTACATGTTCATAATCATAGGCAACTAGCCATTTAAGTTGAGCTTCTAGTATTGTTTCACCAGTCTCAGGTTTAACAACGAGGAATGGCTTAGGAACTTCCGTTTGCCCTTTCAACCTTAAGCCCTTGCCACCTGCTAAGATTACTACTTCTTTCATCTGATAGCCCTCATACTTGGATTCTTAAAATGGTCTATTGTTGTCAACATAAACTTCAAACTCTAAATGCTCACAATCAATTCTGATAAATGAGATGGTTTCAAAGTATCGAAGATTTCCACTATCTTAGCCAAGATCTGCGGCTTACTCCAACTTCGTATTTCTAACTGGTGTCTTTCAAGGTCCATTACTTATCAACCTTGCTACTTCCATATCCCATTGCTTGAATAGATCTCTTAGTGCTGGAGATAGTATAATTAACGCTGGCTTGTTTCTACAAGCAGTTGTCTTCATCAAATACTTGGAAGCATTAGCATAGTTACTAATTGTCTTTCTGACTATGAATAGATCTGGAAGATCTTCAGTTCGTGCTCTCTTTCGAAGCCTGTAAGACAACTCTTCTAGAGTCAATGCTCCTTGTGATCTAACCAATTCCTCTACTATGAATAATTCTTTCTTCTTCATATCAGCTATTACTAGGAACCTAGAGAATAACTTGTCAATTACTTCATAATCTTCTGGAAGTATCTGGTCTCTTCCGTTGATTCTAGCATGTCCTTCGGCTAGCGAGTCTATCATACCAAAGACATTCTCAGGAAACCTCTTGAAGCCAGCTAACTTTTCATACATCTTCAAACGATGAGGACCTGTTATTCCGTCCTTCATAGGACCATAGTAAGGAGTAATATCTAGACTTCGTATCATATCTTTCCAACCAAGAATTATTTGCCAATCATCCTTGTGTTCTGTACTAGCCTTCGCTATCCCTTCTCTAATTGTCCACTCCTTTGGAGACATCAAAGCAATTCCTGTTAAAGATCTCCTGTCAATGAATTCATTATACAAAGAAGTAGATGCTATTTCCTCCCAATCAGATGGTGTTCCAGCTACCATGCACTTCTTTGGCTCCGGTCCCAAGTCTCCACCAAAGGTTCCACCATCGGAAGTTAAGTCATCCAACTCAGTCGTCTTAGTTAAGCCCGCTAGAAACTGTAATGCAGTTAGCTTAAGATAGTGGGTAGTACAACGTGACAAATCCTCTACGAATATAAGTTTAGCTCTTCTAAATGCTTCTAAGTCTTCTTTTGCTTTAGGATTTTCTTCTGCCCTTCTCATGACTTTAGCCATTCCAGCAGGAGTTAGTCTGCCTGAGATTGTCAATGGTTTATGTCGCTCACCAAAGGCTTCGAGAGCTACTCTGTCACTTATTGTCTTGCCTGCTCCAGAAGAACCAAACTTCATTATTAGCCACTTATCATTTGTAACTATGAAGCAAGATGAGAATAACGTTAGAGTTCCCCAGAACAGTCCAGTTTCCTTGTACTTGATCTTAGCTTCTTTTAGGAACTTGACTGTGAATGGAGAATTAGTCTGTTTCACCAACTTCAATTCCTTCCAAATCACCTAGTAACTCAGAGATATCTACACACGCTGTCTTAATAACATTCTTTTCCTTCTTGGCTTTGAAACTTACTCCTGTAGCATCAATCTTTATTGGTATTTCAGTTGGAATAGAAACAGTATAAACTAGTGAGATAGTGTCACCTGAATTGTAAGATGTTCCTATAAACTGTTGACTGCCTTGACTCCACCACCACTTAGGCATGTAAGGACTCCAATTTCCAGGGTCAATATCACCTGGAGGTTTCTGTCCTCTTCTCAATCCTTCCTCATACATCTTTCTAATCTCTTCTCTGAGAATATCCATTAGCTCTCTAGAGATATACATGTCAATAGGTTTCTGAATTATTCTACCCTTGTAGTTAACAGGTTGAAACTTAATTGATACATTCTTTGAATTACGAATGCAAATATCACATTCCATACATTGGTTTGGTCTATCTTCAACTGAGAAGGCACAATTTATGCACATTTCTTTATCACTTCCTTCTCAGCTTTCTTTGCCTCTCGTTTCTTCTTCCTAGCTTCCTTCTTAGCTTGCTTCTTCGCTTCCTCTTCTCTCTTCTTTTGCTCTTCAGCTAGTTTTCGCTTCTCTTCAAAGGTAATACCATCAAAGTCATAATCATCTAAGTTAACCATTTCACCTTCCATTTCAAAGGATTTATAACCTAGATATTTTTGCTTCTTAAGTTTGACAATTAGTTTTCGCTTTGCCAACTCCTTACGGAAAGCTCTGATCTCATGGTTCCTCATATCTATAGTATCTGGATTTGGTGGAGGAACATAAGGACCATTTCTTCTCATCTTACCCTTACATTTAGGGCACTTGAAATATTCATCTGGGCCTTTCTTGCCCTTTCTTTTCATTTTGACTTTACAGATAGGGCACTCTACCTTACCATGAGGATTTCGTCTACGTAACATTCTCAACATCTTGATCCTTTCTAACATAATCTTTCCTTCTAAAGGATGGATTAGGAAACTCCTTTATCTTGTTTTCTTCAACCTTTGCTAGAGACAACATTGCTCGAGTGAGGATATCAGTCATTGTTTGAGGTGTATGATACATTTGGTCTGAGACAACTGTCCGAACATGATAAGTCTGACCGTTGACTTGCCTTGATACATCTACGGTGTATCCTATCTTAGGATCATACATAACTTCTACTTTGTATTGTCCTGCGTGTTCACTGAAGGTGGGGGCTGACATTCCTTCTTCTTCCTCCTTTTCTTTGTTCTCTTTTTCAATTCAGCTTTCAGTTCAGAAGTTGAAATCTCAGAGAGAACTTTCTCAGCTACATCCTTACTTCTTTCCTTCCAGCTATTCCAATATGCTCTTGATTCTTCAAGCATCTTCTGTTGTACACAATACATTCTCCAATTATTCCAAGTTCTAAAGATAGCAAATGAACCCAAAATACAAGTATCAATGAAAGAGAGAATAACTATTAGATCCAACTTTTATTCCCTCTGAATCTTGGCTACGAGATATTTCTTGTTCTGATCCCAGGCCGCCTCTACTAATTGTGTCTTAATATCATAAGTCTTGAAGAATTCTGTGCACCAAACTCTCCAATGTGTGGTCGCATAATCTTCTTCCTCATTTGAAGGTTGTAAAGCTAATAGATTCTGTTCTGGATCAAATAAAAGTCTAACTCGCTTGCCAAAGTACTTTCTGTATAGAGGAGGAATTAAAATGAAACCTTCCTTGTCGTATCTGTTTAATCTTAGGAGACTTTCTTTTCTTTTGATTTCTTCGAGGGGCATAATTTAA
>Ga0172366_10004234_pt1 | contig 11315 bp, 10 predicted proteins | sample LakKivSesite69cm_FD_114533 | JGI IMG/M metagenome (GOLD analysis project Ga0172366, IMG submission 114533) | Sediment microbial communities from Lake Kivu, Rwanda - Sediment site 69cm | ecosystem: Environmental > Aquatic > Freshwater > Lake > Sediment | place: Rwanda: Western Province, Lake...
ACGTTTTGGGGTACGTAACCTATTTTGGCTTTTTCCTCCCACTCAATTTTGCCCGTATGCGGTATTAAATTAAGTAGCGCCTTAAACAGTACAGTTTTGCCAGCCCCGTTTGGACCGAGTACGGCGAGTGCTTTTCCTTTTTTGAGGTTGAAGCTTATGTTATCCAATATCGTCTGGTTTTGAAGGTTCACATTTAGGTTTGAGACCTTTAACATGTAACCATCGCCGTCCGCTTCAGAAACGTTCATGTCGCATCGTAGATGCTAGATGCCTTTGTTGTTATAGGTTTTACTCATGCGTTTCCTCCTTTTTCTGGTGTTCTTCTTTTTCCCACAATTTAATACGCTTCTGTTGAAACATGGTTGTCGCTTGTGTTTTGGAGTGCTACAATTTTTCAAAACGTTTATTAAGTCTTTATACACAATATTACTTGCGGCCTCGCAGGAGCTAATGAAAATTGAAGAAGAATCCGAAGATAAATATGAATATACATTACAAATTGCCTTCTCCTTCAATTAGTGAGAAAGCTGAAGAAGAGGGCCAGGTGAAAATTTTGAACATTGCGAAATCTTCTGTATTCCTTACTTTGGAAGAGAGGAAAAGAGAAGCAAGCAAACCAATTTACCTAGTCAGGTATGAATGATTATTTGCTTTTCTTACCATACGCTTAGCCAAGTGAAAATCCACTTTTTCATAAAATGTATGCTCGGAATTGGGTAGAATTGAATGAAGTCAAACTTAATGGGTGCGGAGCGTATGCGTTTTTTGCAGTTTTCTCTCCAGAACCCCTGGAACAAGACTTGTCCAATCTGTTTTTGCAGAGTGGCACTACGCGTAGGTTACTGTGAAGCTTGAGCCTTTAGACGTAAGAGATGAAACAATCACCAGCTGTGTGTTTTGGCGATTGGTCATTATGACCTGTGAGAAAGGAAAACTGCTAATGCTTCCGGTTTGGGCGTTGACCGTCACGCTGGCATTCGTGAAGGTTACGGTTCCGAACATGGCTAGGGTGCTGAGGGTACTGTCAACTGTTGGTCTTTCGACGACCCATCCGGCGGAAAGCCTAGAAGAGTCATAAATGAAATTCTGACTGAACTTCTGTCCCTTAGTAACGTCCTCTATTTCTATGGACCACTCGTTCGTCGCTGAATTAACGAGATTTATTGAAGCTGTAATTTTGTCTCTTACAGATACATTGATTACATCTATGGCAATCGAATCGTTAGGCAAAAGTTCGTACCAGGCATAGTACACTTCTGTCCCATTTATCGAATCATGCTCTGTTCCAGTCTGAATTAATGTTTGGTCCGATTGTCCCCCTATGCCTATCCACGCGGCTGAAAAAGTGTCTTTTTGAGAGACATTGACTTTTGGAACGACCCACGAACCACTCAAGCTCGTTATGACCGGTTGTGGATTTGTGAAATCAGAGGCAACGACATAGCCTGACCAGTCTAAACTCAATAGGCTTCGCCCAGACAAGTTCGTAAAAAATGTGCCAATTGCTCCAATCAGCAAAACAGCTGTTGCCAGTAACGCTATCCAGAAAACAACATAGAACATTATACTTGTTGCCCAGCCTCGTTTATGGGGTCGCAATCGTGCACCTCCATAGTAAACCTCATCTAAAGAGTATAAAGCGCTTTTTCTGTTTCGCCTATTTCGATGCGAATCAGCTCACTATCCAGAAATAAACCGTGATACACTGTTCAATATCCCGTAACGGTGTCTGCATTTTTGTCTTTTACGTCCTATTCGATTATGGTCAAAAGCATCGGTTCGAATGTTCAGAAACTCGATGCGTTTCGAGGGCAGACAAGATCGTTGAATGTGTAATAGTAGGTTTGAACTCTCACGATGATAAAGGCATAACAGTCCAGTTACAAGTTATACCACAATCACACTGGCGGCGGTGGACGCGATCCTAAGATAACCGTTACTTGTGTGGGTGAGTTTTGTCTTATGACCGTTAGAACCAAAGTCTCCCTTGGCAAGGTGTGCTCTTCAAGGTAGCTTGCAAGGTCATCATTATTTCTGATAGGGGTTCCGTTCATAGCAATTATCACATCATCAGCTTCAAGTTTGTTCTGCGACGGGCCCCCAGCCACGACTGTAGCGATTCTCCAGCCGTAGGTGACGTTTATCCCGAGCTGCTGGGCTTTCTCGTAGGTCATGTCCTCTCCTGTGACACCTAAGTAGGAGTGCCCTTCATACTTTCCAGTTTTAATCAGATCTGCTATTTCCCTAAGTATCGTGTTTGATGGAACAGCGAAGCCTAACCCTTGTGAATCAGAAACAATGGCTGTTGTCACTCCCACAACACTGCCAAGGTAATTTAGCAACGGCCCGCCGGAGTTCCCCGGATTTATCGGTGTACTGGTTTGTATAATGTTCGCTATTGAGAAACCTCCAGCGTACTCCTCAGTAATGGTTCTTCCAAGGGCGCTTATGACACCTGTGGTCAGTGAACCGATCAACCCATAAGGATTTCCTATCGCTATGACTGGATCGCCCACTTTTAAACCTTGAGAGCTCACGACCTCGATGGGCTTAAGCTCGTACGCGGGGGCGTTGACTTTGAGAACTGCCAAGTCTGCGTAGGCGTCAGTCCCGATTATTTCCGCTGAATAACCATTTCCGTTGGAAAACGTAGCGCTCAGGCTCTGAGTGTCATATACGACGTGAAAGTTTGTTACGACAACGATCGTGTTTGAAAAGTTGTAAACCAATCCAGAACCTTGAACTGTTCCACCGCTTGTAACGCCGCTGATCAGGACAACTGAATCTCTAACTTCCTCGTACAATTGCGAAAGCGCTGTGCTGTCCTGGTAAAGCGTGACGTTGACATTTTGGATCGTAACATTTTGGTAACCCCATAATTTCGACGCTTGACTCTCCAGAGTCGCAACCTCACCTCTTAAACTATTGATCTCTTCAAAGTTTATGTAGAAGCTGATTAACCCTCCGACAAGCAATCCAGCTGCGAATATCAATATGAGAAAGGCCGATGATGTTCTCCCATAACGTTCGGCAAACGCGCCCATTTCATTCACCTTCCAAACAAGAACACGCAACTGCCCAAATAAAACTTCCGTTATCCCTCGAAGTTTGCTGAAAACGTCAGCAATGCGAGGAAAAAGGCTACCACTGTTCCAAGGACGAACGGATAATAAGGCGACCATTCATAAAGAACACCGCCAAGGTAAGGCGCCACTATCAAGCTGAATATGCCTACTGTTTGAGGTATGGCGAGCCAAAGCGCCCTAATGGATTCTGGAGCAAACGGTCCGATTATGGCATTCATTAAGGGCCACGCCAAATAAGAGGCTCCGATCAGAAAATGCGTAATTATCAGAAGGTAAAAATCGCCGAATAACAAGAGAAGAATCAGCGAAGAGGCGCCTAAGACTAAGGCAGACGCAAGGGCATACGATTTCCTCCACTTGTCCCCGAACTTTCCCAGAAGTATGCCCAAAACTGCAGAACCGAAGAAGGAGAAGGAACCTAAAAGGCCTATTTCAAAATCACCGTAATGGTACACGTCTGCAACAAACCTTGGAACGAACGGTCGGAAAAGCATGACAGCAAACATTGTGATACCTAAGAATAGAGACAGCACGATTATCTTCCTCGTCTTTAACATACTGAAAATAGAAGGCGGTTTTTCCATCACGTTTTGCGTGAGATTTTTTGCATACTGGCTTCTAACGAAAAACAGCAACAAGCTAGCTGAACCGTAAAGAAGGAAAGCAGAATAGAAAACAATCCGCATGCTAATGGTCCTAGCCAAGTACCCACCCAAAGCTGGAGAAAAAATGTAACCGACAGACCACGAAGAAGAGATTGCCGTGAAAGTCAAAGTCAACTTTTCTTTTTTTGCCTTAGTGATAATGTACGCCGTGGTTGTTGGCCCGCCAAGCCAAACGCCCCACAACGCCATTCCTGGCAGCATTTGAAGCCAATTTTCAGCGTAAGAGAAGATTAATGGCGCGGGTAGCCACGCAATCCAGCCTGCAATCATGATTTTTTTGCGGTCATATTTGTCTGCGAGCATGCCGGCAACAATCAGGGTCATCGCGGAAAATAGGCCGGTTGTGGCGTAGAGTGTTCCTATCTCCACTGGACTGAATTTGAGCGCGTCTGTCATGTAGTACGGTAATATATAAGCGTAGAGGCCATCGCCGAAAGAACCCACCAAATTCGAGAGAAAAAGCACCTTTAAATCTTTGTCTAACGCTCCGAACCGGAATCCCAGATTGAATGGTGGATGTCTATTCTTAGCCACTTGTAATCCTCTGTCTTGCCGGTTGCCAGAAGACTATAATGAGCACTTGCCTCGTGTGAAGAGGGGAACTCATAATTTTCCTGCTGCTTTTTTGACTTCTTCGATCGCTGTTTCATCCTCTATCGTCGAAAAATCTCCCAGAGGCTTATCTGTAATTATTGCCTTTATGAGTCGCCGCATTATCTTGCCGCTTCTGGTCTTAGGCAACTTGTTAACGAAGAACACGTCGCTGACGATCACTATTGGACCCAAAGTTCTCTTGACCAAGTCGATTAAGCCCTGCCTCAAGGCGTTATTTGGCTCATATCCGCCCTTCAAGACAACTAATGCGCAAGCAGCTTCTCCCCTATATGGGTCTGGGCGTCCAATGACTGCTGCTTCAGCAACGCTTGGATGCTGAAGCAGGGCACTTTCAACTTCGATTGTGCCGATTCGGTGGGCCGAAATTTTGATGACTTCGTCGACTCGGCCTAGGAACCAGATATAACCGTCTTCATCTTTCATTGCGGCATCGCCGGTGTAGTAGACACCTGGGATTCGGTTCCAGTAGTCTTGCACATAACGTTCATGGTCCCGCCAGAGAGTAGGCGTCAGCCCTGGAAATGGTCTCTTGACGACGAAGGTCCCTTCTTCGCCGATTGAAACGGGCTTTCCTTCTTGATCCACTATTTCTCCGTCGATTCCTGGAAGGGAGATTGTCGCCGAACCTGGTTTTATTGGCAACAATACTATTCCGTAGGGGTTGCCGACCATCGGTCCGCTGCTTTCAGTTTGCCACATGTGGTCAACGACGGGAACCCTGTCTTGGAACACCTTCTTTTGAAGCCACTCCCAAGCTGAAGGATTCAAAACTTCACCTGCGCAAGCGACAAACTTGACGGAGCTTAGATCATGCTTTTCAGGAAATTCATCTCCATATTTCATTAGTGCTCTCACGCCGGTGGGGGAAATCCAGAGTCGAGTAACCTTGTTCTTCTCGATTATTTGCCACCACACGTCTGGTGTGGGATAGTCAGGCACTCCTTCGTACATTATTGTTGAGCATCCGAAAAGCAACGGTGCATAGACAACGTAGCTGTGGCCTACTATCCAGCCGATGTCAGAGGTGGACCACCAAACATCCGTTTCGTTCATGTCATAGACCCATTTGCCCATGGCGTAGACGTAAACTTGATAGCTTCCGTGTGGTTGAACCGTACCTTTGGGATTAGCCATGGTTCCAGAAGTGTACAGAATGAATGCTGGTTCGTCTGCCCCCATTTTTTCAACTTCAGCGTTTATTTCTCTGCCTTTTTCCACGGCTTGCTCCCACAGCATGTCTCTCTCAGGCGTCATCGCCGAGTCTTTTCCGCTTCGATTTAGTACTATGACTTTTTTCACGATTTTTCCGCTGATTTTGAGGGCTTCGTCCACAACTTGCTTGAGATTAACCACGTTGCCGCGCCTGTAACCGACGTCTGCAGTGACCACGATCTTCGACCCGGCATCCTCAATTCTGTCCGCCAAGGCGCCATAGCCGAAGCCGCCGAAGACAACTGAGTGTATTGCGCCGATTCGCGTCGTGGCCAGCATCGCAACGGTAGCTTCTGGAACCATAGGCATGTAGATGGTCACCCTGTCGCCTTTTTCAACGCCTAACGCCTTCAAGGCTCCGGCAAACCGTTTAACCTCATATAACAGTTGATGATAGGTGAAAACGCGAGTTGGTAAGCCTTCACCGTTCTCCCATATTATGGCGGCGTGATTCCCTCTCCCTCTTTTGACGTTGCATTCTAAACAGTTATAGGATAGATTTGTTGTTCCACCCTCGAACCACGTGAAGTCTGGATAATTCCATTCGAAGACTTTGGTCCAACGCTTGAACCAGCACAATTCGTCCGCAACTTCTCCCCAGAAACCCTCTGGGTCTTTTAGAGCCCTTTTGAGCATCCATTTTAATTGCGGCGGGTACTCACCTTTGAAACTTTTGAGTTTTGCCTCCTCAGTCGCTGACGTGTTTAACACCTTGTGGTTTGGCTCTATTTCCAACATTCGCAAATAAATAGTTTTAAGGCTTAGAGTTTGTTTTCCGATGATTGAAAAGCTATTTTCTTCTGTCAACTATGTCTAGGGCTTCAGACCCAGTGCCCACGAGGACGACCGGGACTCCCGTTTTCTCTTCAACTTCTTTTACGAACTCCTTAGCCTTATTTGGAAGGGCGTCAAAGGCTCTTGCTCCGCGGCATTTTGAGAATAAAGCGTCAATTTTTGTCACTGCCGCTTGTGTTGCACCGTTAATTTTCGCGACGTTTCTTGCGAGTTCGAAATCGAAGGGTGCCGAACGTCTATCGCGGCCTGTTCCAGCTGCAGTTTCAAACCAACCTCTTCTTATGGCCTCTTCTTTCGTCATTTCTCTGGGCAAGGGTCCTTTGCCTACACGGGTTATGAAGGATTTGAACACTATTAGGACGTCGTTGACTCTTGTGGGTCCTACTCCTGCTTCTGAGCATGTTGCGGCTGCGCCGGTGTCTCTGCCCGTAACGTACGGGTATGTTCCGTGGTAGAGTGAAAGCATGAAGCCTTGGGTTCCTTCGAGCAGAACCTTTTTGCCTTTGTCTATGGCTTCGTTTATCTCTGTTGCCACATCAGCCAAGTAAGGTTGCAGTTCAGGAATTTCTCTTGCGATTTTTGCTGTTCTTCGTACGCGTTCTTCGATGGCGGGCCCGACCCCCCACCCGGTTGTGCCTATTCCCTTCAAGTGTGCATTTGTCTTGTCTTGAATTGAATGTTTTTCTTCGATTATTGAGGCTTGACTGTCCACGCCGATGCGAGATTCAACCTTGGTTAGCTTCACTTCTTCGAGGAACCTTGCCACATGAACGTTGGCTCCAGCGCCAACTAGTAAGCGGCATTTCTCGTATACGAAGGCTGCTGGGACCATGTGCAACGCGTAACGTTTTCCTTCCGTCCAGACGGTGTGGGCGGCGTTGACCGATCCTGTTCTGACGCACAAATCAAGTTTGTCTCTTAGGGCTAGATAGGAGATTATTTTGCCTTTGCCTTCGTCTCCCCAGAAGGCACCTACAATAACCGTGCAAGGCATATAGTTCACCCCTGAAAGGTTCCCTTCAAGAATTATTTAATGTTGCGGACGTTTTCGTGCCTATTATCGCTGTTAAGTGTAGGAAAGAGATTATGAGTTCAAAAGAAATATAGATGATCCATTTTAACCGCGCCATCAAAAACCACGAAATAGAGAAAACTTGTTCTGCCTAAAAAACATAGAGGTCCGCAACTTCAACCACTGATTACACACCACAATTCACTCTTTACATCAAGGGGTATAGGTTTGTGAGAGCACAACAGTGCACAATTGCCGTAACAAGTAGCTTAACTGATCCAGAATCGTTCATGCACGCCTTCGTCTTTCAGCCTCAGCGTCTATCATTTCCAGAAGCTTGAGCGCTTTCTTGGCCTTCTTTGCCTTCTGCTTCACTGGGACAGTGCTCTGAGCTGGACAAATACTTTTCACCACCATTCCCTTCATTTCATCATAGATCACTGGGTAAAGACGACAACCCAAAGGTCTATCAGCATAAATGTTGCATCATCGCTTTTCAACATCATAAAAAACACAATATTTACGATAGTTACACAGTCTGGCGAAACCCTCCTTATCGAACAATACAAAACTCTTCCCTGCTGTAGCCTTTCTTTTTTAAGCGTTCAACATCCCCGTTAGAAACAAGCATCTCAGTCTTTCCGCAATATATTCCACCATGCGAGCAAAGCATAAGCTTTTTCTATCCTTATCTTCTGCAGCTTAGTTTCCGTTCAAACCTAATAGACTAGGCGTTTTTCGCATCGAAAAACAAACAGTCGATACGAGCATGTTTGTACTGCTTCCGCGGTCAATCCATTCAGGTACTTGTCGCTGGCATCCACAGCAAATTTTCAACTTGAACCCCGTCTTCGCGTATCGCTAAAGCGCTGAATAAGTATACAGGCACTAGCTCGTTTTGTTTTTCGACTGGTGGACCCACGTAGTACGCAAGTTCAACTTTGTTAATTATCAGCCTCTCTATCCTTGGCGAGGACAACCCATGTGCTAATTGATCGCACGATCCTATGTTCTTTAGCGCCTCTTCAGCAGATATTGTTACCTTAACATTTCTTCCCAGTTCTACGTTTCTCCAAAAAACCAGAAGTCCTTCGATTTTTCCCTGGTCTCCTATAAGCACTTCGATTCCTCCGAATCCGGCAGTTGGCATTCCGTTATACTTGAGCGTGTATCCTACACCCATTTGAGTATCCCGTGAAGTGTTAGTTTCTGAATCCCAGCGTCTTGCAGCGACACTAACCCCTGCGAATTCTATTTGGGCTAATCCTGGAACTAAACCGTAATCTGCCAATTTCTCAAGGAAGGTCTCAAGAAAGGCGGTTGCAATCTTCTCGCACTCGGACGAATCAGGTAAACCTGATTTAGCACTCCAATCTATGTCGGACATCGAATAGGTCAAGTCGTCATGATACATCAAGCCGCCATCATGATACAAGACTGCCATTTGAGCATCGTTTCTGATGGAAAGCCATGAATCTTGCCGGCTTAGCTGCAGCGGAAGCGCCATGTTGAATAATTGTTGAACCAGTTCTGTGGCTTCGGTCTCCGAGAAGTTACGCCTGATGACCCCCAATGTTTGCATCTCTTTCGGAAATTCTGGAAAAGTACAGTTCAAGACAATAGTAACGTAGTAATCACTAGGTTTGCGTGATGGGTCAGATAATTTGATCTTAAACTCTTTCGGTTGCTGGGATGATACAGCGGCTAAAAAATAAATCAGCGGCAGAACTGAAAGACCTATTACGAGGATTAATAGAGCTATCATAGACGGTTTGTTCGTAGATTTTCACCACCATGGATAAACCTTCCGTTGGATATATTCCACTGTGACAGTTACACCAACCTGAGGATTACGCGGATCCAGGTACATCCCACTTCCGTAGTAGTGCGAAAGCGTTCCAACAATAATTTATAATCATCCGTTATATCAATGGTGATCAGAGATATTTATTCTTTGTTACAACTGTTTTTTAAGCGTCCAGACCAACCAAGGCTGCAAGGCAGCAAAAACCGCCAGAAAATCCCTTTCTTCCGCGTAATTTCCCTTGTTTTCATCCACCTGTCTGAATCAAGTTTAAGTTAAGCAGCTCTGCCCAAGCAATATTTTTCAGAGGTATGCTCATCATTTTCCTGTTTCCATACGGAACGTATTCAACGACGCTTCCTTTTCCAAACTCGTTTCTGCGAATTGCAGCCAAATGTACATTTACTATGACCGAACCATCCTTTAAATGAAGATTCACGTTCCTTCCAAGAAAAGACTTCGCGCTGTTTAAACTAAAGTTTTCCACGCATCTACCACTCCAAATCCCTATCCGCCATCCTGCTCCAACATTGCCTACAAATAGGCAACTTTTCCCCCTTGAAGACAATGTAAAGCTTGATATTGGCATTTTTGCATTTCCCATTCCAAGGATTCTTGCAGCGCTCCATTCATGCTAACCTCCACTAACTCTCGACATCTCAACGTTCTGCCACAATCAGCCTTTTAAAACTCGTTGCAAAACGACACTTTCACACCGTCGAGAGAGATGCATTAAAGTGAAACTTCACAGCTTGATCAAGCTCACTAGCACCATGTTGGGTATTGACGATTACTACACGCAAATCCACATCAGACATCAATATTCACGTTCACACCTTCAAAAAAACCAGAGAAAAAGCCTTTTTTTCAAATCTGAACTATCTCAGGTGTTATTGTTTCCTTTGTCATCCTAAGCAAAGCCACTGAAGGCTTAGTTATGAAAGGAGGTAACGGATTCGTGGGACTACCTGGATTTATGAATAGAACGTTTCCATCCCATTTCATACTAGAACTGTGCGTGTGCCCATAGACGAGAACGTTGAAACCGTTCTGCTTGACAATTTCCCGCATTTTTCCCATACCAAACAGCGCTCCTGGGTCATGCGTTACTCCGATTTTCCAGTCAAAAATCTTCAAAGAATTTAGCTTGGGCAGTGCTCCGCGAACTTCAGGTCCATCCATGTTACCATAAACAGCCAAAACAGGAGCAAGCTGTTCCAAATCGTCAATAACCGCCAACTCCACAAGGTCACCCGCGTGCACAACGAAATCTACCTTCTCAAAAATTTCAAAAACCCTCCTTGGAATACTTCTGGTTCTTGCAGGTATATGCGTGTCCGATATCAAGCCAACAGTTTTCGACACATCAAAACCAGAGATTTTGGGTAAAACTCCGGTTTGCTCACTGGTCATCCGTTTTTCCTCCCTGCGACACTTGTAACGTACTGCTAAAATATGGTTTAAAGAGTAATAAAAATTTTAGATATACAGAAAAAAAAGAGACTCAAAACACGCTTTTGATATCTGATTCGCTAGCAGAAAAAGCTCACGCTACTTGCTCCTTTCTTTTCTAAATCCATTTTACTGTAGGTCCTATTTTTTCCCTATTTCGTTTTTGCCAAGTATTTCAAATGTAGCGGTTTGATTATGAGACCAGGGTTAACATCTGCATGAAAAGTTTGACTCTCACTTATCAATTCGCATAGCTCTGAATCATGCGTTCTCACAAAATCTGCGAAGTCCGAATAGCTTTTGTGAAATGAAATGCAGACACCATCCCATCCCATTCCTCGTCCATCAAGCGCAAGAACAACATTCGGTTGCTGCATGTACCATTCTCTCATTTTTCTTATGGCTTCTTCTTTTTTCTGAGCTCTTTCGTACTTGAATTTACTCTTTATAAAAGTAAATGCGATAAGCTCAAAACCCATTTTCCCGAATTTTGGTATAACCGTGTATCCGTCAATATAATGCTCTTCGAGCATAGCTCTCTTTCTGGTGACGGTGGGCTGAGATATCTCCAAAACTTTGGCCAATTGTCTATCGCTTCTGTGAGAATCTTTCATCAACTCAAACAGAAGCGCATAATCGGCTCCCTTGAGTTCCTTCATACAAACCGACCAGAC
>Ga0172366_10004236_pt1 | contig 11314 bp, 7 predicted proteins | sample LakKivSesite69cm_FD_114533 | JGI IMG/M metagenome (GOLD analysis project Ga0172366, IMG submission 114533) | Sediment microbial communities from Lake Kivu, Rwanda - Sediment site 69cm | ecosystem: Environmental > Aquatic > Freshwater > Lake > Sediment | place: Rwanda: Western Province, Lake Kivu...
AGGAAAAGCCTGCCGGATTGAGGCCTGTATCTGATGGGGTAGAGGTAGGGATTGATTATCCTCGCGCCGTCAAACGCGCCTGAGGCCGGGCTCTCCATGAGCTTTCCGGGATAAAGGCTATCCGAGTTGTAAATGGCCGGATCCGGAGGAATCCAATCCGCGCTGTCGCCTATCGGAACTTCCTGCTGAGCCGGGTATATGTTCCAGGTTCCAGGTATCTGGACCGAATCCAGGGCCACAATCTCCGCGTAGGCTATGTCCTTCCACCACGGAATTATAAAGGCCGGATGCCAGGTTGGGAGCTGGGGATGGCCGGGGATGGCTATCCTGTCCATCCTTTCGCGCTTGGGGATAATCACATCATAGCCATCCTGGGTTTCAAAGGAGAAGTTCGTGGTTCTCAGGGACAGGTTCACGATGAGGGTGTCCTGGGCCGCGAGCTCAGGGGCCAGGAGTCCGAGGGCCATACACATGGCCCACACCAGCCATTTCTGCTTGTCTCTCTCTCTCTCTCTCTCATCATACACCCCCTATGAGGGCTTTATACGAAACAAATTTTAGAGCTGTTGTCGAGGCGCGCGCAAGCGCTCAGGCCCTCACCACTTGAACCATTCCTTCTTTTTCTTCTCGGCCTCCTCCTTTGCCTTTTTCTTCTGTTTTTCTATTTCCTCCTGTGCCTTCTTCTTTGCCTTCTCAGCCTCCTCCTGTGCCTTTTGCTTTGCCTTTTCTATCTCCTGGCTTGCCTTTTCCTTGCCCTTCTCCACTTCTTTACCAATCTCCTCCTCTATCTGGCCCCCGACATCCGCGCCGGTGACGCGGACTTCCGGGGAATCCATTGTCCCGCCCACATGCAGGTAAAAGCTCGCCTCCTGCATGTTCGGGATTATGAGCGTGCTCAGGTTGGGCGCGAGGGTCTTTACCCTGGTCAGGTCAACATCCATGGTCAGGTCAAGGTCAAGCTCCTTCTGGAACGATGCCCTACCCACGAAAGCGAGGCCAACCTCCTCGGAGGACGCGGTCAGCCTCCGGCAGTTGACCCAGCCATCCTTGACCAGGAAACCGGCGTCCGCGGCCTTGTATGCGTAAGAGCCGAGGGAGGCTATGCCTGTGAAATCCGCGACCTTCTTCATTAAACCTGAGCCCTGGACCCTGCCGCCGGAAGACCAGACCCTGCCCTCAAGGTTCATGGTGGAAAAAGGATCAGCGGCCTGGAATGTCCCGGAGACCGTGAACGACGCCCTGCCGGAGAGCTTCGCGCCGATGGGGTCGTGCTTCCTGCAGAACTCGGAAAGGTCAAAGCCGGACAGGGCCAGGTCCATCGTGACGAGCTGAGGCCTGGCGTTTGATATGCTCGCGGAGCCAGACAACGAGCCGCCGTAGAGGGAGGCCCTGAGCCCTTCGCCAGAGAGGCCCTTTTCATCGGACAGGACGCTAACCTGCACATTCCGGAGCTCCTCTCCCCGGATGCCTATCCAGTCAGCGAAGAAGTCCAGCCTGCCCCTGGGAACCAGGTCAGGGGTGAAATCACCTATGCCGCCTCCGGCGCCGCCCTTTGGCAGCAATGCGTCAAGGTCAATCTTCTGGGCCCTCACGGCAAAATAACCCTCTTTTCTGGCGGGATAAGCGGTGCCAGACGCGGCGAACGCGAGGTAGGACGAGGAGACCTCCAGGCGATTCAGCCTGGTGGAGTCCGGTGTGTAGACCGCGTCAAGCTCCGCGAGGTCAATCTGGTCCGGAAGGTCTTTTGTCCTCAAGCCCTTCACCTTGGCCGAGGCCTTTACCAAGGGGTTTTCCGGACTGCCCGACGAGCTGAAAACGAAGCTGGCCCTGCCGCTGATGTCGGGCAGGAAATCCTCAAGCCACAGCTCGCCCTGGCCCTGGAGGAAATAGGTGATCCTTGGGCTCAGCACAACGGTCCCTTCAACCGAGCCCTTTGTCCTTCCGGAGGAAGCCGCTACATCCAGGTTGACCCTGTCCCCGAGGAGGTCAAGCTTCAGCCTGTAGAAGTTCACTGGCTCCGGGGCCATCTCGGTCTTCAAGGAAAGCCCCGACGCGTCAACCGAACCCCACGCGCCCGCGAGTTTAGTTGTGGTGTCTTTCCTGGTAAGCTCAACCCGGAGGCTGTCTATTTTTATTTCACCCTTCAGGCCGACCTCTCCGGAGAGGCCCTCCGCTTCCAGGGACTGCGCGGGCAGGACAATGGTGTAGGAGGAGGAATCCGCTGAGAGGCCCCTTGCCGAAAGGGAGAATCTTGCCCCCATTTTGTCCAACGAAACCCTTGACTCGCCAAGGGACAACGAGTCGCCCCGCTGGTCGTAGAAGCCGGACGCGTCCCAGGAGAGACTCTTGTTCACGAGGCCCGGCGCGAGGACGAGGCCCTTTGCCTTGCCCTTGGTTCTTAGTTTCACCTCGGTCTTCTTTGATACCGAAGCCGAAAGGCCCATGTTTATCTCTGCGAGCGCGAGGGTCGTTTCCCTTTCCGCGGAAAGGAGGGTGAAGGAGCCGTTTTTGACCTTCAGGCCGCCCATCTCAAGGGCAAGGGGCAGCTCTTCTCCGGCCTTTTCCTTCCTGGATTTTTTGCCGGGCTTCGCTTTTTCGGCTACCAAGGTTATCACCGGGTCTTCCAGTTCTATTCCGCCCACGGAGACCTGGCCCCAGAGCAAGGGAAGGATTCTCAGGTTGAGCCTCGCTTTTTTCACCTGTATAAGCGGGGGATCGTCCTCGCGCTCCCCTGCAACAAAGACGCTGTCAACCCTGACGCCTATGCCAGTAAAGCCTATGCCCAGGCTCGCCTTTCCTATCTCAACCTTCCTGTCCAGCTCCCGTGAGGCCCTCGCGGAGACCATCCGCGCGACAGAGACGGGGTTCACGATTGCCCTGATGTAAAAGAAGCCCCCGATGCAAAGAAGAAGAAACGCGCCCACGACAACGCATAGGGTTATGACCCATTTTCTTTTCATAGGGGGAAATTATAAAGCGTGGCGGAGGCTTCCGGCTCCGTTCCGATCCTCCGGGCGGCGCGATACCGCTTCTACCTTATCAGCTTCACCGTCCTCGTTCCTCCCGGATACCTCAGGACTGCCAGGTGGACGCCCATAGGCCCCGCGGCCGGGATGAAGGTGTGGGCTCCGGGTGGCAGGAGGCCATCATAAAGGTTCTGAACGAGCCGGCCGGACGCGTCGTATAGGGAGAGGGAAACCTGGGCCTGGACTGGCGTGAAGAGATAAAGGCCCTTGCCCAAAGGCCTGAACCGGAAACCCCCAGGCCCCATCTCGCCAAGGCCGAGCTCGGAACAGCTCGTGTCCCCGGGGTCGTCCAGAGCGTGGAGCCGGTAAAGGGCCATGGAGTAAATGCCCACGGTTATCTCGGAACAGCCGTCGTTGTCAATATCGCCTATTGACGGGTCGCGGAGCCGGGTGCCTGTCACCGTCTTTGCCCAGAGCTGGGAGCCGCTCTCAGCGTTGAGGCAATAAATGGTGTTGGAGAGGGGCGCGACCAGGACCTCAAGGAGCCCGTCTCCGTCAAGGTCAGCCAGCGCGGGGTCAGCGCGGACAGCCGCGTTGGCCGTGAAAGACCACCTCTCTAAGCCCGTGGCGCCATTGACGCAGTAGAGCTTGAGGTCATAGCTGCCCACGAGAACATCCAGGGTCCCGTCCCCATCCACATCCGCTATGGCAGGGGAGGAGACCAGGTCGCCGCCGGTGGGAAAGGCCCACTTCCGCAACCCGGCAGAAGAAACGCAGTAGAGGGTGTCGTCCCTGGAGCCGACGACCGTCTCCAGCTGGCCATCGCCGTCAAGGTCTGCGACCGCGGGTGATGAACGAACCGTGTCACCTGTATTGAAAGCCCACTGCTGGACGCCCGCGCCGGAGACGCAGTAGAGATAGCCGTCAAAACTGCCGACCAGTATCTCCAGCGAGCCATCCCCATCAAGATCAGCAATCGCAGGGGAGGATTCAATCCCGCCTCCAGTTGGGAAAGCCCATTCCCGGACGCCCGGCGAGGAGACGCAGTAGAGGGTGTCGTTGTAGCTGCCGAAAACGACCTCAAGAGAGCCATCGCCGTCCACATCAGCGATTGCCGCTGAGGAGCGGATCACGGTGTCCGTGGTGAAAAAAGCCCACTCCAGGGTTCCCGAATCCGATATGCAATAAAGATTGCCGTCGTAGCTTCCAGCCAGAATTTCCAGGCCTCCGTCGCCGTCAACATCAGCCACAGCGGGCGTGACCTGTATCCAGTCCCCAGCGGTGAAAAGCCATTCCTCAGCGCCCGTTATCCCGTTCAGCGCGGCCAGCCTTGTTGAGAAATCCCCGGAGAGGACCTCGGGTATCCCGTCGCCGTTCACATCGGCTATTGCTGGCGCGCGGATGTCTATGTTGCTCCAGACATATGTCCACTTGACGGCCGCGCTGTCTTCCATGTAGCCGACCATTGGTTGAAGGTGGGTGTGCTCCCTGTCGCCACCATAGGCAGGCCACTGCCCGTATGGAGCGGCTCCGAACAAGAACGCACATAGCGCTATCATAATAAAACCTCCATGTCCTCAGCCCATATTATAGGCCAGGATGTTTCCCGGAATGTATCCCGGGCGTGTGCGAGTGTCCTGGTAAAAGACAACACGCCTCCTTTTGCTATTTCATATTCTACGGAAAAAGCTCACAGCGAGCTAACAGTCGGGAACTCACACCATGGCCGGGCAAGGGATTCAACGGCCCGTTCGCCTGAACTCCTCTATTCGCTTGTTGGACATATCCAGGTATTCACGATCTATCTCGTATCCAACATAGTGGCGACCCGTTGCCAGGGCCGCAATCGCGGCCTGGCCAGAACCCATGAACGGGTCAAGAAAAAGTTCACCTTCAAAGGTGTATAAGAGGATAAGCCTCCTGGGAAGTTCAACCGGGAAGGGCGCTGGATGGCCGACCTGTCTCGCGGAGACCGCGGGAAACTCCCAGACGCTCCTCGTGTATTGGAGGAATTCTTCCCTTGATATGCTGCTAAGTTTTCCGCGAGCGGGCCTGCCGAAGCTCTCCTTTGAGAAGACCAGGATATACTCGTGAACATCCCTGAGGGTGGGGTTTGCCGCGCTTTTCCAGCTGCCCCACGCGGTTGATGGACTCGCGCTCTCGGCCTTGTTCCAGATTATCTCCCCGCGCATGAGAAAGCCGAGATCCAGCATGTCCCGAATGATAAAAGCGTGCAGGGGGATGTAGGGCTTCCTGCCCAGGTTTGCTATGTTCACGCAGGCCCTGCCCCCTGGAACCAGGACCCGGTAGACCTCCTGCCAGACCCTTTTCAGGAAACCAAGATACTCCTCAAGGCTCATGTCCTCATCGTATTCCTTGCCAGCATTGTATGGTGGCGAGGTCACCATCAGGTGGACAGAGCAATCCGGAAGCTCTTCCATATCTTCCGAGGACTTCAAGAATATCCTGTCAAGGAACTCAGCCGGCACGGGGTTCTCGGCGTATCTCACCTTTTTCTCAGCGGGAAGCCCATGGTAGAGCTTGCTGGCATAAAACCTTGATGAGTCGTGGCCCACCCTTCCGGGGGAGCCGAAGGGGCTGGTTTTCGTGCCTTTTCTCTTTCTGGCCAAAAGAAGATTATAGACTTTCGGGGATGAGGGGATCAATTACGGGAAGGCCCAGGACTATTCAGATACCCAACTGCCATGGCCCTGTTACATTTTTTGTCTCTGGCCAGCAACCAGCAACGGGCAACCATTATAATTTCCCCGTGCGCGAGCTCTCGGCAAAATCCCTGATAACCGGCATCCTCCTGGCAATATTCTTCGGGGTCGCGAACGCATATCTTGCCCTGAGGATGGGAATGACAGTCTCTGCGTCCATACCCGCGGCGGTCATGGCAGTCGCGCTGTTCAGGTTCATCCGGGGCGGGATAGGCGAGTCAAACATGGTCCAGACAATAGCGTCTGCTGGGGAATCCCTCGCCGCTGGCGTCGCGTTCACCATACCAGCGTTCTTCATACTCGGAGCACAGCCCCACATTGCACTCGTGATCCTCATAGCCATCACAGGAGGCGCTATAGGAATACTCGCCTTATCCGTTGTCAGGCGCCACCTCATAGAGGAGGAGAAGCTTCCGTTTCCCGAAGGGACAGCCTGCGCCCAGGTCCTGAAAACTGGCGAGCGCGGGGGCGCGGGCGCGATAGCAATGGCAGGGGGCTTTGCGTTTATCTACAGGATAATGGGAGGGATGGGCTTCTTCGGGGACAAGCCAGGCGTCCCGGTGAACTGGACATACCTGAACCTGGACATCAGCCCAGCGGTCATCGGCGCTGGCTACATCCTTGGGCCAAGGCTCTCAGGGTTCGTCCTATCAGGGGGAATCCTGGGCTGGCTGGTCATCGTGCCGCTCATATCCCTTTTCAACAACACGCCGGTCACCTCCGCGGAGGTGGCCGAAGGGATATGGGCGAATTACCTCAGGTTCATAGGCGCGGGCGCTGTCCTGGTCGGGGGAATAATAGGCCTGGCCAGGGCAATCGTGCCGGTCTTCAGGGGCCTCGCGGGGAGCTTTTCCATGAGGGGAGGCCGGGACATCCCCCTGGCATATGTGCTGGGCGGCCTTGCCCTCGCGTTCCTGATACTATGGCTGGTCCCACCAGCATCAATGGGGCCAGTGGGAGGTATCCTGGCCATAGTCCTGGCTTTCCTCTTCGCGGTGGTGTCCGCGAGGGTCGTTGGCATAGTTGGCTCATCTTCAAATCCTGTTTCAGGCATGACCGTTGCCGCGGTCGTCATATCCGCGCTCCTGATGAAGCTCACGGGCGCGGGGACGGTCTGGACGACCCTCACCCTTGCCGGAGCGGTTTGCATATCAGCCGCGATAGCCGGGGACACCTCCCAGGACCTGAAGACCGGGTTCCTGGTGGGCGCGACGCCGAAGAAACAGCAGATCGGAGAATTGCTGGGCGTGGCATTCTCGTCCCTGGCAGTGGCCTGGGCAATATTCCTCTTCAACCAGGCCTGGGGATTCACCGGCGGCGTGCTCCGTGCACCCCAGGCAAACATCATGGCGATAATAACCCAGGGCGTCTTCCAGGGAACGGTTCCCTGGCACCTTCTTTTCATCGGCGGGGCCGCGGCCCTGGCCGTGGAAGCACTGGGAATGGCCTCCCTGCCTTTCGCGGTGGGGCTTTACCTTCCCCTTGACCTTTCTACCGGGCTTTGCCTGGGCGGCTTGCTTTCATGGGCCTTCCGGGCAAAGGGCCAGCACCTCGCGGCATCGGGATTGATAGCAGGTGATGCCTTTTCAGGACTCCTGGTAGCGGGCCTCGCGGCGGGGGGACTGAGCCTTCCCCACCTTGTCAATTTCGGGGCCTGGGGGACTCCGGTCGCGCTCGCGGCCCTGTGCCTGGTTCTGTGGCTCCTCAGAAAGAAGTAGGGGCAGGTCTCTCCTTCGGAGACCTTCGGTTCCGTGCCTGCCCTATCTATAAAGGCACCGCTATTCTTGAAGGTCTCCCGGCAAACCAGCTATAATTTGAGCCTGAGCATGACATGCCTCACGGGAGGTTGAGATGACAGGAATTTTTGTCGGTTTCATGTTTGGCCAGCTCTTTGCGAAGGCCTATGGCGGAACGGCCTGGGATGTTGGAAGGGCAATAGTCCAAACCCCGGACGGAGGCTTCGCTGTATCAGGTGAAGCGGAGAGCTTCGGAACAGCCGGCGACTTCTTTCTCCTCAAGCTGAATCCAGACGGAACGGTCCAGTGGGTCAGGTGCTACGGAAGCGCGAGCTCTGACCCATGCTTCAGCATGATAATGACCTCGGACAATGGCTTCGCCATGACTGGCAGGACGAGCAGTTTTGGCGCGGGGAGCGCGGACGCTCTGGTTCTCAAGGTCTCGTCCGCGGGCGCGCTTGAATGGGCCAGGACATATGGAGGAACCGCCTACGACTTTGCCTGGTGCATAACACAAACCACCGATGGGGGCTACGCGCTGACCGGGACAACCCAGAGCTCCGGCGCGGGTGGTTATGACATATTCGCAATAAAGCTGTCCTCGGCCGGCGCGGTTGAGTGGGCAAGGACATTCGGCGGAACCAACGAGGAGATGGGCTACTGCATAATCCAGACATCTGACGGTGGATATGCCATAAGCGGATACACATTCAGCTTTGCCGCGGGGGGCAACACCGATCTCATCGTAATCAAGCTGGATGCATCCGGTAATACACTCTGGGCCAGAACCTTCGGCGGTGGGGGGCTTGAGGACGCGTGGGGACTGGTTGAGGCAAACGACGGCGGAATAGTAGCTTGCGCTGAAACCGGCTCCGGTTATGGCGCTGGCGGGATTGATTTCCTCATCGTAAAGCTGAATCCCGACGGCTCAACCGCGTGGATAAGAACATACGGTGGCACAGGTTCTGATGAGGCTCGGCATATGAAGAAGACGGCCGATGGTGGATTTGTTATGACAGGATGGACAAACAGCTATGGGGTTGGCCAGTATGATTTAATCGTAATCAAGATCTCGTCTAACGGAACGCTTGAGTGGGCAAGAACGCTCGGAGGAGGAAGCTATGACCTGGGCTGGATGGCCATCCAGACAGCGGACGGCGGGTATGCCGTGACTGGCGCTACAGCCAGCTATGGCGCTGGTAATTATGACTTTGCCGTCGTGAGGATGGACGCTAACGGGAACTACCCCGCCTGCGTCGGCACATGTTCGCCATCCACGAACTCGCCATCCCCGGTGACATCCTCGCCAACGGTTGGCGCGGCCTGGACTCCCACCGTAATAACCCCAACAGTAACCACTACAACCCCAAGCCCGACCGTGACGACAATCTGCACGACCGTTGGTTCTGATGAAGCTGATCCATCAGGCCCGAGGCCAAAAATAACCTGTTCTCCGGTCCCTGGCGGCGCGCTCTTCAACTCCCCTGAGGCAACGGACATAAGGATATACCTGGCTGACGGCAGGCTCGCTTATTCCGGGGAACTCGTGCAGGGCGAGAACCGAATAAGTCTTGGCCAGGGCGCTTATTTATGGATGGCAGGGCCACATAAAGGCAAGGTCGTGGTCAGGTAGGCTGGCAAGGAACTGGCGCACTTTCCTTTCTATTCAAGGCTCAGCCTGCCAATGAGCCTCAAGGCTTCTGCCCGCGAAGCGGCCTTTCTCAGGTAGCCCCTCATTGCTGATGCCACTATCTTGGTTCCGGGCTTCTCCTTCCCAGTCATCTCAAGGCATAAATGCCTTGCCTCTGTGACAACTAGAACACCCATTGGCTTGAGGTTCTTGTAGAGAAAATCCGCGACATCAGTGGTCAGGCGTTCCTGTATGGTTGGCCTGTGGCTAAAAACCTCAAGGACATCTATGAGGTTCATTGCGCCGGTAATCCGGCCCTCGTCCGGTATGTATGCTATGTGTGCCTTGCCAAAGAAGGGCAGGAAGTGGTGTTCGCACACCGAGAAGAAGTCTATGTCTTTCACCACGACCATCTCGTCGTAGTTCTCAACCGTGTAGAACCTGAAGACCTCCATAGGATCGCGCCCAACCCCAGAGAATATGTGCCTGTAAAGCTCTGCTATGCGCTCTGGTGTCCTCGCTAGCCCCTCCCTCTCCGGGTCCTCGCCTATGGCCTTGATTAATTCCCTGAAGGTGGATTCAATTGTCTTCTCGTTCACACTTATATTATAAGGCCAGGTATGGATTGGGTTCACCGAGATGAACCAGCAATATTTGACAACTGACGACCGGGTTACCGGTTTTTGTCTGGCAACCGGGGGATCACATGGAACTCCTTCCAGGCCAGGCACGGGAACCTGCCTCTACCCTATAATTTCTCCCATGAAGCCCTGGATTGAAAAGCTCCTGCGGACGCTCGGGGACGAGGTCGTGAAAACGAGCCCCGAGGCGCTTGAATCCAGGTCAAGGGACGAGAGCGGGCTTGGCCCCTGCCTGCCTGAGGCTGTGATCCTTCCAGGGAACGCGGGGGATGTTTCGGCCGCGCTGAGGATCGCGCATGAGGACGGGATTCCCGTTTACCCACGGGGCGCGGGGACAGGCCTCACCGGCGGCGCCCTGGCTGTCAAGGGCGGGATATGCGTGGATATGAGCCGGATGAACCGTGTTCTGGAGATTGACCCTGAGAACCTCGTGGCAATTGTTGAGCCTGGCGTGATAACAGGCGATCTCCAGAGACAAACCGAGGCCATGAATCTTTTTTATCCGCCTGACCCAGCGAGCCTTGAGACATGCAGTATAGGCGGCAATCTCGCGGAGAACGCGGGCGGGCCAAGGGCCCTGAAATATGGCCTCACGGTTCACTATGTCCTGGGGCTTGAAATAGTGGTGCCGGGAGGTGAGACGGTGTGGCTCGGTAGGAAAACCAAGAAGGGCGTCACAGGTTACGAGCTGGCCCTGGCGGTGGTGGGTTCTGAGGGAACCCTGGGCGTGATAACCAGGGCCGCGCTGAGGCTCATCCCTCTGCCGCCGGCCGTGGTGACCGCGATGGCGTTTTTTCCGCAGGAGCAGGACGCTTGCAAGGCCGTGGGCCAGATGATAAGGGAGGGAATATTGCCACGGGTCATGGAGCTGGTGGACGGGAAGGGGGTCTCGGTCATCAGGGAGCATGTTGATTTCGCCCTTCCTGAGGGAGCCATGCTCCTCCTGGAAACCGACGGCCCCGAGGAGGGAGCTCTGGTGGAAATGGAGCAGGCCGCGGGTTTCGCGGAAGGCCACGGCGCGAGCCAGGTTCTCGTTGCCAATGACGAGAAACGAGCGCGGGAGCTGTGGTCCGCGAGGCGCTCCCTGGCAGAGACCATGGACGAGGTCTGGCCAGGGTCCGCGGATGACGATGTGTGCGTCCCCCGCTCAGAGATACCGGGGATGGTCGCAAGGGCAAGGGACGAGGCCGGGAAGCTTGGCTCGGAGCTGGTCATTTTTGGCCACGCGGGGGACGGCAACCTTCACTTCAAGATCAAGCAGGATGACCCGGAAAAGCTCAGGCTCACCCGTGAGGCAATCTACAGGATAGCCCTTGACCTTGGCGGCTCACTCACCGGGGAGCACGGGGTTGGTTTGCTAAAGAAGGATTACATTTCCTGGGAATTGCCCAGGCCATCGCTGGAATTGCAGAGGAATCTAAAGGCCATTTTTGATCCAAAGGGGATAATGAATCCAGGGAAGTTTCTGTAGGGCAGGTCTTGTGCCTGCCCTGGCCTGGCGCGGGGCACCTGATCGCTCAAAACTAAGATCTAACCCTAGCCATTCAATCGCTCAAAACCAAGATCTAACCCTGAGCTGCCAGATGATAATGTTCAAGCTCATGGGGGTTCTACATGG
>Ga0172366_10004237_pt1 | contig 11313 bp, 5 predicted proteins | sample LakKivSesite69cm_FD_114533 | JGI IMG/M metagenome (GOLD analysis project Ga0172366, IMG submission 114533) | Sediment microbial communities from Lake Kivu, Rwanda - Sediment site 69cm | ecosystem: Environmental > Aquatic > Freshwater > Lake > Sediment | place: Rwanda: Western Province, Lake Kivu...
GCCGGGGGTTGGACGGATGTGCCGCCATTTTCGGCGGAGGTTGGAGGGGCGGTAGTGAATGCAGCGATCAACCGCTATGCCTATGCCACCGTTCGCCTTCGCGACGACGGGCGCATCCGCATTGACTCGGCGGACTATCATCTTGCGGTAGAGGTTCCCAGTTTTGATCATCTGGTATATGACGGTCAACTCGACCTGGTTAAGGCAGCCATACGCCGCCTGAACGTGCAGCAAGGGCTAGAGCTATTCGTCCGCAGTGACGCACCACCCGGTTCCGGCACAGGTTCATCCGCCGCTGTGGGCGTGGCGATCCTTGGCCTGCTCACCCAGTTTCAGAGTACGCGCCTTTCCGCGCATGAAATCGCTGCGCTGGCCAACCGGCTGGAAATTGAAGAACTGCACAACGCTGGCGGGAAACAGGATCAGTATGCTGCGGCCCTGGGCGGGATATGCTTCATGGAATTTGCCGACCCGTGTGTCGCTGCCAGCCGTCTAGACTTGCCCGCAAATATCGTTGCTGAGCTGGAAAAGCATCTCATTCTTTGTTACACGGGCAAGTCGCGCATCTCTGGCAACATAATCGAGAGGGTGATGGGAGCCTATCAGCAAGGGGTCAGTGCCACCGTGCGTGCACTGCATCGGCTGAAGGCCATTGCACACGAGATGAAAGTTGCTTTGCTGACTGGAGACATGGCTGCCTTCAGCATGCTGTTACAAGAGAACTGGGAAAACCAGAAGTGTCTGGACCCAGCAGTGACCAACCCGGACATAGACGCACTCTTTGATCTGGCACTGGCTCATGGGGCTGCTGGCGGCAAGGCAACAGGAGCGGGCGGGGGCGGCTGTGTGCTGTTTTGCTCCAAACCTGACCAGGAACATGCCTTGCGACGCGTACTGTTGTCGCGAGGAATCGAATTGTTGGATTTCAGCTTTGACTTTCGCGGCCTGCAAACCTGGCGGGCCAGCTAAAAGGCCTGTGGAGATACTAATCATGAAAAGACATATAGTTCTTGGCTTCGTTCTATTTCTGGTTGCTTTGTCGCTTGTCGGCTGTGACCGGCCTACCCCTGCCCGCCCCACTGCTGAGCCTGGTGTTCCCTTGCTGGTTTTTGAGCGCCTTGGTGGCATCGCTGGCTTCCAGGATAAGCTGGTCATTGGCTCTAACGGTGAGTACTACCTATCGCGTCAGGGGCAAGAGGAACGTATCGGCTCGCTCAGCTCGGAAAGACGCACCCAATTGCAGTCCTGGCTCGAGCGCCTTGCGCCCTTCACGCTACGGCTTGAGGATAACCCAGCCAAGCCAGACAACCTTGTGCGCCAACTGGTGTGGATTGGCCTGGGTAGAGTGACGGCCAACCAGACGCAACAACAGGAGATGTTGAAGTGGGCGAGCGATGTGCTGGCCGAGTTGAGTGCAAGCGGGGAATAAGAACTTTTTCACGATGGCGCTTCGCGTTTGTCTGGACAGTTATGCTTGGTGTGAGTTGCGCAGCAGCGGCCAGTCTGACACCTCCTGCTTACTTCACGGAAGCCTCCTTTCTCGCCAAGACAGCGTCCCCAACCGCCAGTCCAACAATAACACCTGGTGAACATCTGGCTGGCGCCGACCGCCTGCTGGCGAACGGGCAGTACGCTGAGGCGGTGGCGGAATACCAGAGCCTGCGCATCCATGCACCTGAAGCTGTGCAGGAACGGGCTTTGCTCGGTCTGGGCATCGCTTACTTCCAGGCTGGGAATTACCAGCAAGCTATGGAAACTCTACACCGCTTCGTCACACAATATCCGGGCAGTGTCCTACTACCCCGTGCCCTGGTCGCACTGGCGCAAGCCTGCGAAAGCCTGGGCCAGTGGAGGTCGGCTGTGGAGACCTATGCCAGAGTCTTGCCTTTGGAGCCAGGCATCAAAGCATACCTTTATTCATGTATCGGTGACGCTCAGGTCCAGGCTGGTGACGATGGTGCTGCCGTTGACGCCTACACCTTGGCTGCCAAAGCTGATGCCCCGCTCTCCGTTCGTGTCTCAGCTCTGGAGAATATGGGCGATGCGCTGCGGCGGCTGGGGCGTCCTGGCGAGGCTATCGTCGCCTATAGCACTATCCTCGCAGAGGCACGCAAGGTCGCCTATTGTGCGTCTATAAATTATAAAATTGGCCTGGCTGAGCGCGAGGCAGGCCAGGCCGACAGCGCTGCCAAACGTTGGCTGGATATTATTAAGAGCCACCCCGATACGTGGGCGGCCTACACTTCGCTACAGGAACTCGCTGCCACAGGCGCCCAGCTACCCGGTGACCTCACTCAGGGAATCGTCTATTACCACGCCGGGAAATATGAAGATGCGCTAGCCGCCCTCAACCGCTATGTCAGGGCTAACCCCAAGGGTCACCTGGGCGACGCTCACTATTACGCCGGGATGTCATTTTTCTACCGCAGAGAGTACGAGAAGGCGCTGCAAGAGTTCGACTTACTCATCAAGACCCACCGGCTAAACAAACTTGTCCCCCAGGGATGGCTGGCCAAAGCCAAAACGCTGTCCATCATGGGCCGAGTGGAAGACGCAGTTCAAATTTACTGCCGTTTCGCCACCCTCTATCCTGACCATCGCCAGGCCGAGGATGCCTTGTGGGAGGCTGCGGCGTTAGCAAAGGACTGTGCGGATGCGCAGAGAATATATCGTGACCTGGTGCGCACTTACCCCAACGGTGCCCACGCTGCCGAGGCGCGATTCCAGGATGGACTCTGTGCCTACATCACAGGTGACGGGGCGCAGGCGACGACCATATGGCAACAGGCCTTACCCCATGCCCAGACGGAACTCGAGAAGGCCCGCCTGCTCTTCTGGCTGGGAAAGGCAGCGTCGGAAATGGGCGAGCGTGGAGCTGCGGAAACGTATTGGGTAGAAGCAATGGCTGCCGACCCGCAGGGCCACTACGGCCAGCGGGCGAAAGATGAGCGCCATGGATCTCTGTGGGTGGGAACGCCTCTCGAAGCCCCTCTTTCGCCATCCCTTTACCAGCGGCGTGGGCAACGCCAGGAGGCCGAAGCATGGCTGGCCTCCTGGCTAAGCCCTGAAGAGGACGATTGGAGCAAACTGCCGCCGGATGTTGCAGGTGCACCGGCTTTCCAGCGCGCACAGGCGCTGCTGAGGGTTGGTTTGCGCGATGAGGCGATCGAAGAGTACCGGGCTGTACTTGCCAGTGTCTGGGGACAACCACGGGCTCTCTATCCTCTGGCCATCTACTTCGACGAGCAAGAACTCTATCGGCTGTCCACATCGGCCACTGAACGCCTACTCCAACTGGCCCCTAGGGATCAAATCACACCTCGCTTTCTGCTCGAACTGGCCTATCCGACGCCCTTCGCCGAGTTGGTGCTCAAGGAAGCAACAGCATTCAAGGTGGACCCCCTGCTCTTCTACGCGCTGATGCGCCAGGAGAGCCGCTTCGATCCGCGGGCCAAGTCCTATGCCGGTGCCATTGGCCTGACTCAGGTCATGCCTTCCACTGGCGAATGGATTGCGTGGCGGCTGGGCGAGAAAGACTTTACTACCCGCGATCTCTACCGCCCCGTTATCAGCGTGAATTATGGCATGTACTATCTGGCCGACGCGCTGCGTATGTTCGAGGATGATCCCTTCCGGGCATTAGTGGCTTACAATGCTGGCCCGGATAACGCCAGACGTTGGAGCGAGAAGATAGTGCCCTTCGACCGGGATCTATTCTACGAGGAACTCCCCATAGAACAGCCACAGGCTTTTGTACGCGAGATTCACAAGCAATATGCTGCATACCGTCTGTTGTATGGGTCCGGGGGATAAGGATAGAACTTGAGTATGCCTAAGCCACGTAGCATCATCCACCTGGATCTCGATGCTTTCTTCGCTTCGGTGGAGGAATTGCTCGACCCCTCCATTGCTGGACTGCCTATCATCGTAGGTGGCGATCCCCATGGCCGTGGAGTTGTTTCATCTGCTTCATATCCTGCTCGTGCCTATGGAGTGCACTCGGCGATGCCCATGTCGCAGGCACTGCGCTTGTGCCCGCAAGCCATAGTTCGTCGTGGTCACCGCGAAGAGTACGCTTCCTATTCCGAGCGGGTGATGGCTATCCTGGCAGAGTATACGCCATTGTGGGAGCCCATCTCTATAGATGAAGCTTTTCTGGAAGTGACCGGTTGTGAGCGGCTTTTCGGGCCGGCGGAAAAAGTGGCCCGACGCATTCAGCAGCGTATCCTGTCCGAACTGGGCCTTCCTTCTTCCCTTGGCGTGGCCAGCAACAAGCTGATAGCCAAGGTGGCATCGGCTCTGGCCAAGCCCTGTGGATTGCTGGTTGTACCACCGGGTCAGGAGGCTGCTTTCCTTGCACCCTTGCCCATCGAACGCTTGTGGGGCATAGGTGAGGTGACCGCTCGGCGTCTGCATGCTTTGGGCGTGCATACTATTGGCCAACTGGTGGCCCTGTCCGACCAGCAGATAAAGGTGTTGTTTGCTTCGGCCGCTGATGAGATCCGTCGCCGTGCCCTGGGCATAGATGACAGCCCAGTGGGCGTTGAGACGCGTCACAAGTCAATCAGCCAGGAATGCACTTTCCCCCAGGACATCGGTGATTTCCATGTGCTACGCCGATCTTTGCTGGACATGAGTGAAAATGTGGCGACACAACTCAGGAAGGGAGGCGAATGTGCCCGTACCATCGTACTGAAGATGCGTTACCCGGATTTCAAGACCATCACCCGGCGAGTCACTTTACCTCAACCTACTGACCTGGCTGAAGTGATCCACGCTCACGCCACAGAATTGTTACAACGAGAGTGGAAGAAGGGCATTCAGGTGCGCTTGATCGGTGTGGGAGTAACGGGGCTTGTCCAGGCACGTCAGTTTGGTCTTTTCGAGGCTGACATGGAGCGGTTGAGCAAATTGAGCCGTGCCGTGGACGAAATCCGGAACAAGTACGGAGAGGATGCTATCCGCCGTGCTTCCCTGCTTAAGCCCAATGACCAGTAGAGCCACGTTGAAAATGTGGTATAATCCGCAATCAAGGAGTAAGCCCTATGGCTAAGAGACCACTTATCCTGCTTCTGGATGGAAACGCATTAGTGCATCGCGCCTATCATGCTATCCCTCCGCTGACCAGTCCGAGCGGCGAGCCCACCAATGCTACGTTTGGTTTCACGTCCACCTTGCTCAAGGTTTTGGACGAGTTCGAGCCGCAATATGTGGCGGTAGCCTTTGACGTTGGCCGTACTTTTCGTCATGAACGGTACCCTGAATACAAGGCCACGCGGGTGGGCATGACCGATGACCTGCGGACACAGTTAGACCGTGTGCGCGATGTGGTAACGGCCTTTAATTTGCCCAGCAAGTACGTGGAGGGCTATGAAGCGGATGACGTGCTGGCCACTCTCTCCAGGAAGGCTGTAGAGCAGGGCCTGGATGTGGTCATTGTCACTGGCGACACGGACACTTTTCAACTCATTGGGCCACATGTCAACGTGCTGCTATCAGGGCGCAAGTTCACTGACACCAAACTATACGATGAGACAGCCATTCGTGAGCGCTATGGTCTGGACCCCAAGCAATTGGCGGACTTTAAAGGTCTGAAAGGTGACACGACAGATAATATTCCTGGCGTGCCTGGCGTGGGTGATGTGACGGCTACCCGGCTCTTACAACAGTTTGGCAGCCTCGATGGTTTGTATCAACATATCGCAGAAGTGGACCCCAAATTGCGCAGCAAGCTAGAAGCCAAAGAAGCAGATGTCCGCCGCAGCAAGGAACTGATCAAGCTCGTTGCCGATCTGCCCATTGATCTGGATCTGGACAACTGTCGGCTTAGTGCTTATGATCGCGCCAAGGTTGTAGCACTGTTCCGCGAATTGGGCTTTCATAGCTTGTTGCAGCGATTGCCCAAGACCACAGAGCCGCCTACGGCGCAGTTACCATTGTTTGCTGCGCAGGCTGGTGAAGCAGGGGGAAAGCCAGTCCTGGGTAAGTATCACCTGATCAACACCGAAGCAGCCCTGCGCGATCTGGTGGCCAGGATACGCGCAGCCGGAGCGTGTGCTGTAGATGTGGAGGCCACTTCCTTACACCCAGTGGAGGCTGAGCTGGTTGGCATTGCCTTGTCATGCCAGGAGGGCGAAGGTAACTACATTCCCATCGGCCATGTGACGGAGGCCGCATCCGGGTCCCAGCTACCTCTTGGCCTCGTTCGTGGACAACTTGGCCCAGTTCTTGCCGATGCGAACATCGCCAAGTACGCTCACAATGCCAATTATGATCTGATTGTACTTAATCAACATGACCTGATCGTGCGTGGCCTGGTGTTCGATACCATGATTGCTGCTTATTTGCTTGATCCCTCAGGTCGCAAACTCGGCCTGAAAGGGCTTGCCTGGCAAGAACTGGGGGTAGAGATGACCTCGATCGAAGAACTGATTGGCAAAGGCAAGGATCAACTGACAATTGATCGGGTAGCCGTAGAGCGTGTATTCCCGTATGCCGCTGCCGATGCGGACATGACTTTTCGCTTGGTAGCCCGCCAGGAGGCACACCTCAGGGAAAAACAACTGTGGCGGCTTTTCACTGAAATAGAGATGCCCTTGGTCCCGGTATTGATGGATATGGAGTGCACCGGCGTGGCTCTGGATGTAGAGTTGCTCAAACAGATGTCCCGTGAGTTATACCTGCGCCTGGATGCTTTGGAGCGACAGGTACAACAGCAAGTTGGTTACCCCTTCAATCTCAATTCGGCACAACAACTGAGCGATGCGCTCTTTGTCAAGCTTGCATTGCCCACGGAGGGGATCCCGCGTGGGACGTCAGGACGGTTTTCCACTGCCGCCGAGGTGTTGGAGGGTTTGAAAGGTGCACATCCGGTGATTGATCTGCTTCTAGAGCATCGGCAACTCTCCAAAATCAAGTCCACTTACGTGGACGCGCTGCCACTGATGGTTAACCCTCATACCGGGCGTCTGCATACCTCATGGAACCAGACCGGCACGGTGACTGGCCGTATTTCATCTAGCGAGCCCAACCTGCAGAACATTCCCATTCGCTCCGATATTGGGCGGCGTGTGCGCCAGGCTTTCATCGCGCGGCCTGGGTGGATGCTGCTGGGTGCTGATTACTCACAGGTAGAACTGCGCATCTTAGCACATACCTCTGGTGATGAGAACTTGTTAGCTGCTTTCCACCGCGGTGAAGACATCCATGCCAGTACTGCCGCCAGCATCCTCGGCGTGCCCCTCTCTCAGGTAACGCCTGACATGCGCCGGCTAGCCAAGACCATCAACTTTGGCCTTATTTATGGCATGAGTGATTGGGGTCTAGCTGCACGCACTGAACTCTCCCAGGAGGAAGCTTCGCAGTTCATTTCCAAATACTTTGCGCAGTATCCTCGTGTTCGTCAGTACCTGGCACGCATCAAGCAGCAAGCGGCGGAGCAAGGTTACGTCGAGACCTTGCTAGGGCGAAAGCGGTATTTCCCTGAACTGCAGTCAGGGAGCAAGGTTCATGGCAGTTTGAAGGCTGCTGCCCAGCGTATGGCCATCAATCATCCCATTCAGGGTACAGCAGCAGACATTATCAAAATCGCCATGATCCGCCTGCACGACGAACTGCAGCGCCATGGTCTGAGTAGTAAGATGATCCTACAGGTACACGACGAACTGGTGCTGGAAGTGCTAGATACTGAAGTAGACCGCGTGGGCAAGCTCGTCAAGTCCGTCATGGAAAGTGCCTATCAGCTAGATGCTCCATTGAAGGCGGACATCAAAATAGGACGGCATTGGGGGGAAATGGAGTAAACGAACAATGATCAGGGAAGATCTGGCCGGGCTGGTGCACAAGGCGATTAAGAAAGCGCAGAAGAGCGGGGCTTTGCCCAAGTTCGACATACCAGAGATCATGGTGGAACGCCCTAAGCAGGAGGGTTACGGTGATTTTGCTACGCCGATATGCTTGCAATTGGCCAGTCTAGCGCGCATGGCTCCTGTGCGCATTGCTGAAGTTATCGTGGGACAACTGCCCAAGGCCGACTATCTCGGCAATGTCGAAGTGGCCAGGCCTGGTTACATTAATTTTTCGCTGTCAGAAGGTTGGCTGGCCCGGCAAGTGGATGAAATACTCGCGGTCGGCGAATGCTACGGTGACATTGACATTGGCAAGCAACGCAAGGTGCAGGTTGAGTTTGTCAGTGCTAACCCGACGGGGCCTCTGCACATCGGGAGCGGCCGCAACGCAGTGATTGGCGATGCCCTGGCCAATGTGCTCACCGCAGCGGGGTATAGCGTGCAGCGTGAGTACTATGTCAATGATGCAGGTACGCAAATGGGGTTGTTCGCCGAGACCCTGTACGCGCGTTATGCTCAGGCATTAGGACGTGACGAGCCTCTACCAGAGTCTGGCTATCAAGGTGCTTATATGGTGGAAATGGGCCAAAGAGCAGCACACGAGCATGGTGCCAGGTTCTTGGACATGCCGCGGGCAGAGGCTTTGAAGGCTCTGGGTGACATTGGCCTTGGCTATATGATGGAATCCATCCGTGCTGATATGGCGACGATGGGCGTGCACTTTGACGGCTGGTTCTCAGAGCAGACGCTCTACAACGATGGGACCTTTGCCCGTGTGATGACTGTGCTGCGGGAGGGGAATTATATCGTCGAGCGTGACGGGGCAGTGTGGTTCACTGCCACTAACCTGGGTGCTGATAAGGACGAAGTCATTATCCGTTCCGGTGGTGCACCGGGCTACTTCGCTTCGGACATTGCCTACCACTATGACAAGTTTGTGCGCCGTGGCTTCGAATGGGTCATTGACGTCTGGGGGGCAGACCATCAGGGCCACGTGCCGCGCATGCAGGCCATGATGCGAGCTCTAGGGCTCGATCCGCAACGCCTGTCCATCATTATTTATCAACTGGTCACGCTCAAGCGTGGCGGGGAAGTGGTGCGGCTATCTAAGCGCACCGGTGACATTGTAAGTTTGCGCGAAGTGCTGGAAGACGTTGGTACTGACGCTGTGCGCTTCTTCCTGCTATCTCGAAGCGCGGAGAGCCAGATGGACTTTGACCTTGACTTGGCAAAGGAGCAATCAAACGAGAACCCGGTCTATTACGTCCAGTATGCACACGCGCGGATCAGCAGCATCTTGCGCTTGGCTGAGGAACGTGGCGTCAGTATGGAGGGGGGCGATGTAGCATTATTGACACATCCAATGGAGTTGGCTCTGATCCGCTGCATGCTGATGCTGCCCGAGGTTATCGAATTGGCAGCCACGACCCTGTCGCCGCACCATCTGGCGCATTATGCTCAGGATTTGGCCGGCCAGTTTCATGTCTTCTACCGAGATTGCCGCGTGGTTTCTTCTGACCCAGCGGACCGTGACTTGACTATGGCGCGATTGAAGCTCGTTCGTGCCGCCAAGGTTGTGTTAGCTAAGACCCTGCATCTGATGGGCATGACTGCCCCGGAGCATATGTAGCGGTGCAGTGGGTAAGGAGTTTGACAAAGGCTATTGGCACAACTATAATAATGTCCAGGGGCGAATAGCTCAGTTGGGAGAGCGTCTGACTTACATTCAGAAGGCCACAGGTTCGAGTCCTGTTTCGCCCATCTTGGCAAGGCTTCGGTTGCGCTGACCCACATTGGTAAGCAGGTTTCGTCCTAGAAGGTTCGTGCCTTCGGTCTGGATAGCCTTAACCCAAAGGGCCTGCGCGACTTGGGCCTTTGTTTAATGTTTACACAGTGTGGAGGACTAGTGGCTTTGCAACAGAAAAGGCGAACGCAGACGGCTGAGTATTGGCTCGATGAGTTCGCTGTACACAAGGAGGATCTGGAGTATCTCTACGAGTGCTTCGTGGAGGAGAGTGAACCTCGGACCATTGATGAACTCAGTTTGAAGGTCATGGAGCGCCGCCACCATAGGGAAGAAGAGGCATTAGCGAGGAAGAGCGACAAAGGGCTGATCTATCAGCCACAGGATAGCTATGAGTTGGGCCAACGACTTGTGTTTCCTGCTTTTGACTATGCTATAGGTCAGGTATTGGCGATTCGGGAAGGTAACAATCCGCGTTATGGCTACTTCAGTGTTATTCAGGTGCAACTGGAAAATGAAGTTACTCCGCGAGAATTTGTGGCGGATTTTGCGCCAGATCATGCTTTGAAGCGGAGCGCAGCACTGCTTGAGGACAGTAGTGGAGAGCTCCTTTCACCTGCACAATTGTATGAACGTTATGGTCAAAGTGTCCGTGAGCGGCTGCAAGATGCTTTGCTGCTAAGCGAGGATTTTGTGCACTTTGGTAAGCTTTGGTTCCTACGCGGACTGATGCCCCTGGTAACTCCCTTCAATTTGAATATTGCTGAGGCCATGATTGATGAGCGGGGTCAGCCTTTGACCGTCTCGCAACTTCTCAAGGAAGTGGAATTGCCTGCTGAGAGCAAGCTGTCGGCCCGAGCCTATGCGCTGAGCTATGCATTAAGCCAGGACCCGCGCTTCGTGGAGACCAGTGTTTCGGGTGAGCCGACCTGGTATCTAAGCGGTTTGGTTCCAATGAGCGTACGTCGTAAGCCAGCACGTCTGGTGCCCATGTATAGGGCGCGAGGAGGCGAATGGCTGAACCGAGAATTGCGCGATTTTGTGATGGAACTCGGGGATGAAGCCGATGAACTAGAAAAGATGCCAGTAGCGGTACCCGACAGCACTGATACTGTCGAAATTTTTCTGACCTATCCACATCGCCGTGAAGGCACCTTGCCACTTTCAAAACGAGTGCAGGGCCTCTTGTTGCAGAAGCCAAGTGAACGTTTTATGGTCACTTTCCTCGACCAGCGCAATAGAGAAAAGATCTCGGGTTGGATGATACCAGTCGAGGGCTATGCCTGGGGACTGGGTGAATGGTACCGCCACCGTGGAGTGCCAATTGGCGGCGTAGTGCAGCTTCATTGCGGAGACGACCCGCTCACTTTCCTGATTGGCTACGAAGAGGGAAAGCGCAAGAGCGAGTGGATAAGAGAGGCGAAGCCATTTAACGGCCGCCTGACTTTCAGCATACAGCGCAAGGCCTATACCTGTCGCTATGATAAGCACCTGCTGATTGATGAGGGGCCCGTGGACGAACTCGACCGTCTGTGGACTGATGCCAGCACAGAAACCAAGTCTCTCTTCGAGTATTTGATCGAGCTCTTTCCTGAATTAGCCAAGCTAAGCGGACAGGGTCTGGTACATGCCAAGACTCTCTATTCGGCCGTGAATTTGACACGCCGTTGTGGCGCTGTCCCTGTCTTCGCTGAGTTGACCCGTCGAGCCTGTTTCGACCCC
>Ga0172366_10004238_pt1 | contig 11310 bp, 10 predicted proteins | sample LakKivSesite69cm_FD_114533 | JGI IMG/M metagenome (GOLD analysis project Ga0172366, IMG submission 114533) | Sediment microbial communities from Lake Kivu, Rwanda - Sediment site 69cm | ecosystem: Environmental > Aquatic > Freshwater > Lake > Sediment | place: Rwanda: Western Province, Lake...
CTCCATCCCAGCAATCCCGACTATGCATTGCGGGAACAAGACATCTTTTTGATGCATCATTCAACCTTCTGCATGAGAAATCCTTAAGTATCTTTATTTTCAGCCATCTTTTTTGATGATCTCTTCACGAAAATCGTGGCATGGTGGGCTCCATTGATTGTCCTAAGCTTCGAATGTTCGATCCGAGAATGCAAGATGTTGAATAAGACCAATGAAAATTGAAAAGGATTATCCCAAACGGGTAAATGCGGCCGAAACGGGTCAACTGCCTATCCGGATTTGCTTGTTGCATTTCACGCACGTGTAAAAAATCGTCGGACCTTCGTCCGCCTTGCGGGTCTGCCGGACTTGCATGAGCATCTTCCCGCCACACCGCGGGCAATCACGCTCCGACGGCTTGTCTCCGTAGATGCTTTTGAAGTACGCATCGTTCTTCACGAGTGTCTTGTCAAACGTGTGGTCGAGTTTCTTGCTATCCGTGAACGGCGTGGTCGAAGTCGAGTCGGGCACCTTCTCGTAGTCGCATGACTTGCAATAGAGCACCTTTGCCCCGTTTTCCTTCTTTTTCGGGTAAAGGATGGAATCACATTTCGGGCAGTAATCCACCATGATCGCTCACGATTGAAGAATGGACTTATTAGTGGAGGAATATATCCTTGGTGATCGCCGTGGCATCGCCAGGGAAAACATCGACAGGATAGTCCTCGTGCTGCTTGGAGGGAAGCGTTCGCCTGATGATGATGGGCAGCACCTTTTCCTGGAGTTCGATATCGGCGATGTCGATAGGTTCAGCTTTGTCAGGCGTGATGTGTTCTGGCGCTATGAGCGGGGGCGCGCCGAGCGCTAGCTGAAGGGCTCGCGCGCCAATGATGCGGCTCTTCTCGTACTTCGTTATGAAAGGTGGCCCGATCCGCACCTTCCGCTTGGCGTCGCTGATCACGCTCTTCTCTGTCTGGATCAAGTTCATGTGGGTGACCAGCAACTCGCAACCGTGCGGGATAACGTGAATCGTCTTCGGCTGGATCTCCGCGATTTTCTTGTCGATGAAGGCTTGTACATCCTTTTGTATGGTCTTGCTGCTTGATACCTGGACGCCTTCCATGAAATATTTTTCCGATATCAAGGTCGCATCGAGGCCCGAGATAAGTGAGACACGGGCGTGCTTGGCTTCGCGTGCGATGAAATATGCCTTGTGTCCGCCCATTACGAATTCAGATTTTATTTTCTTCTCGAGATAATCGAAGCTCTTCGCGAGCTTCTCGGCCTCATCCTTTGTCTTGGCCACGTGCTTGCTTGTTTCGTCGATCCAAGCTTCAAAATTATCATTCCCGATGCCTTCGCTACATTCAGCTAGTAAAATTACAGATCCACCCAGCTTGACACCATCGATCGTCTGCGTTAAGGCCTTGGTCGCCAGGTACAAGTTAATGTCCTTGGGATAGCCACCAGACGACATAATGACCATATCTGCCTGTTTTTCGACGCGCACGTTGAAATGCGCCTTGTGGATGGCGACGGCTTGTTCAAAGGCAGCCCCGAGTTCCCCCGCCTTGATGTCGATGATCCCTTTTCCCGCCTCGGAGATGACGTTGACGACGAAATCCGCCCCCACCCTCTTGGCTGCTTCCAACATGTCGAGATGGACGGGATTTCCGTCGAGATTGCCGGTCCTGGCGTTCGGATCGACGAGTAACCCGTGATTGTTGTTGATGCAATCTGCGCCGCAGATCGCCGGCATGATCGACTTCCGGTCACCACCAAAACCCGCGTGGTAATGAAACGTGACGTCGGTTAGCAAGATCTTGCAATCAGCGTCGTGGTATAGCTTGTTGACCCTAATCGGGGTGCCGCGGGATGTCTTGCCAAGATCGACAAGGTCTGCTGCATTTGCATCGTGCACGACGACTGAATAATCCTTGATGATCTTCTTCCCGAGGATTTGTTCCAGCTGCTCGGGCGTGGGCGCCTTGTGCGTCGCCGTGCCGATGAGGATGGTTACTTTCTTCTTGTCGACACCCATCTCGACGAGCAAGTCAAAAAAGGGGATAAGGACGGTATCGCGTGGGAAATCACGCGTGTAATCGTCGACAACAACGACCACGGACTTCTTATCCTTGACAAGCTCGGGCAAGGGCTTGACATTTCCAATAGGCTTCTCTACCGCGTCCTGGAGCAACGTGACTGGATTTTGAGAATAGGGGATCTCTTTCGGATTAATTTCCTCGACTGAAATGTCATCGGGGATGGTGACCGTAATTCCCTTGGACTTTCCATATGGAAGATTTACTTTTACCAACGTTCTGGACCTCGGTGGCGTGCTCTGACCTAACGTGAGAAAGAACAAGAGTCTGTCGTAGGTTTGTTAAATGTGGCTTTGATTAAAAAATCTCTTTTAAAAGGAGGCATGATTTCATGGATTCAACTTGTTCTTGATCGCCCGCGCTGCGATAAGGCCGCTGACCCCCGCCGCCACGATCCCTCGGGTTAATCCGGCGCCATCACCAGCAACATAGAACCCTGAAATCTTCGTTTCTAGTTGGGCATTGGTTTTTATTTTTTTGGCGCTGTACTTCACTTCGGGAGCATAGAGAAGCGTCGAGTCACTGGCAACACCCGGTATCACCTTATCGAGCTGCTCCAAGCCTTCAACGAGGTTCATCATAATGCGATGCGGGTATGCAAGCGATATATCCCCCGGCGTGATCGCATCGTAGGAGATGGTCGGTATCACGTTGGATTTCCTGAGCCGCTTGAGCGTCGAGCGGGCGCCGCGCCGCAAGTCCCTAAGCCGCTGTATAATTGGCTTTCCGCCGCCCAGCAACGTGGCTATGTCCGCGATCGCCTTCCCGAACTTCGTCGAGTCCTCGAGCGGAGCGGTCAAGTTGACGCGGTTGAGCAAGGCAAAGTTCGTATTTGCCGATTTCTTGTCCACGAAAGAGACACCGTTCACGCCGATCGTGCCGTCGTTATATGCTTCGAGAACCACGTACCCCTCGTGATTCGTGCAGAAAGTACGCACTTGGTCGTCGTGAGTTTTCGTGAACACGTGGAACTTGGGATCGCGCTGGATGGCGCAGATTTCTTCCATGATCTCCGCCTTGACTTCGACCCGGACACCGATGTCGATGGATTCATAGGTTGATTCTATGCCTAGCTTCTCGGCCTCGCCCGACAACCAGATCATGCCGAACCTGCCAGGCGCCGCGATGATGAAATCGAACGGGCCGAATCGATCTCCCTTGTTCGTTTCCAATGACTTGTCTTGCGTGATTTTCTTGATCAAGTGGTTTATCTTGAACTCAACGCCGCGTTTCATCTGGTCGTGATAGATCTGATCGATGATGCGGGGCGTGTTGTCGCTGCCCATCAAGCGCTGCCGGATCGGGATGAATTCAATGCCCGCTGCTGACGATAACCGCTTCAATTCTCTCGCTTGCGCGGGATCCGGGTTGAAGAGCTTGATGCTGCCATCGTACCGCATAAAGAATTCCTCGACGGCAAGGACGAGATCGAGTGCCCGGTCCTCACTACCACCCGCCAGCTCGACGAGATCGCCGCCTATCTTCGGATGCATGTTAAGAATGCCGCTAGAATACATCCCGGCCCCGCCGATGCCGCACATTATATTGCAAGCAGGCTTGCACTTCACGCAGTAGTGGAACTTGTCGCTGACCGGGCAATGCCGCTTCATCGGCTCGGTGCCGGCGTCGAACACCGTAATCTTCGCGTTTTTGACATCGACAAGATAGTCCGCCGCCAGCAAGCCCGCCGGGCCAGCCCCGATGATAGCGATAGTGGGCATAACCACCTTTAAAATGAAATCATGGCTTTTAGGTATCGCTCTTTTTTACGCGAGCAAGTTGAGGATCCGCGCGGCCAGGATCGCCGCGTTCTTGCCGTTATCGATGCCGACCGTGGCTACCGGGACACCGGGAGGCATCTGGACGGTACTGAACAGGGCATCGATGCCCCCGAGGGATCGATTGCCCGAACATGGAACGCCGATGACCGGCTTGTCGGTCTGCGCGGCGACGACGCCTGGCAGCGCTGCTGCAAGGCCCGCGATGCAGATGAACACTTTTGCCGGCGAGCCCTTCACATATTTTGTCAATTCTTCGGGTTGACGATGTGCAGAGATGACCTTTGTCTCGAAGGCGATACCCTTCTCTTTCAAGGCTTCTTCTGCCTTCATTGCGATGTCTTTGTCCGATTCCGAGCCCATGATGATGGAGACGAGGATCGTTGCCATGGTCTATCACGGACGGGTAACACGATGGAGAAAAAAAGGTTTTTGATGCGTGCTGGGCAGCACGCCGGTCATTGTTTCAACTCGCATGCGACCTTGGCGCACGAGTCGACCGGGAGGGTGCGCGTGGCTATGATGTCCGCGCCCAAGCCGAGCACGTTCTGCACCACGACGGCACCGCATTTAAACGGGGCTTGAACCTCTATCCTCGCGAGCAAATCGAGGATATCATTTAGTTTTTCCTTCGGCACGGGCACCGAGGAACGAACGGGAAGCAAGGGGATGAATGCACCCCTGATGCGGACGGTCGTCGCTAGCGTGCGCTTCGGGGCGAGGAACTCGTCTGTCGCGTAGGTCTCGCCGCGGTTGCAGCCTTGCCCTTCGATGATCAATTTGCCGCCGTCTGCCATCTGCTTGACCGTGATCGCGCACGAATTCGGGCAGATGATGCAGATCACGTCCTTTTGCTTTTTCACGGCATCGTTCATTCATGCTTCGCCTCCGTTGTTACATCCTTCGCCGGCTTCGGTTCCAAGTAGACCTCGATCGGTTGTGTCTTGTCGATGCCCTTCAGCGCGTCTTTAGCGAGCTCTAAAATGGCCATCTCGCTCGGGCGCAGGTGCTTGCTATATTTCTTGTAGATCTCGTTGGTACCATTCTTGATCTTCACGTACATCTCGTCAACGGGCTTTTTCACACGTAACGATACCTTCACGGGGCCGATCATGCTCGCGAGGGCCTGGTCTACGTTGGTGTTGATCTTGTTGGGGAGAACGTAACCGATGCCGTTCCCAGCAACCAGGGGAACAGCGTCGGTCGCGTTGATCGATGGCAACCTCACGCCCGTGGCATACATCGCTGCCATGATCCCCGCCCGCTTCGCTTCCATGGCCACGTTATCGACCAGGTCATGCACTTGCAAGACATTGCCGCTGGCGAAGATGCCATCGACATTCGTCTGCAAGAATTGGTTCACTTCGGGCCCGTTCGTCTTGGCTAGCTTGATGCCCGCCTTTTTCGACACCTCGTTTTCAGGGATCAAGCCGACTGACAATAGCAGCGTGTCGCAGTTGAAAAACATCTCGGTTCCCGGCACCATCTTCCAGTTCTCGTCGACCCTGGCGATCGTGATGCCCGTGACCCTGTCCTTGCCATGCACACGGACGACCGTGTGCGAGAGATACAACGGGATGCCGTAATCATCGAGGCATTGCACCTTGTTGCGGACGAGGCCGCTCGGGTATGGCATTATCTCGACCACTGCCTCGACCTTGGCACCCTCCCACGTGAGACGCCGTGCCATGATCATGCCAATGTCGCCCGAGCCGAGGATGACGTACCGGGTGCCGGGCATGAACCCCTCGATGTTGACGAATCGCTGGGCGGTTCCCGCCGTGTACACGCCCGTCGGCCGGTAGCCCGGGATCTTGATCGCACCTCGCGTGCGCTCGCGGCAGCCCATGGCGAGCACGATGGCCTTGGCCTGCACTTTCACGACACCTTGCTCGTTGATCGCGAAGATCTCCTTCTTCGGGGTTATGTCGAGTACCATCGTGCCAAGCATAACCTCTATCTTGGCCTTTTCCAGCATGTCGATGTACCTTTGGGCATATTCCGGCCCGGCAAGTTCCTCCTTGAACTCGTGGAGCCCGAAGCCCGGGTGGATGCATTGTTGCAAGATGCCGCCCAGCCCGTCGTCGCGCTCGATGATCATGACCTTGCATCCAGCCTTGTCGGCCTCGACCGCAGCGGCCAGCCCAGCAGGCCCGCCGCCGATGATCGCCACATCGGTCTCCGTCTGCTTCATGGTTGGAGGACCTCCCCGTTGTGCCCGCGTGCGGTTCTCGGGTGCCTGAATTCCTTGGTCTCGCCGAAGAAGTACTTGGTCGACGGTTCCCGCTTCACTATTTCCTCTTCCTCGACGCCGAGCTCGCGGGCGAGTATCTTGATGACGCGCGGGGTGCAGAAACCGCCTTGGCACCTGCCCATGCCGACGCGCGTGCGGAACTTCACGCCATCGACCGTCCTGGCGCCGACCGGGCGGCGGATGGCTTGCACGATCTCGCCTTCCGTCACGGTCTCGCACCTGCAGATGATGTGGCCGAATTGCTTGTTCCACTGCACGAGCGCGTCCCGCTCGCTCCACGGGAGCTCGGCGAACACGATGGGCTTCTCGCGTGTCGGGTTGAAATGGTCCTTGAGCTTGAGCTCGATGCCAGAAGCCTTGATAGCATCGATGATCTCCTCGGCGATGCCGAGGCACGAGCTGAGCCCGGGTGACTGTATACCCGCGGCCTGGAACAATTTAGGGGTTACTTTTGACTCGCCGATGATGAAATCGTTGATCGAGGAAACCGCCCGCAAGCCAGCGAAGTTCGTGATGCTGTCGACGAGGGGGATGCCCGGTATTAGCTTGCGGCCGCCATCGATGACCTCGTCGAGGCCGTTCAAGGTGGTCGAGTTGTCGATCTTCGAGTCCTGGTCGCGCGCGTTCGGGCCGAGGAACACGTTCCCGTCGACCGTCGGCGAAACGAGGATGCCCTTGGACTTCTTCGTGGGGACAGGGAACAATACCTTCCTAACGAAATCACTCAACTTGTCGAGCAAGACATATTCGCCCTTGCGGGGCGTGATCGTGAATGATTCGTCACCCGCCATCTTCGAGATGTCATCAGCATACAGGCCCGCGGCGTTGATGATCGCCTTGGCCTGGAAAGACTTGCCGTGCGTGTCGATGATGAAAAACCTGCCCATGTTCTCGATAGCTTGGACGGGTGCGTTGAAAACGAAATCCACGCCGTTGATGTTGGCGTTCTCGGCGAGGGCGATGGCCAGCATGAAGGGCGAGATGACGCCCGCGGTCGGGGCATGGAGCACCGCCTCGACCTCGTTCGATATGTTTGGCTCCATCTTCTTGATCTGGGCGAGATCCTTGATGATCTCCACCGGGATGCCCCGCTCGATGCCGTTCTGGTATAACTCCTCGATATATGCAGTTCCCTGGCCTGCCAAGGCCACGACGAACGAGCCGAGCCGCTTGAACGGTATGTAAAGCTCCTTGCACACCTCGTCGTACAACGGGTTGCTCCTCACGTTCATCTTGGCTTTTAAAGAGTTCTCGGGGGCATCATACCCGGCATGGATGATGCCGGAATTCGCTTTCGAGGTCTCGCACGCGATGTCGGATAACTTCTCGATGACGATGGCGGAAACCTTGTATTTCGACAGCTCCCGCGCGATCGCCGTGCCCGTGACGCCCGCGCCTATGATGGCAAAATCGTAAAGCATTGGTGATCGATAGAATTAACGACTTGATCGAAATAAGCTATTTGGAAACGAGAAAGAAACTTCCATTTAGATGTGCAAGAATGAGCGGAGAGCTGCGATCGAGATATAGAATCATTTTAGCAATTCAATTTCGACGGTAACTGCATCGGGAATTTTAATACGCATTATCGCGCGCATCGTGCGGTCGTCGGCATAGATGTCGACCAGGCGCTTGTGGATGCGCATTTCCCAGTGCTCGTAGGTCGCGGAGCCGTTACCACACGGGGACTTCCGGAGGCCGAGTTTCATGTGCTGCGTGGGGAGAGGGATGGGTCCCTTGATGGAAACGCCGGTCTCCTTTGCAATATTCTTGATCTTCTGGCAAACGCCGTCGATCTCGCTGATATCCAACGCCTTTAATCTGATGCGTGCTTTTTGAGAGGGCATGCCAAGCTTACCCAATAATTGATATGCAAGGGAATGCCCCGATTGTTTTTAACTTTCGTACCGGCAGCCATCCTAGGAAATATCGCCACTCGTCGTGGTATTGCTTGGGCCAGAAATCTAGTTATGGTATTGCTCGCATCATTGACTTGCCCCATGTTCCAAAATCCCCCCTTCTCGGCAAAGGAGCTCGCGATTATTTCGGCGGCGCTCGATGCAGCGGGCTGGAAGCAGCGCAACGTGGCCGGCATCAAGCATCGATATTTCACTGACAAGAAGGAGCGCGTCGTCAACCTGACCGTGGCCTATCCACTCGAGCCTGGAGTGAAGATCAAGAAGGACTTCTACTTGTTCCGCGTCCGGTTTGGCATTATCGCGTCGTTGGGCGTCATCAACGACGATTTCATCAAGAAATTGTTCATGTACTGGGCACAAAAGATGAAGGATGTCGACACGGTCTTCGAGCAGCTACCAGTCGTCGAGAAGATCAAGGCACTCGATACAAGCCCCGATATAAGGAACCGGGTCAAGGTCGAGTTCGTCGACAAGTTGCCAGAGGTCATGGAAGACAAGGACGAGAACATGTTCCACGAGCGCTTGCGTCTCTTCCTCGCGACGCAAAAGTTCACGCTCGATTATGCTACCTCCAAAAAAATTGCCACCGCGCTCGTGGACCTCAAGCTCGAGCCCGTGAACCGGCACGACAACATCTTCGAGCTCCAGGATGGCCTCTCGGCGAACTTTATCGACCGCTTGCTCGTGTTCAAGAACCCCGAGTACGAGGAGATCGTGTTCCTGGAGCCCGGGTACTTGACGTACTACAGGGATATCGAGGTGGAAAACGTCCGGATGCGGATCCTCGTCGATTCATACGCGCTCGAGCCGCTCATCACCCTCTGGAAGATCGACATCGCAGAACTCTTGAAAGATGTTATCCGCAGCGCGCGGGCTGGGCTCGCCGCGTGCATAAATGCCACGGGCATCGCGGAATTCACGAAAGTTTACTTTATCAAGAAAAACTTCGACATGTACATGAAGACCTATCTCAAGCAGTTCGATCCCATCAAGAACGCCGAGGCCAAGGAGCTGGTATTCCCGCTCCCCAACACGTGGCACGAGATCTTGCACACCCCGAACCTGGTCCAGCCGCCATGGAACCTCTTCACGAAGCCACCCGAGACCTTCGAGGAGCTGCACGCGCGCCGCGTGTACATGGAAAGCCAGAGGCAAGGCAAGCAAGGCAACCTGTCGGAGATGGTGGCTGCCCTGTCGCAAACGCTTGCCACGTTCAACAAGGCCGGGCAGAAGTACGCGTTCTACCTCGCCATCGTGGAACTCGCCCGCATCGCCGTGAAGGTTGGAAACTACCCCGAATGCAAGGCAAAATACGACCTCGCCATGGATTTCGCGATCAAGAGCGACGGGCTCGTCATGCCCGACGAGATCATGAAGCTTCAAGAAGAATATGCGGAGGCTTGCGTGAAATTCGTGGATTACGACAACGCCGTTCGACAATACACGTTACTCTTCAATTATCTCGAACGGGCTCGTCCCGAGACGGATTCCAAGCGAATCGATGTCCTTCTCAGGCTCAACAAGATTTTCATCAACCGGAACGACTTCGCTTCCCTTGAATTCGAGGTGCAAAAGTACTTCCGGCAGATCAAGGATTTTGCAGACAAGCACAAGGACAAGTTCATCCTGGCGGCTTATCACCGGGTCCTCGGGCTCTATTACGAGAAGAAAGGCAAGTTTTCCGACGCGCTCGCCTGTTACAGGAGAGCAATGGAGGAGGCGGCCAACGCGGGGGCGATCGAAACCGAGCTCGAGGCAATCATCGAGCTCGGGAAGAATTTCCTGTCTGGCAAGAAGAAAAACATCGAGGCAGCCCAGAAGGTCCTCGAACGGGGAAACACGATCGTCGGCAAGACTGACGATCTCGTGAAGGAACTCAAGATCTACGAGATGCTCGAGGAATTGTACAACCAGATGAATAATTACCAGCTCGCCGGCCACTACAACAAGGAATCCCAGCGCTTGCGAATGGCCTTGAAAGCACGTGGCCTGCTTTAAACCGGGTTGTTTTCACGTATGTCCCCCTTGCATCCTTCCGCGCCCCCGGTCACGCATGGAATTTAAGCAATGGACGGTTCAATCGATCTAAACCGAAGAATTTAACGGTAATGATCATTATGGCCAAGGAAGACATCCACGTGATAATAACGGGCTCTCGCAACGCTGGCATCAGCTCCTTCATCAACCAGAAAGCGGGGGATTACGAGGCCCACGAAGAATCTGGCATGGGCATCGACATCCAGTCCACGTCGGTATACGTCAACAAGGATGAATACAACATCTTGTTCTACGAGATCTCAAGCACGTTCCCCCTCGATTCGCTGAAGAAAATCTTCCAGAAAAAGAACGTGGGCCTTGCTGTCATGTTCGACGTGAGCAACCCGGTCTCGCTCGAATTCGCAGAGCTTATATACAACCAAATCGCCGAGAAGATCGGGCCCCGGATGCCTAAGACCAAGTTCGTCCTTGGATCCCACCTGGATCTCCCTAAAGCCGTTGCCCCGGAGGCGATCGACGCGTTGATGGAAACGATGGGGGGAAGGACCTATTACATGGAATTCTCGGCGAAGACGGGCGAGCGGCTTGCCGAGAGCCTCGAACAGATGGCGATGCGGATCCTCGAGCACTAAATAATTCAGGCATTCAACTTGTTCACGTGATCGATACGTTTTTGCAGTAATTTTTTCCCGCCGATGTCCCTGCGATGGTACAAGTTTCCGGAAACGAGCGCGGTGCCCTTTTCCGCTATTGCTTCCGCTTCCTCGATCGTGGGGGCGATGCCGAGGATCCCGATCGTGCGCGATGATGATGTCACGATGGTCCCGTCATCCTTCTGGTTTACAGACGCGTAATAATAGCGAGCGCCGATCTTTTTCAAGCCATCCTCGTCCACCTTGATGGGACTATTAGCTGCTGGCTTGTCCGGATAACCGGCGGGCACGAGGTACTTCACGACCGTCGCGGCATTCTTGAACTCGGCCTTCAACTTGTGGAGCGAGCCATCAACGATGCCCTGGCAGATGCTCGTGAAATTGGTAGTCATTATGGGCAATACGTTGATCGCTTCGGGATCTCCGAACCGGGCATTGAACTCGACGAGCTTGACACCTTTCTTGGTCTTCATGAACTGCCCGTAGAGGAATCCCTTGTATGCCGTGCCGGTTTCTTGCTTGAGAGCGTCGATCGCCTTCTTCATGCTCTCGATCGAGAATTCCACGTCGCCCCTCGGGATGAAGGGCATGAGGTGGTCTTGCATGGAATAGGAACCCATGCCGCCC
>Ga0172366_10004241_pt1 | contig 11308 bp, 11 predicted proteins | sample LakKivSesite69cm_FD_114533 | JGI IMG/M metagenome (GOLD analysis project Ga0172366, IMG submission 114533) | Sediment microbial communities from Lake Kivu, Rwanda - Sediment site 69cm | ecosystem: Environmental > Aquatic > Freshwater > Lake > Sediment | place: Rwanda: Western Province, Lake...
ACAGTGTTCCCTTGCCACAGGGACTGGCTTGCCTCTGTCCCACCTATGGTGGTCGTCACCCACTTTTCCCAGAAGTCACGCTGCCAGGCTGACCACCGTGATGCCATGTCTATCAACTCTTGTGTCTGCTCTTCCACTGTTTACCGTCCTTCTACTTATTTACCCTTTCTGAGCGGTCATTTCCACCTGGTTGCCAGTTCTTGCCCAACTCGCTCAGCCACTTCATATGACTTTCCATCGTCATCCGGGCAAGCTCCAGCCAGGGAGCCATTGCCTCGGGAAGGTCCCTCAAGCCGGTCATCGCCGCCGTGACCTGGTTCAAAGCGCTCCTTAGTTTCTCAGATTCTTCTTCTACAGCAGCCAAACGCCCCTTCAGTTTATCATAATCCCGCCGGGGCACGGCGTCAAATACTGCCAGCCACATCCGCTGAACCTCCTCAATGTCTTTATCCTTAATAGGAAGTGGCGGCTTGGGAACTCCAGGAACCGACTTCCAGAGGTCATACCAGGGCTCGCCCTCCACGCCCGACCCGGTGAGTTTCTTCAGCAGTTCAAGGTTCGAGGCACAAGCAACCAGCAACTCTCCCCACCACTTCAATAAACGCGGGTCTACTGACTGCATTTTCCCGGATGTACCGGCAGCACTAAACTGAGCTTAGCCCTGGCGCTATCAGCAAAAAGCGGCTGATTTAGTGCTTATTCCTTTTCCTTCTTTTCTCTTTTCTCTTTTGGCCCCAGCATCTCTTCAATCTTGCTTACATTCTGCTCCACCGCATCCAGATAGCTCTTGCTGATTTTCTTAGAGTTATTAATCCACTCTCTAATCAGCTTCCTGGCCTCTCCCTGAAAAGTGTCGCTCTGCTGGAGCATGAGGTCCAGCATGCGGTCGCCCTGCTCCTCGGCTGCTTTTAGGGTTTTAACATAGGTCTCCCAGTAACTTTTCCACATACCCAGGAGCTGCTTTGGTACCTGTTCACCATTCATTATTCTTACCTCCTTTTATTTCACACCTGATGGCGTAGCCATTAAGTAGTCGACCTGGAAGATTTCTTTGACCTGGTCCGATGAGAAGTCCGCTTTGCCTCAGTATAAAGCTCAAAGAATCTATCAAGTATGCCCTGGTATTGCTTTAGCGCTGAGTCCCAGGTCTGGAGAAATTTCTCTCCTTCTTCGGTAATAGAATAGACCCGCTTGGCTGGACCGCTATCGCCTGTCTCCCAGCCTGATATAATTAACCCCTCCTCCTCAAGTCGCCGCAGTGCCCGGTATACGGTAGTCGGGTCAAAAGCAGCGAGTCCGGAGATAGTCATCATCTGCATGAGCTGGTAGCCATGCATACTCCAGTTATGCAACAGCAACAGCAACCACGGCGTAAGAAAGTCTCTGGGCACATCTTTTGGTGCGCCAAAGCCCCCGGTCACTTTGTCACCATCACTACGCTTTGTCACCTGAGCAAACCACCTCTGTTGACCACACCTATATACATTATGCATATAGGTGCAATGTTTGTCAAGCCCCCTGATTGACCGACCTCCAACAGGCCTTGCAGTTCTTCAAGATGCTTGACAAACCACAGTAACTTAAGGACAATAGCTTGAATGAGCATGGCAGGAGATAAGGAGAAGAATGAAGAAATCATCGCCGGACGTGGTCTATAAAGAGTTACTCCAGGGTGAGACCGTGGCTCTTGTTGTTGAACATGAGTTACATGGTGTCACCCCCGAGATGATTGACTGGTGGTGGGACAATATGGATAACGATACTTACAGACTGTGGCATCCCCGGGACCACCTTGCGCTTGAGTGGCAAATCCCGCCACTCCAGGTAGGACATGCCGGCGCTATCAGTATGGCTTGCGAGAAAATAAGCGACGTGCCAGCGCAAATCCTGCGTATCCGCTGGGAGGAGCCAGGGGCGTCGCCTGTTGCCACCATTCACAGCCATGTCAATGTAGGTAGTATCCTTGGCACCAGTCCCGGCGATATACCCGTGGGGTGTATTGTCCACGAGTATGAAGAGACATCTTACGGAACGCGAATGCGTTCCGCCTTCACCTTTCCCGCGGGTGTGCCTCCCGAGTTTCTTGATTCACTACGCAAGCACAATATAGTAGAAATGGGGCGGTTCCCTGAATTTCTCCCCCAGCTGTATAAGCAGAAAACCGGATTGTTCAGCAGTAATTTGTGAACTGAGGCACCCATCAAGGTAAAACCGGGCTACCTCCTCGAATCTTAACAGGATTTTAATATTCTGATGTTACCATCATATCATCAAGAGATATAGTAGTGGTGGACACCTCTTCAAGAAGGGGTTATACACTCCGAAGAAGAGTTGACCATATCAAGAGGGGGGATGCCTCCCCTCCCCCCTCTCCGTTTTTTAAAAAATCTAGCGACAGAAGACCTCTTAATATTTCTGTTATACTATCGTCATAGCATCCTGTTAATGGCTCAGAGATGAGCAGCAAAAAGGTTCTCGTAGTTGACGACGATGTCAAAACTGTGGAGGTGGTAAAACTCTACCTCAACCGTGATGGCTATAAGGTCCTTACCGCTTACGACGGTACTGAGGCGCTCCGCCTGTTTCGGGAAGAGCACCCCGACCTTATCGTTCTGGACCTTATGTTGCCGAGAGTCGACGGATTGAAAGTCTGCCGCACTATCAGAGCCGAGTCCGATGTGCCTATCATAATGCTTACCGCTAAAACTACCGAGCAAGACAAGTTGACCGGGCTTGACCAGGGAGCAGACGACTACGTGTCCAAGCCTTTCAGCCCCAGAGAGCTGGCAGCTAGGGTTCGCGTGGTTCTCAGGCGTCTTCCTGGGGAAACTTTCCAGCGTGGTCCTGCTGAGGTTAAGTCCGGTGAGCTCACGGTGAACTTTAACACCCACGAGGTCTTTATTGCTGGGAAGCCTGTAAGTCTCACCCCCGTTGAGTTCAAGCTGCTGGGTGTTCTCATCAGAGAACCGAACAGGGTTTTCACCCGGGGAGAGCTTATTGAAAAAGCCCTGGGCTCTGATTTTGAAGGATTTGACCGCACTATCGATGTTCATATCCTGAATATACGCCGTAAGCTCGAGCCTGACCCCACCCATCCCCGATACATAAAAACAGTATACGGAGCAGGCTACAAGTTTACCGGAGGCTGAATGCTCTATAGCTTGAGATTCCGCCTTATGCTCGCTTTCACCCTGGTGATAGCGGTTACTATCGGCACGGTTTTTTTCTTCATCAACCGTGGCGCCGGCGGTGAGATTATTCAATTTGGAGAGACCAAGTGGCAAAGCGACATTCGCAAAATAGGGCTGGTGCTAGCCAATTACTACAACCTGCAGGAAAGCTGGGAGGGCATCCAGCCGGTAGTGGAACACCTGGCGACCCTTCACGGGGGACGCATCGTCCTGACCGACAACAACGGAACAGTAATCGCTGATTCCCAGGAAGAGCTTCTCGGCGAGCATTATTCCCCCGACCTACCTGGCATCAGGTTATCACTTCCAGGAGGAAAGAGTGCTCCGGGAATAGTCTACATCAGCCCCGAATCGTCAGCGGAACCCAGTTTATCTTCTCTAGAACTCCTTTCCCTCAGCCTGAGGAATTTCCTGCTCTGGGGAGGTTTAGCAGCAATTGTCATCGCCCTGGTGCTCACTCTAGGGCTGTCACGGCGAATCCTCTCGCCCATTCACACTCTCACCCGGGCTGCCAGATTGCTGGGACAGGGCGATTTTTCACAAAGGGTCCAGGTTGACGATAGAGGCGAGGTAGGAGAACTTGCCCGGACTTTCAACTCTATGGCTAGCCAGCTTGAGCGCACCCAGCAACTGCGACACAACTTGACCGTTGATATCGCCCACGAACTGAGAACTCCTCTTTCTAATGTGCGAGGCTACCTGGAGGCAATTCGGGACGGAGTGGTAAAGCCAGATGCCACCACCATCCAGTTGCTTAGCGAAGAGACGTCTTTGCTGTCGCGGTTGCTTGACGACCTCCAGGAGCTAAGCCTTGCTGAAGCAGGCGAACTTAAACTAACCCTCCGTCCTGAAGATATAGGTGAGCTAATCAATCAGGTTACGGTGGCGATACAGCCCCAGGCAGCAGCCCAGGGGATATCAATATCCACCGACATAGCCCACAAACTGCCACCGGTAAACATAGACGCCCACCGGATTACTCAGGTGTTGCATAACCTCCTCAAGAATGCTGTGGTTCATACCCCTGAAGGAGGTGCTATCACTATAACTGCCAGACAGCAGGGTGACCGGATAGAGGTAGCCGTCGCTGATACCGGGGAAGGTATTCCTGCTGAGGACTTGCCCAACATCTTTGAGCGCTTCTATCGAGTGGACAAATCCCGCTCCCGAGCCACGGGTGGCAGCGGGTTGGGACTCACCATCGCCAAATACCTGGTTGAGGCTCACGGCGGTAAGATTGAGGTCCAGAGCGAATTGGGAAAAGGCAGCCGCTTTTCATTCACCCTTCCTGTCGCCAGGTAATGTCCTCTTTAAATTGCCGCCTAGTTATTAAAAGAGCACCTGACATTCAATGCCCTGCCGGCCAAAGGCAGCAGCAAGCTCCTTACCTTTCAAGATAAAAAAATTATCGCTCCTGGCACTTTCTAGATTATATTTCCGGTAGACCCAGTCGCCATAATGGTAGTTCATTTTGTCGACCAAGACGTAATCCACCTTCCCCACGAGTCTGGCAGCGAGTTTCTCCGCCCCGGAAAGCACCGGAGCAATCATCGCATAGGTCCTGATGCCGGCAAGATGTAGCTTGTCAAGTGCTTTGATTCTTTCCTCAATTGAGGGAGCGCCAGGTTCAAATAACTGCCTTACACCTTCATCTCCAGTAGTAACCGTTAGCCCTACTTCTATCTTGCTGGCTTCCCTAAACAGCCCGATATCACGCAAGACAAGCACGGATTTCGTCTGGATTGTGATTGGCCAATTATGTCGGACCAGTATTTCCAGGCACTTTTGGGTCTGTCCATATGTTCTTTCCAGTGGTTGATAGGGGTCACACACTCCACTTACCCATACCCTCCCCGGCGGCATCCTTTCTATCTGGCGCTCCAGCAGAAGTGCAGCATTAATCTTAACATCAACAAACTCACCCCACAGCTCCTTATGCCCGGTGAACCGCTTCATAAAGCGAGCATAGCAATAGGTGCAACTATGCTGGCAGCCAATGTAGGGATTGACCACGTAGTCAAAAACCTTTGACTTGGACAGAATGCTCCTGGCGAAGATTTCTCTGACAACCATAGGAAAACTAGCTCGTTGATGATTTTACCACCTAGACGATTTCGAAAAATACATAATAACCCCCTCTACCCTATGGATTTTCAGCAACATTGTGGTAAAATAGGAAGATTTGGTGTGTAGAGAGAAAGGGTTATACCTTTACTTTCTACCTGCCAGTGCATCAAGAAGGAGGAGGTAACAATGGCGACGAAGAAAGAGACGGTCTTACCCGAAGTTAACAAAACCTTCGCCATGACCAAAGGGGGCTTGAAATCCCTGGTGGAGGGCCTGATTAAAGATATAGAGGTATTCGGAGTAAAGCCTAAACATGGCAAATATGTCTACGACAAGATAGCCAGTTTTAAAGAGCTCTGCCTTGACTACGATGTTACTGTTACGCCACCCACAAAATATCTACTGCCCGCAAAGGAAACACTGCTTAAGTTTAGTCTTGGAGATAAGTCAAAGGCTGAGCCAGTAATTGAGACCACCCCCCGGGCTATTATCGGCGTCCACCCTTACGATATTAAGGCTATTGAACTACTGGATACGGCGTTTATGTCAACCAATCCTGACCCCAATTATATCACCCGGCGCCGAAACACCATCATCATTGGCGTTGACTGCCTTAATCCGTCCCCCAAATCCTTCGCTTCCAGTATGGGCACCAACCTGACTGAAACTGGTTTTGACCTGCTGCTAACGGATATCGGCACCGGCTATATGGTAACTGTAGGGTCAAAGAAGGGCACTGAGCTTTTAGCCAGGTATAGCCAGGTAAGGGAGCCCCGCGGTAGTGAGATAGCCAAACAGAAAGCAGTAAGGGATGAGGCGTCAGCCAGATATAAGCTCTCTCTCAATGTGCCCCGGGAGAGATTGCCCAAGATACTGGAAGAAAACTATGAAGACCCCTACTGGGAATCAAGGAGTGCGCCCTGTCTTAGCTGCGGCTCCTGCGTTATGGTATGTCCCACCTGTTTTTGCTTTGATGTCAAAGATGAGGTAGCGCTGAATCTGAAGGAGGGAGAGCGCCTGCGCCAGCGGGATGGCTGTCTTCTGGTTGATTTTGCTAAGGTAGCCACGGGTGAGAATTTCAGGCATACCAAAGCGAGCCGATTCCGCCACCGGATATTCCGCAAAGGGAAATATATTCTGGAGAGATATGGCAGAGTCGGCTGTGTGGGCTGTGGTCGGTGTGCTATCGCCTGCCTGGCGGAGATTGCCAGCCCGGTGGAGGCTTTCAACGCCATAGCCGAACTGGCAGAGGCTAAAGAAGCCACCATTCGCCGGACCAGAGAAGCGAGACCGGAGACTGAGCTGTACATACCCCGGCTTGCTGAGCTGGTGGGGGTCACCGAGCTGACGCCGCGGGAGAAGGTCTTTGAGTTCCGACTCCTAGATGGTCGACCCCTGGGGCAGCGTCCCGGGCAGTTCGTTGAGGTCTCGGTCATGGGCATCGGAGAGGCACCCATCTCCATATCCTCATCGCCGACCAGAGACGGAACCTTCCAGCTGGCGATAAGAAAGGTAGGCGATGTGACCAATGCCCTGCATAATCTAAAAAGGGGAGACACCGTGGGCATCCGCGGTCCCTTCGGGAACGGCTTCCCCCTGGAGACTCTTGAAGGTAAGGATATCCTCTTCGTAGCGGGAGGTATTGGTCTTTTCCCGCTGCGTTCACTAATTCAGTATGTCCTTGACCGCAGGAACTCTTATGGCAAAGTCATCTTGCTCTTTGGAGCCAGGTCGCCAGCAGAGCGGCTGTTCCTGGACGAGCTTGCCGCCTGGAGTAAGAATCCCCAGATTGAATTTCGTGAGACCGTGGATGTGGGGGATGAAAGCTGGAAGGGTAATGTGGGAGTTATTACCACCCTTATCCCTAAAGTCGTTATTGACCCCAAAAAGACCCAGGCAGTGGTAGTCGGCCCGCCAATAATGTACCGCTTTGTCATCGTTGAACTCAAGAAGAGAGGGCTTCCCGACGAGAGCATAATTATGTCGCTGGAGCGAAGGATGAAGTGTGGCGTGGGCAAGTGCGGGCATTGTCAAATCAATAGTGTCTATGTATGCCAAGAGGGACCGGTATTTACCCTTGCCCAACTGAGAAATCTAAAGGAGGCAGTGTAATGAAACCTAAGGTAGCGTTTTTTGATTTTACCGGTTGCGAAGGATGTCAGTTAGACGCCCTTAATCTTGACGCGGGAGAAGTTATCGACCTGCTTAATGCGGTGGATATTGTTAACTTCAGGGAGGTCAAGACCGAGAGGACGGATGATTACGACATTGCTTTTATTGAGGGGAGCATAAGCCGGGAGTCGGAAATACCCCGGCTGAAGAAAATACGCGACCAGGCTAAGATTGTTGTTGCTCTGGGCTCCTGCGCCTGTATCGGCGGAGTCAACTGCCTGAAGAACCACCTGCCTATGGAAGAGGCACTGCAGATAGTCTACGGGAAAGACGCCAGATATTACGATACCATTCCTGCCCGACCGGTAAATGCCGTTGTCCCCGTAGATTACTATGTGAGAGGCTGTCCTCCAGTCACCGCCGAGCTGGTCAAGGTAATCAAAGCACTGCTCCTGGGCAAGAAACCCGATATACCGAACTACCCTGTTTGCGTTGAGTGCAAGATGGCGGGCAACGTCTGCGTCTTCGAGAGAGGCATAACCTGCCTTGGTCCGGTAATCCGGGCGGGCTGTGACGCCATATGCATTACCAGCGGTCGTCGCTGCTGGGGCTGCCGGGGTCTTGTCGATGACCCTAACCTCGACTCGGAGAAGGACATATTGAAAAAGTATGGACTGACGGTAGAACAGGTGGTGGAGAAGTTCAGGATATACAACACGTATGCGGAGGTGACCAAATGAACCAGGTTAATCTCAACGTTCATATTGACCTGACACGGGTTGAAGGGCACGGTCATATTATACTGCATACCAGTGATGGCAAGATTGAGAAGCTCCTCTGGGAAGTCGTGGAGTCCCCGCGCTTCTTTGAGGCTATGCTCCGCAGCAGGCATTATGATGATGTCCATCACATCGCCTCACGAATCTGTGGCATCTGCTCTATTGCCCATACTACCTGTTCTATACAGGCTACCGAGGCTGCTTTCGGTATCCAGCCCTCGGAACAGACACTGCTGTTACGAAAACTGCTCTACAATGCTGAGCTCCTGGAGAGCCATTTGCTACATGCCCTTTTCCTTGTCGCCCCGGACTTCCTAGGGGCAGATAGTGTTTTCCCGCTGGTGGCAACACATAAGGACGTGGTGGTGATGGCGTTGCGGCTGAAGAAGCTGGCTTACAACCTCGCCGAGGCGCTGGCAGGCAGGAAAACTCACCCCCTCTCCTGCGCGGTGGGGGGATTTGCCCGGCTGCCCGACCCTGGTGAACTCAAAGCCTTCAGGAAGAAGCTTGAGGATGCGCTGGTTGACCTTGATACCACGGTAAAATTGTTCAAGACCCTGAGCATCCCTGATTTTACCCGGGAGACGGAGTATATCGCCCTTAAAGACCCCAAAGAGTATGCCTTTATCAGCGGGCAGATAGCCTCAACGGACGCCGGCACTGTGCCACTGGACAAATACCTCGAGGTAACCAACGAGTTCTGTGTCCCCCACTCCACCGCCAAGTTTACCAAAAACAAGCGGGATTCCTACATGGTTGGGGCGCTAGCCCGCTTCAACAATAATTATGACCAGCTCCTGCCCCGCGCCAAAAAGGCGGCTAAGGAGCTCGGCTTGAGTGCCCCCTGCCATAACCCCTTTATGATAACCGTGGCTCAAGTCGTGGAGACCATCCACGCCCTGGAGGACAGCATTAACTTGATTGATAAGATACTGGCCCGGGGGCTGAAAGAGGAAAAGATTGTGGTGAAGGTCAGGGCAGGGAGGGGCATAGGAGCAGTGGAAGCTCCCCGGGGTATCCTGTTCCACGATTATACCTACGACGCCAACGGAATATTAACCAGGGCAAACTGCATCATTCCCACCAATCAGAACCACAACAATATCCAGAAGGACATGGAAGCCCTGGTGCCCCGCCTGCTGAATCAACCCGAGGATAAAGTCAGGCTCACCCTGGAGATGTTAGTCCGAGCCTATGACCCCTGCATCTCCTGCTCTACCCATTGAGCCGGATATAAGGTGCCAGCTTTAGAGAGGCGGTAGAGCCTGCTGAAAAAAGCTGGTAGCGCATACCGGATTTGAACCGGTGATCTCCTCCTTGAGAGGGAGGTGTCCTAGACCGCTAGACGAATGCGCCCTACTTTATTATCGCCTTTGTGAGCCCAGGGGTCAAGCTCCCGCAAAACCTCGCAATGACAAAAGGAAAACACCGGGGCAGTTGTCCTCTGTAAACGGAACGATTAGAATAGTTAACGAGCTTCGCTCTTAAAAGATGAACGGTAATGGGAGTCAGACTCTACAAAAGACCGCGCCTTAAAAGTCCCATCCTCATCGCCTGCTGGCCGGGAATCGCCAATATCGGCATCATCGCCGTAGACACGCTAAGGGAGATGCTGGAGGCAGAGGAGTTCGGGGAGATAGAGCCCTGGGACTTCTTCTATCCCCAGCAGGTATCAATCAAGAGCGGCGTCCTGGAAGCCCTGGATTTTCCCGCGAGCAAATTCTATTTCAAGAAGACCCCGCGTAGAGACCTTCTCTTTTTTATCGGCGAGGAACAGCCTGCCGTCGCCGGGAAGGCGTATGCCGAAGGAGGGAAGGCTTACCAGCTAGCCAGCCTCGTCCTGGATGTCGCCCAGAGGTTCGGCAGCAAGAGAGTTTACACCTCAGGAGCAGCGGTGGCTCCAGTCCACCACACCATGACCCCCAGGGTCTGGGCGGTGCCTAACGACCGGAGCTTAATCGCCGAGGTCAGGAAATACCAGAATACTATACTGATGAGCGAGGTTGAAGAAAGGGAGGGGGAGGGCAACATCGTTGGTCTGAACGGGCTCCTCCTCGGGGTAGCCCGAAAGAGAGGACTGGAAGCCATCTGCCTCATGGGGGAGATACCGGTTTACCTCCAGGGTCTGCCCCTTTCCTATCCCCGGGCATCAAAATCGGTGGTGGAGGTCTTGAGCCGCACACTGGGGATTGAGGTCGATACCACCAGGCTGGACGAGTGGTCAAGCCAGGTAGAGCAGGAAATTGAACACTTTTACCACCAGGTCCCTTCCGAGATTAAAAAACAGCTGGAAAAGCTAAAGCACCGACCCTACACCAGTCCCAGCGAGCCCAGTCCCATCACCGAGGAAGACAAGGGAAAGATTATGGAGGACATCGATAAACTATTTAAGAAGCGCGGGGAGGAAGATTGAGCCAGAGGCAGCCGGTTAAAATCCACCTCAAACCAGGACTCCAGAGCTCCTCACTGGTAGTAGCCTGGGATGAGGACGCCGGTCAACTGGGACAAAAAGTTACCGATTATCTAATTCAAAGTCGGGGAGGCGAGGAGTTCGCCGAGATTGAACCCGAGGACTTCTTCTCCCTGGGAGATGTCCGGGTAGAGGGGGATGTAGCCCAGTTTCCCCAGGGCAGGTTCTTCGTTTGCCCTCAAGATGACCTGGTGATTCTTAAAAGCGCTCCACCACACTTTGAGTGGTATAAATTCCTGAATTTAATTCTGGATGTCGCCAGGCATTACTGCCAGGCAAAGGAGCTCTACACTATCGGCGGGATGGTTACCCTGACGGCGCACACCGCGCCCCGGGCGTTGCTGGCTACCTCCAGCTCGCCGGAGGTGAAAGAAAGGCTGAGCCGGTATGACCTGGTTCGTGACATGGACTACCGGACTCCGCCGGGTCAGAGACCGACATTGAGCTCCTTTCTCCTCTGGGTGGCTAAAGGGAGAAATATCCCCGGAGTAAGCCTCTGGGTGCCCATCCCGCTTTACCTGATAGCCAATGAGGACCCTCAGGCGCAAAAGAAAATCCTCCAGTTCTTTGATGAACGCTTTGCCTTAAATCTCGATTTTGGACCCCTTGACCGCAAGGTCCAGGAACAAAATGAGAAATTAGCTCAAGCAAGACTTCGTCTTCCCCGGGTTGATGAGTATATCGGCAGG
>Ga0172366_10004244_pt1 | contig 11306 bp, 5 predicted proteins | sample LakKivSesite69cm_FD_114533 | JGI IMG/M metagenome (GOLD analysis project Ga0172366, IMG submission 114533) | Sediment microbial communities from Lake Kivu, Rwanda - Sediment site 69cm | ecosystem: Environmental > Aquatic > Freshwater > Lake > Sediment | place: Rwanda: Western Province, Lake Kivu...
ACCTGAGCATCGCAACAGTAGCAGTGACCAATACCACTCATGTTGATGGATCGTGGTCTGCTTACCTGTGGCGGGACGGCGAGGGGGACGATTTCCTGTACCAGACCTTCAACGTGCCGGTCGGCGTCACAGACGTCGTGCTGGACTACTGGTTTGCCGTGACTACCGCCGAGACCGGTGCTGGCCGAGACTTTTTCTGCGCAAGCCTGCGTCCAGCCGACCCTGGCACAATCTGGAATACAATCTGGGTAGACCTGGGGTGCATAGACTCTATCGACACTACCCGCACTGGCTATTGGCAGGAGGTAATCTATACCCTCACTTCCGACGAAGTGGCGCTCGTTGCTGATCGGCCAACAGCGCTCATTTTTGAGCTGTACAACACGGGCCCGGTCGGGACATGGACAACCGGCTGGGTAGACTATGTGAGAGTCTATGCCACCGGCGGCGGCGCGGCAGGCTCGATAGACCCCAATGAGCCCAACAACGACACAGCTCACGCAACTACCATTACGTGTGGCCAAACGATCAATACTGGCGTCATCGGCGATGCGCTGGGCGGTTACGACGTTGACTGGTTCAAGGTGAGCAACGTGCCGCAAGGCCGGCTCGACGTGGACATCACGGCCAGAACCAAGATGCCGCCGTCGGCGCTCGACTCGGTCGTCGGCCTGTGGGACGGCAGCGTCAATCTGTTGACCTGGAACGACGACGACGGCATAACTTACGACTCGTACGTCGTGTATACCAACACGACGAGCAATGCCACGTTCTACATCAGTGTCGAATCGTACTCAGGCTACGGCAGCCCCGACTCGTTCTACGACCTGACGGTGCAGTGTGCTGGCACCGGCGGCGGTAGCCCGACCGGCGGCAACGAGCAACCACCGGCCGATAACACCTGGACGGTGATGCTCTACCTCAATGCCGAGGACTCCAATTTTGAAGACATCCTGACCCAATACCGGACCGACATTGAAGATTTCATCGGCTCTAAGAGTAGATTCCTCACTGTAACGATCCTCTACGATGGGCCTGACGCCAACGACACCACCCGCTACCTGGTCCAACCCAACAGTTCTTACACGCCCGGGGTAAACCAGTGGAACATGGGTGAGCTCAACATGGGCGACGCCAACACCCTGGCCAACTTTGTCACCTGGGCCATGGACCAATACCCGGCCGAGAACTATTACCTGTCCATTGACGACCACGGCAACGGGGTTTATGGCATCAGTTGGGACCAGACCTCCGGCGACGACCCACTCAGGCCCGACGAGGTATACACGGCGCTGAAAGCCGCAACGTACAACGGCGATCCCAACCGCAGGATTGATATCCTGGACTATGAAGCCTGCCTGATGGGGCTGGCCGAGAATGCCTACGACGTGCGAGATTGGGCAGAGTACGTGGTATTCTCGGAACAGATCAGTTGGGGCATCAACACCTACCCGGTGTACTTTAGCGACCTGGCGGCAGCCGACACGCCGCTCACCGTCGGGCAGCGGATCGTGGATCGCTACCACGCACAGGCCATGGTGGCCGATGGCCACGGCTATCCGCACACCATCTCCCTGATTGATACCAGCAAGATGGGAAACGTCAGGAGTGCGGTGAGCAACTTTGGCAATGCACTGATGACCACAGGGCTCACGGTTACAGTCAAAAGCGCGCGCAACAGTTCCCAGGCCTTCGCCGCTGACGACGATGCCACGAACCCGATGCGGGCCGAGTACATTGACCTGTGGGACCTGGCCGACAAGGCCAGCAGCCTGGCACCGACGCAGGCAACGGCCGTCAAGTCTGCGGTGACCACGGCGGTCATCCGCGAACAGCACGCCAGCGGCCGCGTCAGCATCTATACCTGGGACCACAGTCGTGCACATGGCCTCTCGATCTACTATCCTCCCTCCAAAGCATCCAATGCCTTCGACGCTTACGTGGCAACGAGTCCCTACCTCTACCAGATGAGCCGTGAGGGCACATGGGACGAATTTCTGCAGTGGGCAGTGCCGGGCAGCGCCCGGCGTGGCATGAGCGCCAACCGCGCCGGGATCAAGTTGGCCGAAGAAGGCGATGCCTACGTTTTCAAGTACGTCTATCTGCCGGCGGTGTTGAAGATGCATTAACACAAGCGTTGCCCGACAGGCCACTTCACGCAAAGAACCAGCGTGGGTGAACAAAAAGCAGACCTTGTCACGAGCGGGTCTGCTTTTTTGTGAGATGGGAACGACGATCCAGTGAGGACAATTTGCACTCACACTTACAGCGGGTATAATGAACGTCACAGGGAATCGAGCGCGTGTTCTCCTTATGTAGAGGCAAAGCATGTCTGACTTGCTGCGCACGCTGGCGGCTTACGTCCCGCCGCACATTATCCAGGCCACACTGAGCGAGACAGCTCCGGCGCCTCCCACAGAAGCCAAAGCCGAGTGCTTCGCCGCAGCGGTACTGTTCGCCGACATTTCTGGCTTCACCCCGCTGACGGAAGCGCTGGCACAGCAGGGGTCGGAAGGGCCGGAGGAATTGACGCGCCTGCTGAACGGCTACTTTAGCCGCATGATCGCGTTGATCGAGGCGCAGGGGGGTGAGGTCGTCAAGTTCAGCGGCGACGCGGTGACGGCCGTCTTTCCCGTCGCACCGGACGAGGACCTGGGCATTGCCACGCGCCGGGCCAGTCAGACCGCCGAGGCGATGCAGGCGGCGATGGACGAGTTTGCCGCGCTCCAGACCAGCGCTGGCCCCGTGGCGCTGGGCATGAAGATCGGCCTCGGCGCGGGCGAGATCCTGGCAACGCAGGTGGGCGGTATTCGCGGCCGGTGGGAGTACGTCATCGCGGGCGACCCCCTGCGCCAGATTGCGCAGGCCGAACACCAGGCCCGGCGGGGCGAAATCGTGCTCAGCCCGGAAGCCCAGGCCATCATGGCCCCCCACCCCGTTGCACTCCGTCCGCTGCCCCAGCCGGAATGGGGACGTGTCCAGCATCCAAGCGCAATTGAAGCCGTCCTACGCGCGTACGTTCCCGGCATAGTCATGGCCTGGCTAGGCGAAGAACTGCAAGAGTGGCTGGCCGTGCTGCGGCCGATGAGCGTGCTGTTCGTCGGCATCAGCGGCATTGACTACGCACAAGCGAGTGCGGTTGACAGGCTGCACAATTTCGTGCGTTCCGTCCAGGAGACCATTCAGCACTACGAGGGGAGCCTCAACAGGCTGGCCGTGGACGACAAAGGAACGGTGTTGCTGGCCCTGTTCGGCGCACCTCCCCATGCCCACGAGGACGACTCGGAGCGCGCGCTGCGCTGCGCGCTGGATCTGCTTGCCATGGCCAGGGCACAAGATGTCCAACTGGCCATCGGTGCGACCACCGGCCGCGTGTTCGCTGGCCCCGTTGGCAGTGCAACCCGCCGTGAATACACTGTGATGGGCGACACGGTCAACCTGGCCGCCCGTCTGATGGGCGTGGCCGGGCCGGGCCAGGTGTACTGTGACTATGAAACCTACCGGGGGGCACACGGCAGGCTGGCGTTTGACCTCCTGCCCCCTGTGCGCGTCAAGGGGAAGGCGGGGCTCATTCGCATCTACCGGCCGACGGGCGAGACCGGCAAAGAAAGCGCAGCGGGAGCCAGCGGCGCGCTGGTGGGACGACGGGCCGAGGTCACCAGGCTCACCGCCTGCCTGGACGAGATACAGGCCGGGCGCAGTTGCATCCTGCTGATGGAAGGGGAAGCCGGGATCGGGAAGTCGCGGCTGGTGGAAGAGTTGACGCGCTTGATGCAGGAGCGCGGCGTCGCAGGCTTGATAGGTACAGGACGCAGCATCGAGCAACAAACGCCTTACCGCGCCTGGCGAGACATCTTTATCTCCTATTTTGACCTGGACGAGGTCAACGACCCGGCAGAGCGACAGCGCCGGGTACAGGCCCACGTGCGGGACGTGGCGCCCGACCTGGTGGAACGCATCCCGCTGTTGAACGACTTGTTGAACCTGGGGCTACCCGAAAACGAGCTGACGGCCTCGTTGGACACGCACCTGCGGCACGAGAGCCTGGTCTCGCTGTTGTTGGCACTGTTGCGCGCGTGGGCGGCCGAAAGGCCGCTGGTGCTCGTTCTGGAAGATGCCCACTGGCTCGACACGCTATCGTGGGACCTGACGGTGCAGGCAGCTCGTGCACTCACAGTGGCCCGCGTGCCGCTGTTCCTGGTCGTGGTCATGCGCCCCATGGAAGGCGAAGCCGCGCGCATTGAACCACAGACGCTGGCCGGCATGCGTGAGACCGAGCACATGCGGCTGGAATCGCTCTCGCCGGAGGAGACAGTTGCACTGGCGGCGGCGCGGCTCGGCGTAGCTGACGGTGCGTTGCCAGAGGCGGTAGCCGAGTTGGTACACACGCGGGCGGGCGGCAACCCATTTTTTGCCGAAGAGCTGGTATACGCGCTGCGCGACAACGGCCTGATCAGCGTGCAAGCCAGGAAAGGCAAAACGCGCTGTATCGTCAGCGGCGACCTGGAGCGGGCTGCGCAGGCACTGCCAGATACGATCCAGGGCATCGTGCTCTCGCGCATAGACCGACTGCCCCCCGAAGAACAATTGACACTCAAAGTGGCAGCCGTCATTGGGCGCACATTCGGCTATACTCCTCTACACGACACGCTGGGCGAGCACATGGAGATCAGCCACCGCTTGCTGAGAGTATATCTCGATGACCTGGCTCACCTGGACTTGACGCCGCTGGAAGCGCCAGAGCCGGAACTGACTTATATTTTCAAGCACATTATCACGCAGGAAGTGGCGTACGAAACGTTACTGTTCGCGCAGCGGCGGCAATTGCACCGGGCGGTGGCGCGCTGGTACGAGCGAACTTTCGGGGGGGACGCGGGACGGGCCGCTGAGGAAGGGCTGGAATCGCCGTTGGCCCCTTATTACCCGCTGCTGGTATATCACTGGCATCAGGCTGGAGACGAAGAGCGGGAACGACTGTATGCAGGGTTGGCGGGCACATGGGCAGCGGCGCAGTTTGCCAACGTAGAAGCGGCCGGCTACTTCAGCCGGGCGCTGGAGCTGACTCCAGAGGACGACCTGGCAACACGCTATGAGTTGTTGCTGGCGCGGGAGGCAGTGAACGACCTGCGGGGAGAGCGTGAGGCGCAGGCCCAAGACCTGACGGTATTGGACTTTCTGGCCGAGGAAGCACACGATGACCAGTGGGGGGCCACAGTTGCTTTGCGCCTGGCCAATTACTACGAAGTGACGAGCAATTACGTGGGGGCGTTGAGGGCCGTGCAGAGGGCAATCGAGCAGGCGGCGCGGACACAAGAACTGGCGGACGATGCCGAAAGCTACATTGCGTGGGGCAAGGTGCTCTGGCGCCAGGGCAATTACGACGGAGCACTCGAGCCACTGGAGCGCGCGTTGGCCATGGCACAGGGCATTGACAATCGCTACAGCGAAGCAAAAAGCCTGCAAGCGCTTGGTAACGTCTACCTCTACCAGGGAAACCATCCGGCGGCACAGGAGCGCTACCGGCAGGCTCTGGAGATCTACCGCGCCACTGGCAACCACCAGGGTGAAGCGGACAATCTGATCAGCCTGGGCATCACCCATTATGAGTTGGGCGACTACCCGGCAGCGCGCGATTACTATGAACGGGTGCTGTCCATCTTCCGCACGATCGGCGACCGGCGGGGCGAAACGCTGGCGCTCAACAACCTGGGTACTGTCTACTGTGACCTGGGCGACTATGCAGCGGCACGGGACTACCACCAGCAGGCGCTGAATATCCGCCTCACGATTGGCGACCGTTGGGGAGAGGCCAACAGCCTGGTGAACCTGGGGCTGGTCTACCACGCACTGGGCGAAGATGAGGCGGCCAAGGAATATTGTGAACGGGCGCTGGCCATCCAGCGAGAGATCGGCGACCGGCGCGGCGAGGGATATAGCCTGACGTACCTGGGACACACGCTGGAAGGACGGAGTGAACTGAGGGCCGCCGCCGAAGCTTACGACGACGCGGTGCGCCTGCGCCACGAGTTGGGGCAGCATAGCCTGGCTATGGATGATTTGGCCGGGCTGGCGCGCGTGGCGCTGATGCAGGGCGATGCAAAGCAAGCGCGCAAGCAGGTGGAAGAGGTTCTGGCGTGGATCGAGGCCAACGGCACGGGAGGCATCGAGTACCCGCTACAGGTTTATCTGACCTGCTATCGCATTCTGAGTGCAACGGCGGGTGGGGATCCGTCAGCACTTGAGAGAGCGCGCTCCATCCTGTCCAGTGCGCACGCGATGTTGATGGAACAGGCAGCCGGTATCCGCGATCAGGCGCTACGGCAGAAGTTCCTGGAGAGTGTCAAGGCGAATCGGGAAATCGTGGCGGCGTGGGAAGCGAGAGATTCTTCGTCGCTACGCTCCTCAGAATGACCGGGGGGGGCTGCGCTCCGCAAGGCGAGATTCTTCGTCGCTGCGCTCCTCAGAATGACGAGGGGCTGCGCACCAGCGCCACGAGCAGGCAGACGAGGCCGAAGACGGCGCAGTAGATGGCGAAGGGGTAGAGGCGGTGGCGCTGCAGGTAGCGCAGCAGGAAGCGGATGCAGCCGAAACCGACGAGGGCGGCCGCCAGGAAGCCGACGACGAGCGCCGGGGCCTGCGCTGCCAGGTCACCCACCTGTGCCAGGTCCACCACCTTGAGCAATCCCGCGCCGAGGATGACGGGGGTCGCCAGGAGGAAGCTGAAGCGGGCGGCAGGCTCCCGCTTCAAGCCGCGCGCTAAGGCGGCCGCAATGGTCGCGCCGGAGCGGGAGAGGCCAGGGAGAATGGCCAATGCCTGGGCGAACCCGACCAGCAGCGCATCAGACCAGGTGAGTGTGTCGAGGTCGCGCACACGGCGGCCAAAGCGCTCGCTGGCGGTCAGGAGCGCGGCCGTGACAAGCAAGAGGGCAGCCGCCGCAACCGGGCGGGCAAACATCCCCTCGAAGAAATCCCCCAGCAGCCAGCCAGCAAACATCGCAGGCAGCGTGCCCAGCAGAATGAGCCAGGCCAGGTTAGCAGGGCGAGCGCAAGGGTCAGGGCGAGCGCAGGGGTCAGGACAAGCGCCAGAGTCAGAACAAGCGCAAGGGGCAGGGCGACCGCAAGGGTCGCCCCTACGGTGGAAGGCTGCGCGGATCAGGGTCACCCAATCGCGCCAGAAGCAGGCAATGACGGCCAGCGCCGTGCCCCAGTGGACGACGGCGTCGAAGGCCAGGCCGGGCGAGTCCCAGCGCAAGAGCCAGGGCACGAGAACCAGGTGGCCAGAGCTACTGACCGGGAGGAATTCGGTAGCGCCTTGAAGGAGGCCGAGGAACAGGGCTTGGAAAAGATTCATGGTGTGTACTCCTGGGGTTAGGGATTAGGGATCAGGGATCGGGGATCAGGGATTGGGGGTTGGATACTGATCCCTGGTTCCTGATCCCTGATCCCTGATGCTAGGCGGGTGCGGATGTGGGCGGCGGTTTCGGGAGAGGCGGGGATTACGTGCCCGCGCTCGACGACGGTAGGCAACGCTTCGACGGCGACGATGCGGTCATCACGTAGCGTGACGCGCAGGATGGCCCCCCAGCGGCAATCGGCCGGGTAGGGCTGGTCGAACAGGAAGTTGCCCAGGCTGTACGCGACCAGTGTCTCGCCCACCCACTCGATCCGCTGCAAGACGTGAGGCCCGTGGCCGACGATGAGGCCGGCGCCGGCCCTGGCCAACTGGCTGGCGATGGTGCGCTGGCGTGAGCTGGGTGCGGCCTGGTATTCGCCTCCCCAGTGGATGGAGACGATGACCAGGTCGGCCTGCGCGGCTGCGTTGGCTACTGTGCTGGCTGTGGCTTCCACGTCGAGGGGGGTGAGGCTGTCGTCGAAGGCAAGGAGGCGGTAGATTGGTAGATTGGTAGGTTGGTAGGTTGGTAGATTGGTAGAGTGGTAGGTTGGTAAACTGGTAGACTGGTAAATTGGTGACCCATCTACCAATGTACCAGTTTCCCAATTTGCCAACGTAGCGATGCCTGCCACGTGTAGCGTGTCCACCGTCTCCCGCAGCCCGGCCTGGCCGGCGTCCAGGGCGTGATTGTTGACGAGGGAGACGACGTCGAAGCCGGCTGCGTGCAGGGAGGCGACAGCCTCCAGCGGTGCGCGGAGGTCGTAGGAGGAAGGGGAGGGAGGGGCGGGAAGGGAAGGAGGGGAAGGAGGGGAGGGAGGGGAAGGAAGGGAGGGAAGGGAGGGCAGGGAAGGGGAGGAAGGAAGGGAAGGAGGGAACGGAGGGAGGGGAGGGGAGGTTGTCAAGGGCGATTCCAGGTTGGCGAAGGCCAGGTCGGCGTCGGACAGCCAGGGTTGGACGCCGGCGAAGGCGGCCTCCCAATCCCCGTCCAGTGCCTGCGCCACGCCACGCCCGAGCATCACGTCGCCGACGAGGGCCAGGATGGTAGTGGGTGAGGTGGGCTCTCCGGGTAGCAAGAAGAGTAGGCAGGCGGGAAGCAAGTAGACAAGTAATCGGAGTTTCATCCTCTGCCTCTGCTCCCCTGTCTACTTTATACTTCCCTACTCTGCAATGAAACTCCCCGTCCACTCCGGTCGGTCTGGAGCCTCACCGGCGACCAGCATCTCTCGCCAGGCTTCGTCGGTCAGGCGGTCGCTTATCGGCCAGGGGAATTCGTAGTAGGAGAAGATGCCGCCCTTGGCCAGGTGCACTCCACCCGAGCCATCCGGGACGACAGCGTAGATGGCAAAGATGCGGCCGACCGCCTCCTCCAACGCCTGGCCGTTCGGGTCGGTCGCCACGTCGGCCACGAGCGCAGCCTGCTCGTCTTCCTCGAAGAAGGGGCTGCCACCCTCCCCCTCCTGGTCGGCGGCGGCGAGCGTCATGGCCTCCAGCTCACCACCGTAGTACTTGATGCGCTCATAGTCATTCAGGGTCAGCGGTTCGCCGGCCAGCTCGCGCTGCGCGACGTCGAGCAAGAAGGTGAGCAGGTTGTCCAGCCGGAACAGGTTGGCGTCGGTGTTTTCGGTCAGGAGGCCGCGACTCTGGAGCCCATCGCGGGTCATGCGGGTGAGCGCCAGGAGACGGGCGTAGGCCTCCGGGTTCGGCTCGACCCAGCCGTGGGGCGGCTCGGGCGGGGGACCGCCACCCAGTTCAGCCATGGATTGCTTGGCGTAGAGGATGGTGTCGTGCTTCAATTCGGTCCAGGAGCCGAGCGCAGTGTGCAGGTCCTTGCGCGTCCAGGCGGAGGTCTGCATGAAGGCGGGGTAGCGCGCGTCTTTGGGTTGCAGCAGCGGCTGGAAGGTGTAGAGCCAGGTCCAGTACAGGTTCTGGGTCCAGGAGTCCAATTGCAATGCCGAGACCTCCCCGCGCACCTTTGCCATCTGCTCGGGGTAGTGGGCGTAGGCCGTCTCGCCCATCCCGTCGAGGATGGCGTAGGCCTCTTCGGAGCCAAGCGCAGCCATCACGTCGAGCCCCTTGGGCAGCCAGCGCGCGTTGTCCAGTGTGCCGACGTTGCGCCAGGTCAGTTGGCCGAAGATGTAGGCGTCGAGGACGAAGCGCTGGCCCATGAAGCGGAAGCCCTGGGTCACCTGCGCCTTGTCCTCCCAGATGTAGACCCACATGGAGTTGATCTGGGGGGGCGGGAGGAGGCGGGCCGCCTCGATGAAGGCCGCCAGTTTCGCCTCATCGGCGATGGTAGAGATGGGAGCAGCGGGGCCAAAGACGGTGTCCCACAACGCGCCGTACTCGTGGAAACCCAGGTCGTCGGCCTTGCCGACGATGAAGACGGTGGGGTCATAGACGCGCGCCCAGACGTCGGCGGCCGGCACGCCGCTTACGTCGGTGTGGCGGAGGACGTAGGTGATGAGCAAGGCCATGCGGGTCTCGTCGGGCTTCTGGAGGCGCATGTTGATGCGGCCATACCACATCATGGCGCGGAAATAGCGCTGGAGTTGCTCGCTGCGGGTGTAGTGGCCGCGGGGGACGTACTGCGAATAGTCCTCACACAGGCAGGGCTGCTCCAGGCACTCGGCGGGCGGGTTGGTGTCACAGGGGTTGCAGTTGCCGGGACAGTCTACGCTGAAAATGGGACTGCCGACAAGGCCCGAGTGGGCCTCGATGAGGGCCAGTTCCGCCGGCACCAGGTCAGTGACTTCCGGCGGGGTGACGGCCTGGGGGTTGATGAGCGCATCGGCGACGGCGAAGTAGGCGACGACGCGGCGGGCGATCTCTTCCAGGTCGCTGCCCTGGAGTTCGGTGTAGAGGGCCTGGGCCGACTGGAGGCAGGCGGCAGTGAGGGCGCGGACGTCAGGCTCGAAGTACTCGCGCTCCAGGTCGCGCAGCATCTTGTCGAAGATCAGGTGGTAGACGTGGTAGACAGAGTCGGTGGTGACGAAGACTGGAATTTCCTGGTAGCGGGCATCCTCGTAGAGTTGGAAGAATTCGAGCCATTCGCCTGGCGCGGCGACGAAGCCGTTTTGTGCCAGCAGCGCGCTCTGTGCGTCGCTGAAAGTGAAGAGGTTATAGTTACCTAACGCCGCCAGGTCTACCGGCAGGGTGTACCCCTGGTAGGCCTGGGGCAGCTTGGCCGCGATCTGAGGGTAGGCGGCAAAGCCCGGCCCGCGCACGTCGGGCGGCGGCGTGGGTGTGGGGCCGCTCGGCTGAGTAGAAACAGCCGTCGGAGCAGCCGGCTCGGTGGAAACGGCTGTGGCAGTAGGAAGCGGAACGGCCGTCGGCGTAGGCGCATTACATGCCAACATGGCCACGACGAGGGCCACAACAGCAATAAAAGACTTGGGTTTCATGGTGATCTCCTTTCAAGCCACCTCATTCTCACGGATTTGTTGCTCGATTTCGTCACGATGAGCACGAGCATACGCCCAGGCATTCGTCAGGTCTTCAGCACGCAGCGTCGGATAGCACCGCAGTAAATCGGCTTCGCTCGCTCCCAGGCATCTGGCCTGCACCAGCACCCAAACCGGGATGCGGGTACGAACGATGCACGGCTCTCCTCCGCAGACACCAGAAGTGCTCTCGATTGCAGGGAAGGCATCGCCGAGATCATGCACCACCCACTGAAGTACCTGTGCCTTTTCTGCCCGCGTCATCGCGGACAAAAGTCTCTCAACTTCCTGAAGCACTTCCATCGTTACCTCCTGACCCTCTACCAACGTACCAATCTGCCAAACTCACCGCACCGCGATGTCCAGTATACCGCTGTTGTCCACGTCGGTCAAGCGGAGCTGGTGGAAGAGGCCGGGGGGCGAGCGCCACTCGAGCGTGAAGCCGAAGCCATTCCAGTACCAGACGTCCACGC
>Ga0172366_10004245_pt1 | contig 11305 bp, 8 predicted proteins | sample LakKivSesite69cm_FD_114533 | JGI IMG/M metagenome (GOLD analysis project Ga0172366, IMG submission 114533) | Sediment microbial communities from Lake Kivu, Rwanda - Sediment site 69cm | ecosystem: Environmental > Aquatic > Freshwater > Lake > Sediment | place: Rwanda: Western Province, Lake Kivu...
CAAGCAAATCCCTATTCGTGATTATGGGCACGACGAAACCGAAACGATGAATGCTCTTCTTCAGAGCCTCAAACCGCCTCGGCGAAAGAACGTTCGGGTTAGAGCCATCCACCTTCAACGCGTCAACGTCGACAAGCTCTGCGGGCGGAACCTTAACCTCAAGCTCGGTCATCAGCTTTCCCTTCCCGCTTGCTCTTGCTCTTCACGGTATTGTGGTCGTTGAAGCCCCTCGGAATCCGGAAGACCTTGTCCATCATGCCGTCCCGCTTCATGTGACTCAGAAACTCCTCACGATCCCTCTCAGGCCACTTTCTGACTCGCTGTATGCACTCGTTCAAGTCGGCAAGAAAATTGCAGAAGTGCAGGTTGAAATACCACTCCTCAATCTCGTCCCCACCCAGAAGCGTCTTCTCGACGAACATGAACAACTCCAGAACACGCCAGCCAATGACCTCTCCGGCCTTGAAGATGAACTCCTTGTTCGCCTCAACGACGTCATCAGGCGGAGAATGACCATATTTCCTATGAATCTCGATTATCTTCGTTAGAAGCTGTTTCTCAGGCTCCGGGAAAGAGTCAAAATCAATCCGTATCCCCTCAGACGAAGCGGGCTCTAGCTTTTCCGACAACCCGTCCAACCTCTTATCCAAACCCCAGCGCTTCAAGCCACAAACACTCCCGTCTTCGCTTTATCCTCAAGCGCCTTCAACCTATTCACAAGCTCAGGCAGAACAGCCGTCTCAAACAGCATCGCATTGGCTTTCAGCATGATATTCAAAGCGCCTAGCTGGCATGCCTCCTCAGAGAAAGTCAATAGCCTCACACTCGCCTGCCTGTAGATCTGCTCGTACCTGTTAACCACCTTCAACAACAAGCTCTCATGGCCCAAGACACTCTGCAAGACAGGCTGCCAAGCAGCACGACATCTAAAATCACCATACACCGTCCGCTTGGAACACGCGCATTTCACGCTCAATCCCTTCACAATCTCAGCCTGAGAAAACCCCAAACCTTCAAGCTTTAGCAGTTCTAAGCGCCTAGAGACCACATCCACCCTCGCCTACCCCCTTAAATTGCAGCTTTCCTTCAATCCCAGCCAAACCCCATTTCTCACTAAATCGAACTGTACACAACACCACGAGCTTGGTTCAGCAAATCAGCTGCCCAAGAGACACCACAAAACAAGACAACAATCAATGTAAAGGAACAAAATCAGATAAAAGGCTTGCGCACCTGAACAAGGTCTGCGGTTTCCTCATGCAGACAAAAGCCTACCTCTTCTGGAAGAAAGAAAATGGGGAATAGATGTTTAGCAGAACCTTTTGGTCCGTTTCTTTCTGGTCAAGGCTACTGCAAGCATGGTTAATGCCATGAAGACTACGAGAATGGTTGTTGATGAAAACTCTGGGACTACTGGATAGTTGTCTTGGTTGTTTTCGTCAATGACGTATGGTGTGTCCCATATGCCTGAGTCATCGATCTCAGAAGCCTCTGGATATCTCGTTTCGTAGTCGCTCCAATAGTTGCCGCCACTTGGATAACCTTCGTCCCAAACGTTGGGATAACTCGACGAGTCACAGCTTACTTGTTGGGTGTTGTCGACGAAGTTGTTGTGATAGAACCTGTTGTCAGAAGAAGAGCTGAGCCAGATGCCATAAGCATCATTTGCCGTTATGTTGTTTCCGCTTATCGTGTTGTTGGCACAAAAATAGAGATGGATGCCATAACCGTTGTAGTACTTGTTTGCTGCAATGTTGTTCTCACTTATACTGTTGTTAGAAACAGAACTGAGACGAATGCCATAGTCGTTGTTTGATATGTTATTTCTGCTTATGATGTTGCCAGAAGAAGAATCGAGCCGTATGCCGTGCCAGCTGCTATGTGCTGTTATGTTGTTCCTGCTTATGATGTTGTTGTTAGAAGAAGAACTGAGCCAGATACCAGATTCGCCGTTTGCTGTTATGTTGTTCCTGCTTATGATGTTGTTGTTAGAAGAAATGAGCTTGATGCCATAACCGTTGTTTGCTGTTATGTTGTTTCCGCTTATGTTGTTGTTAGAAATGAAGACTAAGATGCCTTCATCGTTGTTTGCTGTTATGTTGTTTTCAGAAATAGTGTTGTTTGAACTGAGCGAGATGCCATAATTGAAATCCTTGATTTCCATATTCTTGATTGTTACGTTGCTACTTCCAGAAAGGCTTATTCCTGTTCCGCTTCTTGCTCCTCGAAGGGTGTAGTGTGCCCCGTCAAGCAAAATATTATCTCTTTCAACTACAATGGAATCATTGATGTTGGCTGTGAACATATAGTTGTCTCCGTTGCGTTGAATCTTATCGGTACCCTCAACGTCACCATTAGAACGGATATAAATTGTCTCAGACGCCCTAACCCAAATAACCCTACTCGTGACAATGAACATTCCGGTGAAAATAACAAACACAACCAATAAACAGACAAGATTTTTGCTCATGAAGCTTCACCGTTGGATTTTAACCTTCAATTTATGCTATTTAATTATTAAAAATTGCGTGACGACATTGGTTTGATCTATGAACATTCTGTAGAATGCGTGGACAGCTTTTAGAAATGCTATATAACGACTGTGCAGCTATATTTGGTGAGGGGAAGGTCGTGTTTGAGAGAACGAGATCTGGAATTTTGATTCTGTTGATTCTTGTAGCTATTTTACCCCAAGCACTAAAAGCTGCCATAACTGTTGAATTTGGTGAGGTAATTTCTGGTTCTATCGATCCTGCTGGCGAGGTGGATGACTATGTTTTCTCAGCTATTGCAAATGACACAATTCTCGTCAGGATGAGTCGAATTTCAGGCAGTCTATGGCCTGCGGTGATCCTTTACTCGCCTAACGGAACTGAATTAGAGAAGGATTATGGTTCAGATATGGTTGAAGTCAACTGCACATTAGCCGAAACTGGAGAATACACGGTTAATGCATCTGATCATTTTGGATATTACACTGGAAACTACAGCATTTTCTTTCAAAGGCTTAACAACCCAAGAAATACTATCTCTACTAAATTTGGTGAGACTGCTTCTGGTTCCATCAACCCTCCAGGCGATGTTGATACTTATGTTTTTTCAGTTGAAGTAGGTGACGCAGTTCTTGTCAGGGCAAGTCGAGTTTCAGGTTCCTTTTGGCCTGAACTGAGGCTGTATCTACCTAATGGAACTGAACTTGTGGGAAACTATGGAAGCGATGTTGTTGAAGTTAAATCCACTTCAGCTGAAGCTGGAAACTACACGATCGTTGTGAATGATTACTTCGGTGACTACAATGGAAACTACAGCCTCTTTGTTCAGCGGATTAACAACCCAGGAAAAGCCACTTATGTGAAGTTTGGTGAAGTTGCTTCTGGTTCTATTGATCCCGCTGGCGATGTTGACACCTACAGCTTTTCAGCCGCTGTCGGTGACACAGTTCTTGTGAGGGTGAGTTGTGTTTCTGGTTCATTACGGTCAGAAGTAAGGTTTTATTCGCCTAATGGCACCGAGCTTGTAAGTGATACTAGTTATGATGTTGTAGAAATCAATTACACCATAGCTGAAGCTGGAAACTACACCGTTCTGACCCATGATTATTTTGGCGATTACATTGGAAACTACAGTATTTTTGTTCAAAGGCTCAATAACCCTGGAAACGCTGTTTCCATTGTTTTTGGTGAGACTGCTCTTGCTTCTATCGATCCTGCTGGTGATGTTGATACTTATGTTTTCTCAGCTGAAGCTGGCGACACTGTCCTTGTCAGGGCAAGTCGAGTTTCAGGATTTTTATATCCAGAGGTTAGGCTATATGCGCGTGACGGAACCGAGCTAGGAAGTGATTGGGATTGGGGCGTTGCTGAACTCACCAGCACTTTGCTAGAGGATGGAAACTATGCAGTTCTAGTATGCGATTATTTCGGCGGCTACACCGGAAACTACACGTTGCATTTGAGTGAAGTCGTTTTTGAAGAATTAACCCTAGGCAATCCATACGTTGGTAACGTTTCCATGGGTGAATGGCATTCGTTTTATGTTAGTGTTGAGGCAAATAAGAATCTACTTGTAACTCTGGAATCAACATCTTTAAATGGGATTTTAGAATTGTATGGTAGGTATAGTCAGGCTCCTACACGATCTGATTATGATTACCTTGCAAACAGAAGGAATGCTTTCGGGAACTATGACCTGCCGATTTCTCCGACTGAGAATGGAACTTATTATTTCAGTGTCTATGGCAAAGATGTTGAAGGTCTCCTGAATTATACGATCACAGCATTAATCGTCGAACGTCATGTTTCTAATATTTACCCCAGAATTCTGACTAGCTCTACAAGAGCGACAGTTTACATTTCAGGTATAGGCTTTACCGATGGAATACGGGTTGAATTGCGGGATGGGAACGCCGCGAACATCACGGCTCATACCGTTGTTTTTTCATCCTCAAAAGTATTAATTGCTCATTTCGATCTTAGCAATGCCTCATTAGGTATCTACGACGTAGCCATAACATGGCCAGACAATCAGGAGAAGATTATTCAGGCTGCTGTTGAAGTGAAGGTGTTACAAGAGGGAACTCTTTATTCATTGCCGGATTTGCAGATGGCTAAAGGTGCTGCTTTCACATTTGACATAGGGGTTCCAGAGATTAGTAATCTTTTTGTCACGCTTCAGAAAACCATGCTTGTGAGTTATGGCAACAGCTGGTCAGGTGAATTGTCGCTTATGTATGAAGGAATAGAAGTTGTCAGCACCAGTGGTTCTCATGATCTCATCTTGCACATCGTAAATCCTAACCCTGGAGTCTATTCTGTCAAAGTAGCTGCACATCAAGCGGGGAGTGGGATATTGAATGTGTGGGCTTCGCTGCCCGAGTTGCCTCTGGGAGAGTGGGTAGTTGGCACAATCTACACCAGCTACGGCTCCATATGGTACCAAGTTGAAGTGCCGCCTGAGCAAGGCTCTCTGTGTTTTGAAGCTGAAGCTATGGGGGCGTGGAGCCATTTCGACATTTACTATGAAGAATATGGAAGCTCCGATCACTGGGTTAGTCGACAAGGAACACAGACTTCTATCGAGATACCCAACCCTGCAGCTGGCACATATGTTGTAGAGTTCATGGATTCTGCCATGCTCTATAGCGGCAATCAGTGGAGCGAAGACCAAACACGAGGTATTCTAATTAGGGCAGACACGGAATTCAATATCGAACCACCACCTGGCTATCTGCCTGTCATTATCAGCATATCTACGAATAGGGGAGGGAATACTGGACTTGTAACCATAGAAATTAGGGGAGGACGGCTTGATCCAAATGCGACTGTCTCGCTTACTCGACCAGATCGAGAGAGCATCATAGCTCAGTATGTCTACGGTGACCTAGGAAGAACCGCCCTCACAGCTGTATTTGATCTAATAGATAAAGAGCCTGGTGAATGGAATCTTGTGGTGACCAATTTAGACGGCCAGAACATTACCGCACCAACTCCATTCATCATTGAAGCAGGAGGAGAACCACGACTCTCAGTGGATATTATAGGGAGATCACAAATGCGAGTAGGCAGAAGTCAGAGATACATTGTCACTATCGAGAATAGTGGTGTTATCGATGCTTACGATTACGTCTTGATAGTAGAACTTCCTGAGGGGCTTAACTTAAAAATCGATCTACCAAACAATTCTGACGAGTCTATCCCATTGGCAGGGCATCAAGAAGGGCGGCAAGTTATCCCGATTTGGTGTCTAAAGCTAAACTCGGAATCGAAGCTGAGCATCCCCCTCATCATCGAAGCGCCAGAAACAACGTTTGCCTCGGGTGAAGTATTTGGCTTATCTGCCACACTAATCAAAGCTCCTGAGTCTCGATATTCTGAACAAGGTCAGATCGAAGATGTTTCCTCGTCTCCGACATTTCAAGCGATCAAGGATGCTATGATGCAAACACCGCAGTTCTCAACTATAGATCCTGATCAACTGACTAGAGACTTAAACAATGCAGTGCAAGGATTTATGAGAGACTGTATCGTCGACCTTCTTCCGAACATTGTTTTGTTAGCGGGAAGCGTAATTGTCATCGCATTAGTTCCATGGTTGACAGTTCTCGGTCTATCGGCAGCAATCACAACACTAGCCATTGCGTCATCAATCTATGGAGTGGTCACCTTGATGCGTTCATATTGGGAGCTCTTGAGAAATATTCTTGGAATCGAGCTAGTTTCTTCTACCACCCCTGAGGACAAATATGGTTCAACCGGCTTCGATCAGCCTGAAACAGCAAATGGAGAACGCAAACGTTTTGTCCCATCAAACCAAGAATTCTACTACAAAATCGACTTCTGGAATAAGGAGAACGCAACTGCACCAGCATGCGACGTTTTCGTCAAAGATCAGCTAGATACGGATCTTGACTGGAGCACCTTCAGGTTTGAAGAAATCGGCTTCCTTAACTGGACCGTCGAACTTGAACCCTGCCACTACTTCAATGTCTATGTCGATACGCGTCCACAAATGAATTTGATTGTGAATGTTGAAGGGACGTTTGACCCTGACACTGGAGAAGCAAGCTGGACTTTTCGATCCCTAGATCCAGCTACTATGGCGACACCGGATGACCCGATGGCTGGATTTCTTCCTCCCATCACAGAAAGTGGATACGAAGTAGGATGGGTCGGTCTCTCTGTTAACCCTAAAGTAGATCTGCCAACAGGAACCCGCATAGAAAATCAAGCCTTCGTCAATTTCGACGGAGTAGGACCTTTTAACCCTGCACCTAAGGAAGGCCCATTCGTCAACACTATAGATTCTGCAGTTCCTAATAGTTGGGTGAAGCCACTACTTGAAACTCAAAACTCATCTTCCTTCGTCTTGGAATGGGAAGGCGAAGACGGAGATGGCTCTGGAATCCGTGACTACACAATCTATGTATCCGAGGACAGAGAAAATTTCGTGCTACTTCTGAAGCATGTAACTGAAACCTCAACTGTTTTCAACGGAACACATGCCCACACATACTACTTCCTCGCCTGCGCCCGAGACAACGTAGGCAATGCGGAGAGCATCTCCTATGAATCTGAAGCCGCAACCACTGTAATTTTGGCCCCACAATTCACAATAAGCAACCTAGCCATCTACCCGAAAGAGGTTCAGATAGGAGAGAACGTAACAATTTCAGTCTTGGTAAGCAACAATGGAAGTGCTGAAGGAACATACCAACTAGTGCTAAAGGTCAACGGAACAATAGAAACCACCATGAACATAACCCTAGCTGCGGGAGCCAGCCAAAACGTGACATTCATCGTCAGCAGAGACGCTCCCGGCGCTTATGTAGTAGAAGTGGATGGTTTGACAGGCGAGTTCACAGTAGAGGCAGTTCCCACGTCCTCGTTACCTCCTTGGTGGATCATAGGTATACTAATTACACTGATAATTTTGGCATCAATAACGCTGTATCTGATTAAAACTCGGAGGAAAAGATCCTGAATAGACTATTGCCGATATATACGACCAACTGCTTTATTCGTAAAACCAAAAGGTTTTATACATCTACGGATGTACTTCCCACAATTTGCTGACTCCAGAGGAATGAAGTTTTGGCGAATATGAAAGTTCCGGAATGGGTTTGGGAGCATTTGCCGCAAGGAGAGCAAGTCATTTCAGATATCTATTCGGAACACGGACGTTTACGCAACTAACAAACGATTACTTAGATTTACCAGCAAATCGAAATTCGATGTTTTGGAATACGACAAAGTGTCCATAACCTTCACAAAATATGGTTTAGGTACAACCATCTTTCGCATCTTTGCGGTGCTTTTCGGATTGTTTTGCATTTCGTTAGGCATCTTCAGTTATCTTGGCCCTGAATATCATGTTGGAACTACATTGATTCGCACGAAGGCACCCTTTGCATTTTCGCTGCTTCTCTTAGGTTTAGGTCTTATTGTGATTGTAGCGGCACTATGGGGGCGCTACGGCTACTATCAGATTGATTATCCGGGTTTTGATAAAAAGGATCTTAAGAACTGGCGAATTATGCGCAACCGCTGGTTCTCAGGGAAAGCAGATAGATTTGCAGAGATTATGAAGGAAAGGATAAGTCAGTCCTGATTGGGTGATAGGAGTTGAAGTGGCCGTTAGTAATAGTGGCGGCAATTGCGGGGCTAGGTTTAATGTATTTGCTGGGCTTCCTTTTCGGCTTAATAGTTGGGGATGTTAGTTTTGGCGGGATATTAGTAATATCCATAATCAGCTACTTTTCAACTGGATTCATCTCTGGCTACCTTGCTAACTGGAAAGGAGCGACGTACGGTGGTTGGGCCGCATTTCTACTATATATTTTCAACCTATCCATTGCCATTATCCTACGGGTCAAAATAGGTTATATATATGCTTTCTCCTTTTTGGAGTATCTGATGGTTTTAGTTTTTGCAGGAATCGGTGCCCTAGGCGGTTTTCTGGGAGAGCGAATAAGAAATGAACCCCCGTCTTGACGCCAGAAAGAAGAAAGAGTTTCCGAGATTAGCAGATGAGAATGACGAAGACTTGTTGCAAAGGACTTGCAATCAAGTATTCAATCTGACTCTAAGTGAAGATAAAATCAGAGCAAGAAAATCTTGACGCCCTTGCTGACACTTGTCCAGCCCTGATAAGCCACATATTGACTTCTCTAACCCCAAGAACTAGAGTTCATGGCATTCACGCTTAGAGAGAACTCTTCGAACCTGCGCCTTTCTACAATGTTATTAGCTGTCAAGAATTGTAAGCAAGATAAGGAAGGCGGAGAAAGGTGGACAAGAAGAAAGGGGATTTGGCCAAAAGCAAAGCAACGGATGTGGTGGGAAGATTCTAGTAAAGAGAAGGCCAAACCAAAGTTCTGGGCTGGCTTAGTTGTTTCCTCTTACCTTTGTCTACTTCTAGTCGCTATATTTGTTGTCACTGACACACTTCTTTGGTACTCGCTAATAGCTGTGATTGGTTTCGTCATCTCCACTTACGTGGTCTATCGGGTTACCATCTGGCGAAAAAGCTATGTTCAGTTTTGTTACCGTTGTCTAAATTACACGATCTGGGTTTATAACAAAGACCTAAACAAATATTTATGTAGCGCTTGCGTTGCGCTTGACAAAGCGGTGCAAAGAAGAGTATAACATCAGGTGCTTCCATTGGAACGTTAATAAGTGGAAGGATGGTGATAAAATGGGACTGCTTGATAGGTTGTTTGGACCGGACATAAGAAAGTTACTGGAAGAAGAGCAATACGAGGAAATAAAGAAACTTGTTTGCACCGACAAGAAAATCATGCATAAGCTTATCCAGCAGTTAGGTTCAAGACAAACACGTATAAGGAGACGAGCAGCCAACCTTCTAGGAGAGATGAAGGAACCAAGAGCTATACCAGCACTGGTACGTGTGGTTAAGAGAGGTATTGATGCTAATAGACCAATCAGTTTATGGTACGATTACGATGTACATCGATATCTGGCTGTAGATCGATATATCGACAAAAAGGGATATGAAAGAAAGATACTCTTATTCGATTGGGTATTCCAGGATTATAAGGGATCCGATAAGGTGGATGTTGCTGCGGCAACTGAAGCACTAAGGAAAATATTTTATTCTTCTGATTTCGAGCCTTTGTTCATTGCCCTGAAGGATAGCAATGCAGAAATCCGAGAAAGGGCTGCAGAGGTACTTATGAGAAGGAGTGGGGAGATTCGCGAACCATATATCGGAAGTGCAATCAAAGAGTTGATTAATGTTTCAGAACAGGATGGGCATCATATGGTCCGAAGGTACGCAAGGTTGGCATTAAGGAATATGGGAACGAAAGCAATTGAGCCTTTGATTGCCACTCTAAAGGACAAAAATCCAGATGACCGAATGTCTGCAGCATGGGCGTTATATTGGTTGTGGAACAATTATAATAATAGACGCGCAATCGAACCTCTGATTGCTGCTTTAGATAAGAAAGATGCAGCAGTAGTGGCAGGAGCTTACTATTTTTTTCTCGAACAGGGTCAAGAAGGAACTCAGTCTATCCTTATTGAAGCCCTCAATAAATATGGGCACAGATCCAAAGAGATGGTCGAAGATTACCTAAATTGTGGCGAACCTCAGTTGGAAGAGGCGGCAAGACAATGGGCACGTATTCATGGTTTCAGCATTATACCAGATCCTTACGGTGGTAAACGTAGATGGGGATCAAAAAGGTAAAAAGAAAAAAAATCAAAAGAAAATAACCATTCGCCTATTATTGACCTTTGACGCTTGATCAACCTCTTATTAGTTGCGTAAAAATCGGCTCCTGCAGATGCAGTCTTACCGATGACCTGTTCATTCTCCAGCAGATTTTTCTTAACAGATTTTGGCACCTTTTTTTCTACCACAGCCTGAGACACTCCAACCCTTAATACCAAAGGTGATCTAAAAAAGACTTTCGAAAGCCAAGCAAAGTAATCCCCGATCAAACCTTTTATTTTCAAAAGTCTTGAAAATCTGGAAAAAGTCAAAACAAGATGATTTTTTCACCTAAATTCAGAACCTTTTCCCAATTTGAGCATGAGAATATGCAGAAAGAGAATCTTCAGCTGAAAAAAGAGGGATTTTGCGGGTGATATCGCCACTTGCTTCAGGTTCAAGTCCTATCGACGGCGCCACTACACCCATTTTGCGAATGGAGACCCAGATCTGAATTCTTATTCCAGATACAACAAAGAGAAGAATACTGGAGTCGTAGCTCTGGCTGGTGCTTGATGATCATGCAAAAACCGTGAAGCACTAAAGAAAGTCCGAGAAGGTGCTCTTGGCGTAGGTATGTTAACTAAAGCTGAGGATGACCACTCTGACCATCAACAACTCACAAAGAAGTGGACTGCTGAAATCAAAACTAAGTGCCTCACATGCGGGGCATAGTGTGTCATACATTTTCTGATACTAGTCATTTTCAGCTAGTTTTGGTTTTGCGGAAAAGTTATAGCCGAACCGAAACTAACTGTGTGGATTGGTGCGCTGAGTTGCTTGAAGGAAAAAATGTGAATCTGAGGGTTACTAGGATGATGTTATGCTGCTTTTCCTTTGAGCGCTCAAATCGTGGTTCTCTTTCCATAGCTGAGTCGTAAGTGCATCATTTCTGACACTTGGAGCAAAAGTATACGTCTCCTCCTCCGATACTCAGTTTTTCTATGGGAGTCGCACATGTCGTACAGGTTTGGTTTTTCATGTTTGGACCCATTGCTGGCGTGTAGCTGCCTTGGTTTCCGTAGAGGTCAAAGAATTGGTTCTTCCCGTTTAAGCGGATTCTTTCTTC
>Ga0172366_10004247_pt1 | contig 11303 bp, 9 predicted proteins | sample LakKivSesite69cm_FD_114533 | JGI IMG/M metagenome (GOLD analysis project Ga0172366, IMG submission 114533) | Sediment microbial communities from Lake Kivu, Rwanda - Sediment site 69cm | ecosystem: Environmental > Aquatic > Freshwater > Lake > Sediment | place: Rwanda: Western Province, Lake Kivu...
GACTTCGCCCTGATCGGGAAAATCCTCACCGCCTTTGTGCCCACGGCGCTTCTCGGAATCCTGGCTTACAGGACGATCAAGCGCACATTTTTTAATTCCTACCTCGGGATGGTCGCAATATTCATCCTGGTGGGGCTGCTTTTCTTTCTTTTTGAGGCGCTGGTCAAGAAGGGAATCCTATCGCCCAGCAAGGCTCTGGTTAACCTGAGTTATCGGGATGCGTTCTTTATCGGGCTCATCCAGTGTCTGGCCTTTTTCCCGGGTGTTTCCCGGGCCGGAGCCGTCATCCTGGGCATGATGGTCCTGGGATACCGGAGGGCCGACTCGGCCGTTTTTTCTTTTCTGTTGGCCGTCCCGACGATCATTTCAGCCGGGGCATATGATTTGTACAAAACGAGGGAATTGATTCTCTCATCGGGTGGCAATAGGGTCAATCTCCTCATCGGCTCACTCGTTGCCTTCCTGATTGCTGTATTGGCCGTAAAGTGGCTTATCCGCTACCTCCAAAATCACACTCTCAGGGTTTTTGGCTATTACCGGCTCGCGGTCGGCCTGATTTTTCTACTCGCAGTCCTATTCCTCTAGGCCAAGCCCACAAGCGGCAGCAGGATTCTGAGACTCCCCCAGATAATCAACCCGCCCGTGAGGTTGAGCAGTGTGCCCGCTCTGAGCATCCGGGTGATGGGAACGAGACCGGACCCATAGACGATGGCGTTTGGAGGAGTGGAAACGGGCAGCATGAAGGCATAGCTGGCTCCGATTGTCGCCCCGATGGCAGGCGGGACAGGATTGAGGCCGGCCGCCTGAGCGACCGAGATCAGAATGGGTACCACCATCGTTGCGGCGGCCGTGTTGGAGGTGGTTTCACTCACCAGGATAGCCAAGTAAATCCCGGCCAGCGTCAGTCCCCACGTGGAGGTCGTCCCAAAAAGATGCAGAAGACCTCGACCCAGCTCTTCGGCCAGCCCCGTCTCGAACATCAGGCCGCCAAGGGTCAAACCGCCACCGAAGAGGAGCAGAGTCCCCCAGTCGATCTGCACGGCCTGTCGCCAGTTCAGGGTGAACTCCCGTTTTTTCCAGCTTACAGGGAGAAGGAAGAGAAGGGTAGCGGCGATCAGGGCTGCGGCCGCTTCAGGGACTCGCTCTCCGTAACGGCGCGAAAGGGGAGAGGAAACGCCCGAGAGGAGCGCCAAGAATCCGGGGAGAACCCACAACACGACAGCAGTGAGAAAAGCGATGAGAGCGTTTTTTTGGCCGCGGCTCCAGGGGCCGAGCTTCCGGAGCTCCTGCCGGACGAATTCCTGGCTTCCCTTAATCCGCCGCACTTCCGGTCTGTGAAGAAGGTATACGACCCCAAAGAGGAACGCATACATTACGGCGAGCAGGGGGATGGCGAACATCATCCAGCGGAAGAACGGGATCCTTATCTGGGTGAATTTTTCAATCATGGCCAGCCCGATGAGGTTGGGCGGCGTGCCGACCGGAGTGCCGATCCCACCGGAGGAAGACGTATAGGCAGCCATGAGCATGATTCCGGTGGTGAAGCGAAGGCGTTCGGGGTCGACGGGGCGACCGGTTTGCCGACACTGCAAATCAGCCAGGGCGCCCACGATTCCAAGGCCGATTGGAAACATCATGGCAGTTGCAGCCGTGTTGCTGATCCACATGGAAGAGACTGCGCAAATAGCCCCAAAAAAGAAAAGGATCCGGCCGGAACTCGAGCCGACAAATCGCCAGGAGAGGATGCCATAGGCAAAGCGCTTGTCCAGGCCGTGGATGGACATGGCCCTGGCGATGATGAAGCTCCCAAGAAAGAGGAAAATAATGGGGTCAGAAAAATGGGCAAAAGCCTCCTTCGCCCCGATAACACCAGTGATGACGCAGAGGGCCGCACCCAGCAGTGATGTGGCCGGAATTGGAATCGGCTCGGAAACCCACCAAACAATAACCCAGCCGATAACGGCCGCCAGGACATGGGCCCGCGAATTCAAGCTCCTCATCGGGAGAAAATACAGTGTCAGAAAAACAAGAGGTCCCAAAAAAAGACCGAGCGTGCGCCGCATCCTCTCGAAGCGCCTTTCGGCTTCCGTAAAGACCCCATCGAGGGAAGCCGGTTCGTTGGGGGGATCCGAAATGCGATTCATCATGGGGGCAGCCTCTTTCGCGCAATGTTATCACACTAAAATCGCGTCCGACAACAACGAACTGCAGTCTTTTGACTTCGATTCGGCCATGTGCTAGATTGGTTTCTCTTTTACGGGCCGGACCCAACCTGACCGTTCCTCGCCCGGCCGGAAGAAACGATGAACGTCCTTGTGATCTTGGCCGCAGCCATCGCCGCCTACGCTCTGGCCATCCGTTTCTATGCCCGCGGCATCGCCCGCGTGCTCGGTGAAGATCCCAAAAACCCCACTCCGGCCATCACCTGCTCGGACGGCCGGGATTATGTGCCGACAAAAGCGTATGTCGTATTTGCCCACCATTTCGCGGCCATCGCCGGAGCCGGGCCCATCTTGGGGCCGACAATGGCCATCCTCTATGGTTTCGTTCCGGCCTGGCTTTGGTTGGTTCTCGGGGCCATATTTTTTGGCGCCGTCCATGATTTCACGGCCCTTTTTGTCAGCATGCGCGAAGGCGGGAAGTCGATGGCCGAGGTCGCCCGGAAGAGTCTCGGAACCGCCGGATTCAACCTTTTCATCGGGTTCACCATCGTCATGATCGTTCTGGTCACATCCTCGTTCTTAAGCGCGACCGCCATTTCGCTGACATCCCTGTGGCCGCTTGATAAACTCGGGGTGGTCGGGGGCAAGACATTTCTTAAAACAGTCGTCAAGGACGGCGTGACCATGGGAAGAATCGGCGGAATCGCCTCGATGTCGGTGATTATCATCACCCTGACATCTCCTTTTCTCGGCTGGCTTCTTCACAGGAAAAATATCAAGACGGTGTTTGCATATATGATCGCGACTCTGATCTGTGTGACGTCGGTCCTCCTGGGCATCGAGCAGCCGGTGACGCTTCAGCCGACGACCTGGATGATAATCATTTCCGTTTACGCTCTCTTCGAGACCGGCATGCCTGTCTGGCTGATACTTCAGCCCCGTGATTTCATCAACGTTCAAATCCTCTATGCGGGCATCACCCTAATGGTTGTATCCTTGTTCTCCGCCGGGATCGGAGGCCTCAATGTCAGTATGCCCAGTTTTAACCTGAGTGAGGGAGTCCGGAGCCTGGGGCTCATCTGGCCGATGATGTTCTGCACCATCGCCTGCGGCGCGATCTCCGGATTTCATGCGCTCGTCGGCGGAGGGACAACCTGTAAGCAACTGCCTAAGGAAACAGACGCTCGCCGAGTGGGCTACAACGCCATGTTGCTCGAATCGGTGCTTGCGGTCTGTGTCCTCCTGGCTCTCGGTGCCGCCCTGAGTTTCACCGACTATAAGGCCGTTGTTTGGCCGGCGGCGGACTCGACGACCAAATCCAACCCGATTCTGGGATTCTCGCTTGCGGCGGGACATCTCTTTAACCGGGCGCTGGGAATACCCATCGCCCTGGGCTCGGTCTTCGGCATCCTCCTTGTCGAAGGGTTTGTGGTCACAACCCTGGTGGCCGCCGTCCGACTCAACCGGTATCTCTTTGAGGAACTCTGGTCTATAGTGTTTAAAAAAATTCCCTATCTCCTAAAGCTCCGCTGGGTCAATGCCGGGATCTCAGTCGTGCTGATGTGGGTTTTGGCCTATTCCAATGCGTTCAGCTCTCTCTGGCCGATCTTCGGCACGGCCAATCAGCTGCTGGCCGCTCTCACCTTGCTGGCCGTCTCGGCTTGGCTGCTTGTCCGCAAGAAGAAAAACCTGTTCACGCTCATCCCGGCCATTTTCATGATCACAACGACGGTGGCCTCTCTTCTGATTCTTTTGGGCAATTATTATCGGAGCAGAAATTATCTTCTCCTGGCGGCTGACTTTCTCCTGCTAACCTTATCCGCCGGTGTCATCTGGCTTGTATTGAAGCGTTTCTTTAGACCCAGGCGGGAACCTGCTGCAGGGCCGGCGTGAACTGCCGGTGTCGGAACGGAGGAATCCGATGACGGTTTTTGACATTATTCTCGAGGCCTTGAAAGGGATCAAAAACGAGATCCTGCTTTATGCGGTGGCTGTGGCCGCCCTGTTCATTGCCTCGGCCTCCTTAGGGATCGAAGCCCTGAAGGAGCTCAAGTGGCCGATCTTGGCGATATTCTCTCTCGGCCTGCTGGCCCATTTCTTGGGCCGGGCTGTTCCCCAGGCGAAGATGCGGTTGAAACGAAACACCGAAAAGTCGGCGGGATGAACAACAGGGCAAGAGACGTTGTCTGGATCGGACTGGCGCTTTTCGCCATGTTTTTTGGGGCCGGGAATCTCATTTTCCCCCCCTTCATGGGTCTTCTTGCCGGGACGGACTGGTCCATAGCCCTGGCCGGGTTCTTGATAACAGGTATCGGCATGCCTCTTCTGGGCATCATGGCTTCGGCCCGGGCGGGCGGAACCGTCGAGCATCTCGCTGGAAGGGTCAATCCTCTTTTCGGCCGGGTCCTGAGCATCGTTATTATCCTGGCCATCGGCCCCCTTCTCGCCATCCCGCGAACGGCCGCGACGACTTTTGAAATGGGTGTCCGCCCGAACATCCCTGGGGCTGTGCCTGCGATCTCTTCTCTGATTTATTTCGCGCTCACCCTGTTCTTCGCTCTGAACAGGAAGAAAGTTGTCGACAAAATCGGGAAGATCCTCACTCCATTCCTTCTGGTCACCCTGACTCTGATCATCCTAAAAGGCCTATTTTCTCCTCTGGGTGAGATCACCGGGGCGGGGCTGACCAACGCTTTTGGAAGAGGCTTCAGAGAGGGATACCAGACGATGGATGCCCTGGCTTCCGTCGTATTCGCCGAGATTATCATTGCCGCCATGGTTTTTAAGGGCTACAGCCGAACAGTTGACCAAGTGAAAATGACATCGTTCGCCGGACTCATCTCGGCCACCGGGCTGGGGCTCGTCTATGGAGGGTTGATGTATCTCGGCGCCGCTTCGGTGAATCTCTTTCCGGCGGATATTGAGCGGACAACGCTTCTCATCCGCATTACCCAGGGTCTTCTCGGGGGGGGAGGCAGGGTTGCCCTCGGCCTCGCCGTCGGCCTGGCCTGCCTGACGACATCCATCGGCCTTACGGCGACCGTCGGAGACTACTTCAGCACCGTGTCCAAGGGCAAACTTGGCTACAGGGCTATCTGTCTCGCCACAAGCATTTTTAGCGGTGTCTTCGCCACGGTCGGGGTTACGACAATTGTCAAGGTGGCGGTGCCGCTCCTCGTAACTGTATATCCCGTTGTGATCGTCCTGGTTGTTTTGACGATGGTGGGGCGATTGGTCCGGCGCCGCGGCATTTACATTGGAGCCGTGATCGGAGCGTTGGCTACAAGTCTTTTCGATGCTCTGACCGCAGCCGGAGTTCCCTTGGCGGCCATAAACGAGCTGATTTTGAATATCCCATTCGCAAAGTCGGGTTTCCCCTGGATCTTGCCGGCCTTGGCCGGTGGAATCATCGGGGCCGCAGTCTCCAAGGCAGGAGTGGGAGGAACGGTCGGCTTTCCACACTCTGAACCTCCGTCGATTGGGGAATGACAGGAAGCCGCAATCCGGTCGGCCGAGATGTCTGGGTTCACACGGGGAATCGCGGCCATCGTCTTGTTGAAAAACGACTATGGAATAGGGTATATTTGGGTTCCAATCAGGCGCCCGTAGCTCAGCTGGATAGAGCGACTGACTACGAATCAGTAGGTCGGGAGTTCGAGCCTCTCCGGGCGCATTTTTTTTGTGGGCGGATCAATCGATTTGGTGGCGCTTGCAGAAATCCAGAATGTGGCTCTCCAGGTCTTGTGCGCGGGCGATTGCCTTTTTATCGGTCAGCGTTTTCATTAGGGCCTGGAGCTTCGGCCGCACGTCCTTGACCATTCTTTCAGCCGTCTCGGGGTCCGCTAGGATGATGAGGCCCGGCTCCCCGCCCTGCCGCATCGCAGTGATATATCGGTCGGTTGCCCTTTTAAATTCCCGCTCCAACTCTCGGACCTGGGCCTCTTCTGATGATATTGTTTTGACACAATAATTGTAACCCAGGTAGCCGAATCCCCCGAAGATCAGCAGCCAAACTAACCGTTTCATCTTCTTCAATAATTGAGTCGGCGTTCACGGCCGAAGCACGCAATTCTTGACCATCTGGGGCCGAACGCCCGCGCTCAGAAAACCGGATTCTCGGCGATGCAACTTTTTGATGTGGGCATGCTCCGCAAAAAAACCGCTAAAGGATTGTTCCGTCGGATATAACAGCGTTTTTGGGAACGACGATGATGCCGTCGCGGATCACATAATTTTCGGTCTCCAGATCGGCTGCCCTCTTCTCGTTGACCAGTCGAACGCCGTCTCCAATCCGGGAATTCTTATCGATAATCGCGCCCCGGATGAAGCAGTCCCGGCCGATGCCGATCGGCGGCAAACCCCTCCCGCGGTTGACCTCGACTTCCTCCCTCGACTCAAAATAATCCGCCCCCATGACCACGGTGCGGTCGATGACGCTGCCCTCTCCGATTCGGGAGCGAATGCCGATGATGGAGTGGCTGATTTTCGACCGGTTGATGATGCTGCCCTCACAGAGAATCGAATGGTTGACCTCGGAGGAGAGGATTTTGGAGCCGGGGAGGAAGCGGGCATGAGTGAAGACCGGCCGGCGTTCATCATAGAAATTGAAATTGGGAAGAGGTTGGGTCAGGTCCAGATTGGCTTCATAAAAGCTTCGGATTGTCCCGATGTCCCGCCAGTAACCGTCGAAAATATAGGCGAAGACCTTGTGCGTTCGGATCGCCCGCGGAATGACTTCTCTCCCGAAGTCCTCGAACTCCGTCTGGCTGAGGAGGTTTTCTAAAACGGGGGCACTGAAAAGATAAACACCCATCGAGGCCAAATGCGTTTTTGGGGATGACTCCATCCCCAAGGATTTTAAGACTTCACCGGGAATCCTAAATCGCTCAACTTCTGCCGGTGTCCTGGGTTTTTCCACAAAAGAGGAAATGCGACCGGTCCGGCCAACCATCAAGACGCCGAGCTCGGGGGCCTCAGCCGCCTCGACAGGGGTCACGGAGATCGTGATGTCGGCCTTTTTTCGAGAATGGAAATCCACCAGCCGGCTTGCTCCGGATCTTGGTCAGGGGATAAAGACGGCTTCCCTGGCCTCCCGCCAGCACGACGGCGACGACATCGCTCATTCCGGTCGTCCTTTGGGTCCCCGCCGGATTCTCTCGAACCCGGAGACGCAGACAAACTCCAAATGCTCTTTCTTTTCCACCGAATCAAGCAAAAGGTTGAGCCCGAGCGTATCGCTGGCGATGTGCCCCGCGATGACCACGTTGAGGTTGGCCTTCTTGGCATTTTCCAGGTGTTCTTCGCTGATGTGCATCCCCACCAGGGTGCTCACTCCGCTCGCCGCGTACTTTTCGAAAACATCCTTCGCTCCTTCGGTCCCGCCCGTCATATCGACGAAAATCTTGCCCGAGCGGCTGTCCTCCGACCCGCTGACAACCCGCGGCGGAACCTGAAGCGCGGCCGACCGCTGATATTCGGGGATCCCCTTGAGAAGCTCGATGATGTCTTTGAGGCGGGAGGGTTTTTCTTTCTCAAACAGCCGGGTCAAGTGGTTGGTCACACAATTGTCAGCCGCGGTGTGGATACAAATCATGGGGAGGTTCAGAAGTCGGGCCACATCAACCGCGCGGTTGTGGTTTATGGGCATCAGGCGCCGCTCGACTTCTCCGATTCGCTTCTCCATCAGCTTTTCGGCCACACTGAGCGTGATTCCATAGGCGGCCATCAGGTCCGACTGGAGCTTCATGACATCGGAAAGCCGGACGAGGGCATAACCCTCCGGATGATGAGCGATGATCAGGTCGATCTTCTGGCCGGCATCCCGATTGAGGAGATAGGTGAGGAGCACCTCGCCGACTTCCATGTCGATTCCGACGATGGCTTTTTGGACCTCGAGTTCCCCGTCGCCATAAAGGATCCGGGTGTCGGAAAAGGGGTTGAACAGTCGGTCCCGGTCGAAATACGCTTTGTCCTTTTCCTCGAGCTTTTCATACCTGGCTTTCTCTTCGGCCAGAAGCTTTCCGATTTCTTCTTTCCCCCGGAGGTCATTTTCGATACCAGTCTCGATTACGGTGCTGTAAAAGTCTTTGAGCTTCATTTGGGCATTCTCCTTTTATCCGGATCTCCGTCCGGTCCGCTCTATTCTTTACCACATTCCAGACCTTTTCTTCAATTCGCCGCCGGGGACGGGGACGCGCCGTGACAGTCCCCCGATTTTTATTCAAAGCAATCACGGTAACGGAGATGCTATCTAGAACCCATCTGTAGTTGACCGCCCGGTCCTTGCCATGATATACAAAGTCAATCCGGAGGAATAGCGACGGCCGTGAACGCCAAGATCGACAATCTGCTCTATTTCAAGGCCAACCTGGCTTTTGAATCGTTCAAACTGGCGATTACCACGTTTGAATCGTTTCTGTCCGACACGACGGGGCCTGCGGCCACTCCGATTTATTACAAAGCGCGCAATTACTTGCGAGATGGCGACAGGTTCCTCGAGGAAGCCCTGGCCGAAGCCAAAAAGCTCCTTGGACCGTTGCCCCCCTATGCGACTTCAGAGTTCGAGAAATGGAGGACAGATTTCCTCAGCCAGCACAAGGTTTTGGTCGAGAGCCAGGAATTCGTCGCTCTCAAAGAAGAATTGGCGATGAACGGACAGCTCATGCGCTGGATTGAATCCCCTGACCTGGAGCGGCTTCTCGCCAAGGACTACGAAAGCCAGAGATCCGGCAAAAGAAAAATAGCCAACATAAAGGTCCGCATCCTGCTGGACCGTCTTCAGGAGTTGAGCCGCCAGGCCAGCGACCTCAAGAAAAAAGCCATGGAGAAGCTCCAGGGCAAAAGCTAAAGAGTATTCGCGGCTCCCCCTCCAGGGCTATTGAAAAACTTCCTTGAAAATGCCGACAAGGTCGAGAGCATAGTCCACCTCGGTCAGCGGGACCTTTCGGCTCTGGGCGATCCTGGTGAAGCGGCCGTCTTTGTTGCTCTCCTTGGTCACGATGATATAGTCGGCAAAAGGCGTTACGGCGTCGATCATCCTTTCGTTGTCGCTTCCCGGCGCGCCCCGGAGGGCCGTCCCGCCGACGTGCACGGCGATCATAAAAACCTTGTTTTGTTTGCAGTACTCGATAATTCTTTTGAGGCGGGCCTCCTCGGTTTCAATCGTCAATCCAGAGGCGCCCATTCCCTTGAGGCTTGCTCCAATGGCGAAGATAATCGTGCCATAAGGAGTCCCTTTGGGAAAACGGGCCATGTCCGTATAGACCTCGACATGGAATCCGGGTCCGGACTCCTTGCCGGCCAGCCCGACTCCGGCCTTCATGATATCGACATCGGGCACATCGCAATAGTCAAACCCGATGCCGGCCTCTTCCAGGACAATGTTGACGGTTGTCACATCATTGCTTTGTCCGGCCGAAGTCGTCAACACCGGGAGTTTGGCCTTCGGGATTGAGGTCTGAGCGCCGCTCGTCGTCAGGCCTATCATGGAAAATAGAAAGAGACTTAGAGCCAGAACCGTCGGTATTTTTTTCATCCGGGCATCTCCTTTTCTCTTATTCTATAACTTTCCTCGGCACGGTCAAGGCAATCGGGATAGGGAAGAGCCCATCCTTCTTATTTTTCCTCCGGCTCAGAGATGGCGTCCCAAACCTTAATGGCCTTTTTCCACCAGTCCGGATAGAGATCCTGGCCCCGGCTGAAAGTGCGCTTCTCCGGGTCATAATAGCCGAGCTTATTGAAGTGAACAAAGAGGTCATCGCCGAGCTTCCACCAGGCCCTGACCACCTGGTCGGCGTGGCTCAGGCAGAAGCCCTCGAGATAGCCGCACCCTTCCAAGGGAGAGCGGCTGAACCTTTCCAGCGCTTCCTTATCGATTTCGGGAATCCGCAAAACGGTCTTGCCCTCCCACTCCGCCTGGGCCTTCTTGACCTCCTCTAATGCGGGCTTGTAAACGACCTGGGTGTGGAAGTCGACGTAATCAAAGGCCCAGCGGGCGGAATCGCGATTGAGGACCCAATGATCTCCAATTTTGAAAGAGGGAGGCACGTCGGTGATGCCGGCATAAAGAGGCACATAGCACGAGGTCTCCTGCAGCCCGAAACTCAGCCAGACGATTCCGCCGATGGGGGCGGGAAGCCAGCCCCGGCATTGAGTAATCGTGGTGTACTCGACGCTCGGTGTCCCGATCGTTCGAGTTGTGCCGTAGTAGTTTGGGTTGCTGAACGGCCCCCCCCGCAGCCCCTTGACCCGGTCGAATGCCGTCCCCTGCGACCGGTCTCTCGTCATGTTCATCACATCCTGGACGGAGATCAGCTTATCCGGCTTGGCTGAGAAGGGGAAATCCATGTCGGGCATCTCCGGACTGAGCTTGAGGGATGGGGCGACGAGGTTGAAAAAGCGCCACAGCCGGGCCCGACGTCCATTGGTGCTCACAGCGCTTCCCTCGACCGGTGAATACGCCCTCTTCCAGCTGAAAGGCTTCCCGGCCTTGGGGTCATAGAGCCCCTGTTCGATAGCAAACGCCACCATATGGGCTGAACCCATGAAAAAGTCTTTGTTTTTAAGATCGACTTCTCCGATCCGCGATTCATTGGGACAGACGCAGACATGGTCATCCGGGACGCGCTGGGCGCACCAGACGGCTCCGGGTTTTTCGCTTTTCGGTGTCCAGAGGGGACCCACCGGCATAATTTCGAAGACCCAGAGTTCATTGGGGTCGTGGACGGCCAGCATCTCGCCCCCGTCATGAAAGCCGTAGCCGTATTTCTCGGCCAGAGAGCCCATGATTTGGATGGCCTCCCGGGCGGTTTTGGCCCGTTCCATCGCAATGAGGGTCAGCATCGTGATGTCAAACGCCGGTGTCGGTGTGTTGTTGTAAAGCTTCCGCACGCACCCGATCGTTGACTCTCCGATCCCGACCTGCTGATCGTTCATGTAGCCAAACATGCCATGGTGATAACCGTAAGTATGGGCCACCTCCGGGATTTCCAATCCGGTGAAATCGTTCTTGTAGAGATCCCACTTGAGTCCTTCCTCGGGCGGCCAGGTTTTGTACTGGCTGATGTGGTATATCTTGCGCGTCTCTCCGGGCTTGTGGTCGGCGGCGGGGACGTGCCGCCAGGTCCAGTCGCAGGTTCCACA
>Ga0172366_10004248_pt1 | contig 11302 bp, 13 predicted proteins | sample LakKivSesite69cm_FD_114533 | JGI IMG/M metagenome (GOLD analysis project Ga0172366, IMG submission 114533) | Sediment microbial communities from Lake Kivu, Rwanda - Sediment site 69cm | ecosystem: Environmental > Aquatic > Freshwater > Lake > Sediment | place: Rwanda: Western Province, Lake...
GAGCTCCTCGTCAAGATGGCACGGGCCTACTCGCAGAGGAAAGAACACGACAAGGCCCTCGAATGCGTCGACCAGGCCCTCAAGCTCGGCCAAGGCGGCCAGCACCAGCTCTGGTCCATCCTCAAGGCCAACATCCTCCTCGACAGCGGCAAGTGCGACGAAGCCAGGACCCTCATGCAGGCCGAGGCCGCCACGGCGGGGCTCCTCCACGACCGCAAGAACGTCGACGCGATGCTGAAGGAGATCGACATCCGCTGCAAGGGAAAGGGCGAGCAGAACTGAGAGCACGCGCAGCCTTCGTCGTCCTCCTGGTGCCCGCAGCCCTCGCAGCGGCCCAGGCCGAACCCTCGCCCGACGCCGACATCCCCCGGCTCGAACGCCAGGTTGCTGACAACTCAGCCGACACCTCCGCCGCACTCGAGCTCGGCCGCCTCTACCGCGACGCGGGCCGGACCGATGCCGCCGAGAAGCTCTACCTCGCCATCCTCGAGCGCGACCCCGCCTGTGCCGAATGCCACAACGCTTTCGGCTTCCTCTGCGAGAGGAACAGGGACTATGACCGCGCCATCGGCCACTATCGCAAGGCCCTCGAGGCCCGGCCCGGCTGGGCGCGCCCGCTCTATCACATCGGCACCTGCCGGCTCGACCAGGGCGACGCCGCCGAGGCCGAGCGGGCGCTGAAGGAGGCCGTTGCCGCAGATCCCGCCGACGCCTCCATCCACAACGCCCTCGGCATCGCCTCGGCTCGCCTCGGCAAGGACGATGCCGCCGAGGCCGAGTACCGGGCCGCTGCGGCGATCCGCCCCGACTGGATCGCCCCGCGGTGGAACCTCGCGATCCTCTGCGACCAGCAGGGCCGCTACCGCGAGTCCGACCGGGCCCTCGCCCGCGTCCTCGAGATCGACCCGGAGCACTTCGACGCGCTCTACAAGCGCGTGCAGCATCTCGTGGGCGCGCTCGAATACGGCATGGCGGAGAAGTTCGCGCGGCGGCTCGTGGCCGCCCACCCCGACAAGGCCGCCTCGCACGAGGCGCTCGGGATGGTGCTGTGGAGCCGCAAGGACCTCGTCGAGGCCGAAGGCTGCTTCAATGACGCCATCGGGCTCGACGAGAAGTCGGCCGGGGCGTGGCTGGGGCTGGGGCACGTGCGGCTCGCGCAGCGGCGTTACGCGGAGGCCGAGAGGAACTACCGCAAGGCTGTGGAATTGGCGCCCGACGCGCTCGATGCCAAGAGGGGAGTGGAGATGGCCAGTCAGCAGCAGCAGCGGGGGGAGCTCGGCGGCGGGGGGTGCGCCTCCGCACCGAAGTTCGCGAAGACCTCGCCCCTCTCCATGCTACAGTACGCGGCCGTGCTCCTGCCGCCCCTGCTGTTCCGCCGCCGGCGCCATTGACCGGTGCTTCAGCATCGTGATCGTGTTGCCCTTGTCGTTGTAGCTCACCTGGTCCATCAGGCTGCGGATCAGCAGCAGGCCGCGCCCCCGCTCGCGGAACGGGTCCGACGCCAGCGTCACGATCGCGTCGGGGTCGAAGCCTTCGCCCTCGTCGCTGACCGTCACGCGCACCGCGCGGTCGTTGGCAGTGCACTCGGCGACCACGCACTTGGAGGGATCGGCCTTGTTGCCGTGCTCCACGGCGTTGGCGAGGGCCTCGTAGAAGGCCACGAGCAGGTCGAAGCGCATGTTCTGGTCAAGTTGCAGGCCGTCGAGGAACGCGCCGAACCGGCGGGCGGCTTCGGTGATGTTGCCCTCGGTGCTGGGGAACTCGATGAGCGTGCGGGCGGACCACGCGGGCACGTCCTTCACGGCGGCCGCGGTCACGGGCATCGCCGGCATGCCCGACAGGATGTCCTCGCCGGGGCGGCAGATGTCGAACAGACGGTCGAGCCGCGTGAGTGCCAGCACCTTCTGCGGGTGGCTCTGGAGGCTGGCGAGCCGCAGCGAGCCGTCGCACTTGCAGACCTTGTCGAGGGCGCACACGAGGGCGGCGATGCCGGCGCTGCCCAGGTAGTCCACGTCGTGCATGTCGATCACGAAGCTGCGCTTGCCCTGCCCGATCAGCGTGCTCACCGCGTCCTTGAGCCGCTCGGAGTCGACCTGCTCGGTCATCTTGCCCACGAGCTGCAGGACGGTCACGCCGCCTTGTTCACGCGTCAGCACTTCCATGCGTCAGGCTCCTGTCAGATTTGGGACACTTCCAACAGCCGATCTGCAGGGTTGATCAGGTTGTAGCGCTTGATCTTGTCGTAGAGCGTGCTCCGGTCGATGCCGAGGATCTGCGCCGTGCGCACCTTGTGCCAGCCGGTGAAATCGAGCACCTTGCGGATGTGGCGCTTCTCGATCGTCGCCAGCGGCAGCGGCATCTCGTCGGGCTCCTCCTTGTGCCGGCGGGCCCGCTGGATGCTCTTGGGGAGGTGGTCCATCAGGATCGTTTCGCCCTTCGCCAGCGCCGCCGAGCGGCCGATCACCGTTTTGAGCTCGCGGACGTTCCCCGGCCACTTGTAGTGCGTGAGGGCGTTCATCGCCTCGCCCGAGATGTTGTTGAGCGGCTTGTTGAGCGAATAGGCGAATTCGCGGATGAACTTCTGCACGAGCACGGGGATGTCTTCCTTGCGGTGCCGCAGCGGCGGGATGAAGATCACCGTCTGCGTGAGGGCCTCGTAGAAGTCGGCGCGGAACTGCCGGTCTTCCACGGCCGGCAGGAGGTCGTCCGACGTCGACGCCACGATCCTGCAGTTGAAGTCGACCACCTCGCCTTCGCCCAGGGTGAGCCTCCCCGTGCGCATCGCCCGCGCCAGGCGCGACTGCGCCACCAGCGGCAGGTTGCCCACGTCCTGCACGAACAGCGTGCCGCCGCAGCAGCGCTTCATCACCGGCTGCAGCACCTCCTTGTCCACCTGCTCGCCGAAGAGCATCCGCTCGAGCAGCGTGCTCGAGTGGTAGAAGCAGTCAAGCTCGACCAGCGGCATCGACGCCCGCTTGCTGGTCGAGTGCACCGTGGCGGCGAACAGCTCTTTCTCCGTGCCCTGCTCGCCCACGATCAGCAGCCCGCCGTCGAGCGCCGCCGCCTGCTGGGCAAGCTTCTTGGCGCCAAGCACGTGCGGATTCCTGCTCACGATATTGTCGAAGGAGCACGCCTTCAGTTCGGCAGAAGGAATCACCGCGGTATCCTCCAACACCAGACCGCCCGAGACAACCGGATCGGTGCATGCGCCCTGTCCTCTTCCATTCTCGGCTGTGGCGCTGTTCAGTGCAGAAGCAAACAACCCCGAAGGACGCAGCCACGCCGCCTCCACGCCCGGTTCCGCGCGGCCGTCCGCGTGCTGCGGCACGCCGCCTTTTTGCCTTGATAAAAAGCCGCTTTCCTGATAGCATAGGATTGTGGGAACCTGTGCGCCGGCCGGGCCCGGATCGCCCGGCGGCGTGGCCCGGGCCGCGCTCTTCGGGAGGTTGCCGGATGATCGACAAGGACCTTCTGGATATCCTTGCCTGCCCGCTGTGCAAGACGGACGTGAAGCTTGAAAACGACAAGCTCGTCTGCGTCACGTGCGGCAGACGATACCCCATCCGCGACGGGAACATCCCGGTGATGCTGGTCGAGGAAGCGGAGCTGCCGGACCAGAAGAAGACGTAGACCCCCAACACAGGGATGCGGTGCTTCCCGCCGTGCCGCCTCGGGCGTCGCCATAGTCCTCCGGCCCTTCCGGATCCGATCGGGCAGGCACAGCCTTGAAAGCGATCATCTCCGACATCCACGGCAACCTCGAAGCGCTCAGGGCGGTGCTCGAAGACATAGCATCGAAGGACATCGGCGACATCGTCTGCCTCGGCGACGTGGTGGGCTACGGGCCCAACCCCATCGAGTGCCTCGAGATCGCCGGCCGCAAGTTCGCCGCCTGCATCAGGGGCAACCACGAAGAGGCCACGCTCTCCGAGCCCGTCGAGTTCAACACGAAAGCCGAGGAAGCCATCCGCTGGACGCACGACGTCATCGAGCAGCTCCCGCCGGGGCAGAGGTCGGAAATCCTCGCCTTCCTCACGAAGCTGCCCGACACCATCCGCGACGGCGTCGTCTTCGTCCACGGAACACCCGCGCAGCCCACGAGGGACTACCTCTTTCCGCAGGACGTCCGTCAGAAGGAGAGAATGGCCGCGATCTTCGCGCTGGTCGACACCCACTGCTTCGTCGGCCACTCGCACATCCCCGGCGTGTTCACGGAGGGCGGCTACCAGCATCCAAGCGAGATGCTGATGGAAGGGATCTACATGCTCGACCAAGGCAAGAGCATCATCAACGTCGGCTCCGTCGGCCAGCCGCGCGACAAGGACCCCCGCGCCTGCTACTGCACCTACGACGGCGACACCGTCGTCTTCAGGCGCGTCCGCTACGACGTCAGGGCGACCGTCAGGAAGATCTACGCCAACCGCCACCTGCACAATTCCCTGGGCGACAGGCTCTCGGAAGGCAGGTAGGCCGCTCAAGGCGTTCGGAAAGGCAGCACCCGTGTACGACAAAGACGCCGCCCGCAAAGACCTCGTTTTCTACGGCAGGAAGATCGAGCAGAAGAACCTCGTCGTCGGCCCCGGCGGCAACACCAGCGCCCGCGCCGGCACCGTGATGTACATCAAGTCATCCGGCACCAGCTTCGAGGACGCCCGCGAGGAAGACTACGTCGGCGTCGACCTCGCCACCGGCAACGTCGTCGACGGCGCCAGGAAGCCCTCCTGCGAGATCCTCATGCACATGGGCTGCTACGCCGTGCGCAACGACGTCGCCGCCGTCGTCCACACGCACTCGCCCTGGGCCGTCGCCGTCGCGTCGGCAGGGCTCGCGCTGCGGCCCACGTTCCCCGACTTCATCGCGCTGCTGGGGGCCGAAGTCCCGCGCATCGGCTACGTCGTGCCCGCCGGCAAGACGTTCGCCGACCGCGTGATCGAGGCCGCACGCACGCACAACGTTATCCTTCTGGCCAACCACGGCGTCGTCGCGCTCGGCGCGAACGTGCGGGAGGCCTATTTCAGGGCACTGGGGGCAGAGGCCGCCGCCCAGATCTTCGCCACCTCCAGGCTCCTCGGCGGCATCCGCGAACTCTCCGCCGAAGAGATCCGCGAGGTCGACCACCTCGAGGCCGAAGACTACCGGCGGGCCCTCCTCAAGGGCTGGAACACCTGAACAGCGCCCGTTCACCTGGGCCCGTTCGCGGGCCGGATCGTCACAAGAAAACAGCATGGACAAACGAACAGTACTGACCATCACCCTCTGCATCCTGGTCTTCTTCCTCTGGACAGCCGTGGTGAACCCGATCCTCTTCCCGAGGACCGCGCCCCCGCCGCAGCCCAGCACGCAGGAGCAGACCGCCACGCAGCAGCCGCCCCCGCGGCCTCCCGTCGAGCAGTCCGCACGCCAGCCGGCGACCGACTGGCCCGCGCCCCCGCCCGCGCCCGTCGATGAGACACAGCGGCCCGAGGCAAAGGTCACCACCCTCGCCAACGAGAACCTGACCGTCGAGCTGACCGACCAGGGAGCATCGATCCTCAACGCCTATCTCAACAACTACCCCGAGAACGCGTCGACCGCGCAGCCGCTGCGCCTGCTCGCGCCCATCGATGCCTCGAGGCGCGCCCTCGGCATCCAGCTCTCGACCGGCCGCGACCTCGCCGCACAGCCGTTCGAGATCGCGAGCTCCAGCTCCGACAGCGTCACCTACCGCGCCGAGCTGTCCGAGGGCCTCGTCGTCACCAAGACCATCAGCCTGCCGGCCGGCGCCTACCACGTCGGCCTCGACGTCACCATCACCAACACCTCCGGCCAGCCCGTGGACGTCGGCTACTGGCTGACCTCGGCCGCGGGCGTCATGCCCGAACTCCCGCCCTGGCAGAAGGACGCCCGCAAGCCCCTCAAGGAGATCAGGAACCAGCAGGTGGAGGGGGCCATCGGCTCCCGGCTCGAGGGCGGCCAGTTCAAAGTCATCAAGAAGAACCCCCGCGCCCTCCAGAAGCAGCCCGAGGACTACCGCGACACCCCCGTGCTGTGGGCCGGCGTGAAGAACCAGTACTTCCTCGCCGTCCTCAAGACGGCCGACGAAGCCAGCCCCATCCTCGGCGGCAGGCTCACCGCCCTCGGCGACTTCAACATGATGGCCGGCCTCCAGGTGCGGCAGGAGAAGCTCCAGCCCGAGCAGGCCGGCACCCACTCCTTCATCTTCTTCATGGGCCCCACCAAGAACTCCGTGCTCAGCCAGCCGCTCTACAGCGACTTCGCCCCGATGCACGTGATCCCGTGGCCCGCCCCGCTGACCAAGGTGTTCCTCGGCATCCTCCACGCCTTCTACAGCGTCGTGGGCAACTACGGCATCGCCATCATCCTGCTCACGATCCTCGTGCGAGTCGCACTGCATCCGCTGTCGCGCAAGAGCCAGAAGTCCATGCACCACATGCAGAAGCTCGGCCCCAAGATGAAGGAGCTGCGCGACAAGTACAAGGACGACAAGAAGAAGCAGCAGGAAGAGACCATGAAGCTCTACCGGGAGCACGGCGTCAACCCGATGGGCGGATGCCTGCCGATCCTGCTGCAATTGCCGATCCTCATCGCCCTCTACGGGGCGCTGCGCTCCGCCATCGAGCTGCGCCAGGCGCCGTTCTTCCTCTGGATGAAAGACCTCTCCCAGCCCGACGCCCTCGCGATCCTCCCGCACTGGGTGCCCTACGTCGCCGGCTCGCCGCTCAACATCCTCCCGCTGCTGATGATCATCGCGATGGTCGTGCAGCAGAAGCTCAGCCCCAAGGGAGGCGACCCGCAGTCCGAGCAGACCCAGAAGATGATGCTCTGGCTGATGCCGCCGATGTTCGGGCTGCTGTTCTACGGGATGCCGTCGGGCCTCGTGCTCTACTTCATGACCAGCACGGCCCTTGGCGCCCTCGAAAGCCACCTCATCCGCAAGCATCTCGAGAAGCTCGAGCTGGCGCCCGTCAAGCGCAGCGAGAAGGAGACCAAAGAGACCTGGCTCGAGCGCGCCTCCCGCGCCAAGCTCGCGAGGGGACGGAAGATCAAATGAGGACGCGGGGCGCGCCTCCGCCATAGGGGGAACCAGGACAGCGTCGTCGGTGACCCGCACGGCAGAGGCAATTGAGACCGTGGCGATGAAGCGAGCACAGTGATGCACAGGGACGAAGTCCACGAACTTCACTACATCGCTCCAATCGACAATGTGCCGTCGATCATGCAGCTCGGGATACTTTCGCACGTCCAGGCTGCTCGCCTTCTGCATACCTCTGTTGCCATGCAGGTGATCCAGGATCGAAGATCAGATGTCACAGTGCCAGGAGGGCGCAAGCTTCATGAGTACGCCAACTTGTACATCTGCGCCAGAAACCCGATGCTCTACAAACGGCTCCATTTGCGCGATCAGATATGCGTGCTGAGCACAGCCCTGACGTCTTGGACTTGGATGACGTGGTTGTGTGCAGCGCCAACGCCAGCAGCAAGTACGTGCGGTTCTCAATGGCACATGGTGGGCTGAAAATCGTTGACAAGGACAAGGTGTTTGCGAAATATTGGACAGACGACGACCCCATCGAGAATTTCAGAAAGAAAGCCGCCAAGTGTGCCGAAGTTCTCGTCCCGGATCGTGTTGACGCAAGCTTCATCCGGCTTGCCTATGTCGCAAACCAAGTGGCAAAGGACCGTATCGAGGCCCTCAAGACAGGGCTTCCGGTCACGCTCAATGCCCACATGTTCTTCGTGTGAGAAAAGCCATGGTCATTGTCAAGATCGGCGACGTTTTCTCCTCTGAAGCCCAGACACTGGTGAACACGGTGAACTGCGTCGGTGTCATGGGCAAGGGGATCGCTCTTGAGTTCAAGAAACGATTCCCTGAAATGTACGATGACTATGTGGCACGATGCCAGGCCGGGCAAGTGAGGCTTGGTCGACCCTATCTGTATCGCCGCGTGGTTCCGCCGTGGATTCTCAACTTCCCCACCAAGGATCACTGGCGTTCGGTATCACATCTTCAGGACATCATCGCAGGGCTTGAGTTCCTTGAGGCCCGCCGCGTAGAATGGGGCATCACATCCTTGGGCGTCCCACCTTTAGGCTGCGGGCATGGGCAACTGGAGTGGCGGGTGGTGGGTCCAACACTGTACAGGCACATGAAGCGGCTGGACATCCCCGTGGAATTGTATGCCCCGTTCGGCACGCCTCAGGAGGAGCTGAAGCCGTCTTTCCTTAATGAAGCGCAGGGCGAGGCCCTTGGCGGCCAGACGGGCCATCCCTGCAAGGTGAGTCCCGGGTGGATTTGCCTCGTGGAAATCCTGCACGAACTCGAGCGCGAGTCCTACCATTGGCCGGTTGGGCGTACCACGTTCCAGAAGATCGCCTACTTCGCAACGGAATCAGGCATTCCCACCGGCTTGACCTATCAGCGTGGGAGCTTTGGACCATACGCTGGCGAGATCAAACGGCAGATCACGGCGCTGGTGAACAACGGCCTCATACGCGAGGAACGCCTCGGGCGCATGTTCGCTGTGCGAGTTGGTCTGACCTACGAGGACGCACGACGTGCTTACGTGGCGGAGATCGATGCTTGCCGAGAAGCCATCGAGAAGATCGTCGATCTCTTCACGCGCGTGGACACGAACCAGGCTGAGATCGCCGCCACGGTGCACTTCGCCGCCAAGGAACTGAAACTCCAGCCCAACGCCAGACCCTCAGAGACCGACGTCCTGGCCGCGGTCATGAAATGGAAGCAACGCCGGCGTCCCCCGCTCGACGAGAAGGAAGTTGCTCTCGCGACCCGAAACCTGAACATCCTCAGTTGGATTGGAGTGAGGTATAGTGAAGACCTGCCCGTCACTGAGGAGGAGCTGCTGGATGTCTGATGACCATCGGCCGCGCGAATGCCGCCAAGTTCGTGGAGCGGCTGCGCAAGTGTCCGGGCGATTCGCACGTCATTGCCGAGGCGCGGAAGCATTCCGCAAGCTCTCATACGGAGCGCCTGAGTCAGGAATTCAAGTATGCAAAGCCTGGCACCCCTGATTTCTGGAAAGGATGGCCATAGATGGCCGCGAAATACGAGTACAAGTTCGTCCGGTTGGGGGAAGGCTGGCTCCAGGTCAGGAGATCAGGAAGACACCAATACCAGGAGCTGGTCCACCAGTACGCGGGGGAAGGATGGCGGCTCGTGCAGATCTTCGCCCCCGGAATCGGCGGGTACGGCGCGTCCAAATACTATGAGCTGATCTTCGAGCGCGAAGTGAACGCTTGAGAGAGCAGGGGAGCTGTCTTGATAGGATGCCTTGGTTGTGGTAGACTACCGAGGATGAAGTGATGACCAAACGGGTGCAAGACGACGCTGGCGGCGAAGTACAGTGGGTGGGAGAGGCGGTGGTGCAATGAGCGCTGCGTCAAACTACGAATGGGTCAATTCCAAGAGCCTCGAGCTGGTGAGAAAGCGCTTGCGGCTGGCCCTCCAGGATGTGGCCGTGCAAGCGCGCAAACTCGGCGCTGAGTATGAAGGGATCACTACGGAAGCCCTGGCATCATGGGAGAGCGGCACAGGGCAGCCGGAGCTTCGCCACTTGGAGGCCCTTTCGCAGATCTACGTCTGTCCGGTCGGGTGGTTCTTCCTTTCGAGTTTACCTACGGAGACTCACAAGCTCGATTTCCGCGGAGTAGCAAGCAAGGAACGAATTGGGGGGCAGGGACGGCAGACCCTAATGAGGTTCCTCGAACTGGCCGAGTGGGCGGAAGGCGTTGCAGTTCAGACCGGGCAACTTCGAACGCCATCCATCGGGTCCGCAAGCATTACCGATGAGATGAAAGACTTGGTTGCTGCGGAGCGGCGCCGGCTTGGCTTCGATCCCTCGATTCGTGGAAGTTGGGGGGACAAAGACGACGCCTTCAATTGGTGGCGGCGCCGGATCGAGAGCCTTGGGGTCTTCTGTTTCGTCATGCGGCTGCCCACGAGCGAGGTTCGGGGGGCTTCGTTTTGGGGAGAGCACGGAGCGGCCTTCATTCTGGTGAACAGCGAAGATGCCGAGGCCGCCGCCGGCCGCACGTTCACTCTCCTGCACGAATACGCCCATCTGATGCTGCGGGCCAGCTTTGTATGCGATTTTCGCGGGTCAGGTGGCGGAACTGAAGTGGAGAGCTTCACCAACCGGTTCGCCGCTCGAATGTTGTTGGGCCGCGATGAACTCGCGGACAGGCTCAAGGAGTTAGGAGCCAACACCTTCCGTGAACAATGGGGAGATGCCTATCTGGACAGGATTCGCGAGCCCTTTCGGGTTAGCCGGGATGTTGCCGCGATTTGCCTTGAGAAGGAGCTCGGCCTCGCCCCGGAAGGATTCTATGCTGGAAAGCGGGCTACATGGGCGAATCGAAAAGGCTTTGGGCGTTCTACGACTCCCTCCACTGGCCGCAATCTGGAGGCGAGAAAGCTGCGGACGGTCGGGACCACACTTGCGAAGGTCCTGTCGTCGAAGCAAGCTGAAGCGTCCTTATCCGTGCTTGACCTCGCAGAGATGCTGGATGTGAAAGTGGAACGGGTTCCCGCTATTCTGCAAGCATTCAGGGAAGCGGGAGATAAGGTGTGATGCCCGGGCCTTCGAACGAGATCTACTGTCTGGATGCAGACGCATTGGTCAATATCCAGAACTGCTATCCGAAAGACATCAGAAGAATAGACTACTACGCAAAGAAAGGAAAGGTAGTGATAGCGGAGGGAGTATATCGTGAGATCTGTCCAAGGGCCGGTAGGCTGAAGGAAACGGTTCAGAACTGGCGGAAGAAACACGGTGCAGTCATCTGGCTGCTTGAACCGGCTCTTCAGAGGGAATTGTCCCGTATGGAGAACGCTTATGGAGAGGCAATAACGCTTGGTGACCAGAAGAGGAAGGGCTTCTGGTCGAGCAAGAGCGGCAAGCGGTCGGCTGATTCCCAAGTCGTAGCGGTGTGCAAGGTTAGAGGATACGCAGCCGTAAGTAACGACGAGGCGGTGCAGAACGCATGCCATATCGAGAACGTCCCTTGCTTCACGTGGCAGGAGTTCTATCGAAGGATGAAGCAGGATTTCCAAGGATCACTATTCGAGCTGTAGACATGTTTGGTGAATCTACAGGATAACAAGGCTTCGCCGACTGGCAGCGGATTTGCTGCAAGCAGCGCGGAATTTAATATGTGCTAATGACGGTTGGCTGACCCGAAGTCCATCGCTCCACTCCAACGCTCTCATTCATGATCATGTTACCTGACACTGAACACTGAACCTCTGAATCCTGACCTTCCGGACCTCCGCACCATGAAC
>Ga0172366_10004250_pt1 | contig 11299 bp, 10 predicted proteins | sample LakKivSesite69cm_FD_114533 | JGI IMG/M metagenome (GOLD analysis project Ga0172366, IMG submission 114533) | Sediment microbial communities from Lake Kivu, Rwanda - Sediment site 69cm | ecosystem: Environmental > Aquatic > Freshwater > Lake > Sediment | place: Rwanda: Western Province, Lake...
CTCGTCGCCAGCAAGCTGCCGGACAGGCCCGATGGCGGGCCAACGCCCGAGCAGCAGATCATCCAGCAAGACCGTGATCTTGCGATTCAGGCGGCGTTGAACGCGTTGCCGCCAAACCAGCGTCTTGCGGCGGTGCTGCGGTACTTCGACGGTCTCAGCGGCGCAGAGATAGCCGCAGCGATGGGGGTGACGACGAAAGCGGTGGAGCGACTTCTCGCTCGCGCCCGCGACGCCATGGAGCCCCGGCTGGCGCACCTTCTTGAAGAATAGCGGATTTGCCGAGGGGGATTTCCCTGACATGCCCGTTTAGTATCATAGTGAGGATGCACGCATGCACTGTGAAGACGTGAAACTCAAGCTGGATGCGTATGTCCTTGGCGACTTGGCTGAGGACGTGCGGTGCGAGGTCGACCTGCACTTGACGGATTGTCCCGCGTGCCGGCAGGCATTGGGAAGGACGAGGAAGCTGACTGCCCTGCTCGGCAACGCCAAGACGCCGCCCGTGCCACGGCGTTTGGCCAGGCGAATCATGGCCGCGGCACGAGGCCGCAAGGCGCCAGCGTGGAGCCCCATCCACTGGTGGAAGGCGGTATCCGCGCCATTGCGGGCCGCCGCTGCGGCCGTGATGGCCGTTGGCCTGTTGACAGGCATCATGATGGGGGTGGGTACGTTGCCCGCCAATGTGCAAGCCGGCACACAGGTGTCGCAGGCGGACCTGCTGAGGGATTACAACCTTGATTTCTTGGGTGAGGCGCCCAGCGGCACATTGGTCAAGAGCTACTTCACCCTGCTGGCAAGCCCTGGCGAGAAGGAGCGCTAACGATGTGGAAAAAAGCTGCCCCGCTTCTGATCGTGCTCTCGGTGGCGGTGAACCTCGCCTTCATCGGGGTTTGGGCTAGCCATGCTATCGTCAAGCATCGGCAAGGACGGTCGGCCTGCGCAGCAGCCGCCAAGTCAGATGGTGTGTGGTGTCCGCTTCACCGGCGGCTCAATGTGAATGCCGAGCAGTGGCGGCAGCTTGAGCCGCATCTTGTCGAGTTCCGCCGGGAATCGCAGAGCATCTGCATGGAGATCGACGCGAAGCGCCGAGAGATGATCGACCTGATTTCATCCCCGCAGCCCAATAAGGAAGCCATCGCAGCAAGACTGGAGGAGATACTCGCCGCGCAGCGGCGTGTGCAGCATCTTGTTGTTGAGCGCCTCTTAGCGGAGAAGGAAGTGCTGACTCCTGAACAGCAGAAACAGGTTTTCGACATGCTGCGGCGGGAAACAGGCTGCACCGGACATGATCCGATGACCAGCCTACCTGCCGACGAATCGGCCGCCGGGGCGTGCCTGGCATTGCCGTGCGCAAACCAAAGGCCTGATGGGAAAGGAGACTGATCGTGAAGAGAACTGCACTGTTGGTACTGCTCGTGGCTTTCGTGGCAGTGGCGGCATGGGCGGCATTCTCGTATGCCCAAGGCATAGGTCCGTTCACATGGGCAAGCGGCGCGACGGCTGCTCAGCCAACCGGCATGCCTGCAGGGCCGCCTGATAAACCTTGCCACGATGTGACGACCGACTCATGCGGCAAGGCTTGTCCAGACTTCAGGGATACGAACCACGACGGTGCGTGCGACGCTGGATGCACGTGCGACCGGCACACACTGGAAGGCTGTAGCCAAGGGGCTGCCCGGAAATGCGGCGGGCACAGTGGCGAGAACAGCGGTTGTTGGCACGAGTAGGCCGATGGCTTGGCCACGGGTAACTGATCGTCCGGCGATCCGGTCCCAAGTGTCAGCGTGCAGATGGAGCCGTGCAGGCGTTCCGCGTCGCGCCGTTGACCATGAAGCACAGATAGAGCACCGATTGCACGGAGGCGGCATTGATGATGGTGGCCGCCTCCGTCCGCGCCGGAGAAACCGCCGGCCACTACCTATCCCCGTACCAACGGTATTCCAGCAAGGAGGAACCGCCCGAGGATGAGTACGACTTTGATGCCAGGATATTGACTATGCTGAGTCAGAAGGGCGATCCAATGCTTCAATCGGAGTTAGCCGCCAATCTGGGCATGCAGGAAGAGCTCCTCGCCTGGTGGCTTGCCAGCATGGAGCGGCGGGAGATGATCCGGCGGACATGGGATCGAACTCGCTCAACGTACGTCATCCATCTCGTTGCCGGCCCCAGTTGAGTTGGGGGGACCCTCCGGCAATCATGCTTTCCAGGTACATTCTGAGTCACTCGAACATGAGATTGCTTTCTTGGATCTTGATAGGAGCGGCTGCCATTGCAGCCGGCTGCGCCCAACAGCGCAGCACCGTCCCGGCCACGGTTTCCGCACCGTCGGCACGTCTTGCCCGTGCGGACGTCGCCGTGGGCAAACCTGACGGCCCGCTCACCTTGGATGAGTGCATCGGGATTGCGCTCGCGCGGAATCCCGACGTGGCGGCGGATGCCTGGCAGGCCGAAGCGGCCGAAGCTCGGCGCACCGGAGCAGCCGGCCAGCGCTGGCCCAGCCTCCACGTGACCGGCGAGTACGGCCGATACCTGGACGATCAGCGCCTCCTGCCCGCGAGCGGCCCGGGCGAGGCAGGCGTGTACAGCGACGACATCTTCTCCTCCGACCTCGTGGTGAAGCTGCCCCTCTACGCGGGCGGGCGGATCAGCAGCGAAATCCGGGCCGCCGAACTCCTCCGGATTGCGGCGGACCGCCGGCTCGCGAGGACGCGCTCGGAGCTCGTGTTCAATGTCTCCAGCGTTTTCTACGCCATCCTCGCGCAGCAGCGCGTGATCGAGTCGCTCCAGTTCTCGCGGAACGTGCTGCAAGAGCACCGCAAGCACGTTGATGCCATGATCGCGGCACAGAAGGCCGCAAAGGTCGATCTGCTGCGCACGGAGGTGCGGCTGGCCGACATCGAGCAAGGCCTTGCGAAGGAGCGAAGCGTGCTGGCGATTCAGCGTCGCGTGCTCACCAACCTGCTCGGGCTGGACGCTACGGCCCAGCCGGTGGCGGTGAACGGCTCACTCGAGGTGCCGGCTGAGGCGGTCGAACCGGCTGCGGATGATGCGGAAGCGTGCGAAATGCGGCCGGATCTCCGAGCGGCGGAAAGCGAATTGCAGGCGCAGGCCGAGCGGCTGCGAACGGCCCGCGCGGCCCGCTTGCCCGCTGTTTCGCTTCAGGCGGCCTATGGCGGCAGGTGGGCGCCGGACGGCTCCGCCGGCGACGTCGGCAAGGTGGGCATCGGCCTCGACATCCCGATCTTCGAAGGGGGGCGGCTCGCGGCCAATATCCGCGAGGAACAGGCGAGGCTCGGAGAAGCGCAGGAGCGCTTGCGCAAGCTAGGCTTGCAGGTGCGGCTCGACGTGGAAGCGGCATCGCTGACCATTGCCTCGTCCCTCGAGCGAATACAGGCTACGAACAAGGCGGTGGAGCAGGCCGGCGAGAGCCTCCGCATCGAACGCGAGAAGTACGAGCTGGGCAAGGGCTCGATCACCGACGTGCTCGATGCGCAGGCCGCGCTCCTGGAAGCCCAGACCAGCCAGGCACGTGCGTTGGCCGATTATCATACATCAGTTGCCCAACTGAAACTTGCGACAGGAGAAGTGCAGTAGTGGAAGCATTCGCCCTCAAGTCAAGTGTGGCCACACTCTTGGCCGTGGTGCTGCTGGCAGGATGCGGGAGGACCAAACCGCCCGCGGCGGTGCCGCAGGCGGGGAAGGCTGCCGCTGTAAAGGTGCAGCCTGCCCAGGCTGGCCCCATCGCCGATAGCGTGGAAACGACGGGCGAGGTGGTGGCACTGACGTCGGTGGCCATCATGTCGACCATCGAGGGCATAATCGGATACTGCCCGTGGCGGGAAGGCGACACGGTCGATGGCCCGGGCGTGAAGCTGATCGAGATCGACAGACCGCTGCTGCGTGAAGAGGTGAAGTCGGCCCAGGCCGCACTGAAAGTTGCCCAGGCAAGGCTTGCCGACCTGAAGGCCGGCGCTCGTCCGGAAGAGATCGCCCAGGTGCGGGAGATGGTGGCTCAGTTGGATGAGACGGCGAGCTTCGCGAAGAAGGACCTCGACCGGGTGGAGAAGATGGTGGCCAGCAGTACGCTGCCGGGCGAACACGCGGAGAAGGCACGCGTGATGTACGTAACGACACGGACGAACCTGGCCGCCGCTCGCGAGCGCCTGGCGATGCTCGAAGCCGGCCCGACGAGCACTGAGGTGGCGGTTCAGCAGGCACTTGTTGATGAGGCGGCGGCGCGGCTCGATCTCACGAAGGCGCGCCTTGCCGAGTGTACGCTCGTGGCCCCCTTTGCGGGAATAGTGAGCGCCGTGTACGTCCGCCGCGGAGACATGGCATCCGCCAAGACGCTGCTGATCGGGATGTTCGACCCGGCGTCCATTGCGGTGCGGTTCGCGGTGCCCGAAGCCGCCGCTTCGGCCGTCCGCACGGGGATGATGGCTACCGCGTCGCTCGACGCCCTGCCCGGCACGCCGATTACGGCAACCGTCAGCCGGGTGTATCCGGAGCTTGACCGGCGAACGCGCACGCTGACCGTCGAGGCCGCCCTCAACGGCACGTCCGGTGTCGTGCCCGGCATGTTCGCACGCGTGATCCTTCCGGTGAAAAACGTGTCCGACGCGATCACCGTGCCGCGCAGTTCCATCATCGTTACCCCGAAAGGCGACACCGTGCTGTATGTTGCGGCGGAAGGGAAGGTGGCGCAGCGCACGGTGAAAACGGGCATTGAGGCGCGCGACCGCGTGCAGGTGCTCCGCGGCGTTGAAGCGGGCGAGAGTGTGGTGGTGGCCGGCAACGAGACACTGAAGGATGGAATGGCAGTGCGCGTAGCCGAGCCGGAGGGCGGCGGCTCCCCCGGCAGGAAAGCCCCCGCAGAGAAAGGGCTGCCGCAATGAGGATCACCAGCCTCGCCGTTCACCGCCGCATCGCCACCAGCGTCATCGTCGCCGCGCTCGTTGTGCTTGGCCTCTACGGCTTGTGGCGGCTGCCGGTGGATTTCCTGCCCGACTTCACCTACCCGATGATCAAGGTGCATATCTGGTGGCGTGGCGCGACGCCGGAAGAGGTGAACGACAACATCGCCGACCCCATCGAGCGCCAGATGGCCACGGTGGACGACCTCGACTATCTCGAGTCATCGTGCATCGAGGGGATGTACGCGCTGCAGGCGAACTTCAAGTACGGCGTGGACGTCAACACGGCTTACCAGGATGCTCTCGCCGCCATGGCCCGCGTGGCGAGAGAGCTTCCCAAGGACATTGATCCGCCGGTGGTGATCAAGGCGGATCCTTCGCAGCTTCCGGTGCTGCAGCTCGCCATCAGCTCGGACCGGTGGGACATGGTGAAGCTGCGCGACTGGACCGACCGTTTTCTGCAGGATCAACTGCTGGCCGTCGCAGGAGTGGCCGGCACCGAAATTGCGGGCGGCCTGAAGCGCGAGATCCGCGTGCACCTGTCTCCCGATATATTGGAGAAGCACCGCCTGCCGCTGGCAACCGTGCTGAAGCGGCTGCGCGACGAGAACATCGAACAGTTCGGCGGGCGCGTGACGGAAGGACGCCGCGAATACATCGCGCGGACGGTCGGACGATTTCAATCCCTGGACGACATCCGATCCGTCGTCGTGGCCGGCGAGGGCCTGGGGCGTGTGTACCTGCGGGACATCGCGAGCGTGGAGGACGCCCACGAGGAAGTCCGCGTGATCACCCGCATGGACGGGCAGCCCTGCGTGAAGCTGAGCGTGCTCCGACAGGCGAACGCGAACACCGTGGAGGTGGCCAAGGCAGTGGGCCGGCGCCTCAAGGAGCTCGATCCGCTGCTGCCGGCGGGCATGCACATCGCGATGGTGGAGAACCAGGCCGACTATGTCGGGTCTGCGCTCTCGAGTGTGAGAGACGCAGCAGTCGGGGCGGCCGTGCTGGTGATCATCGTCACCTACGCGTTCCTCGGCAGTTGGCGCCAGGCGCTCGTAATGGCCATCGGCCTGCCGGTTACCATCATCCTGAATTTCGGCCTGATGAAGCTGGCGGGCTTTTCGCTCAACATCTTTTCGATGGGCGGATTGGTTGTCGCGCTCGGCGTGGTGCTCGACAACTCGACGGTCGTTCTTGAGAATATCACGCGCCTGCGTTCAGAGCGTAAGGATGCTAGTCCCCTCGATGCGGCGGTGGCGGGGGCGGCGGAAGTCGGGCCGGCGGTCCTGGCCGCAACGCTGTCGTTCCTGGCCCTATTTCTGCCCTTCCTGCTGGTTCCGGGCCTGATGAGCCTGCTGTTCCGAGAGCTGATCCTTGTGATCGCGGGGATCGTGGTGATCAGCCTTGCGACGGCGATCACGTTCACGCCCATGCTTGCGTCACTGCTCGTGGGCGGCGGCAGCAAGCTGGCGGCCGGGCAGCCGCAAGCGGGCTGGTTCGAGCGGGCGTTCGCACGCGTCACTGAAGCCTATGGTCGGGCACTGCACGTGATGCTGCGAGGCAGGTGGGCGGCGATAGTGCTGTTCCTGATCATTCTGGGCGGGGGCGTGCTCCTGCTGCCCCGGCTGGGAAGCGAGTTTCTCCCCACAGTCGATGATGGCCGTGTAATGGTGAAGGTGCGGCTCCCCACCGGGGCATCGGTGGCCGAAACCGACAAACTGCTCGCGCGAGTTGAATCGGCCATCGCCGGCGACTCGCTGATCGAGAGCTTCTTCACGCTGGCAGGCGGCAAGGTGTGGGGCCTCTACACCTACGAGATCGCCAACGAAGGCGAGATCAACATCCAGCTCGTGCCGCGCGGCAGGAGAACGATCACCACCAACGACTACATCAGAAGGCTGCGACCGGTGGTCTCCAAGATCAGCGTGCCGGGCGGCAAGACGATGGTCATGCAGGCGAAGGTCAAAGGTATCCACAAGATCGGCGACGCCGATATCGAGGTGAAGATCAGGGGACAGGACGTGCCCACGCTGTTCACCCTCGCCCGCCGCACCGCGGAGGCGATGAACACCCTCGGCCACTTCGCCAACGTCTACGTGTCGATGGACATGACCAAGCCGGAGTACCAGGTGGAGGTAGACCGTGCCAAGGCGGCTGAATTGGGTGTTTCGGTGGACGACGTGGCGGCATCGCTGCGGGCGCTGATCTCCGGCGCCGTGGCTACGGAGTACATGGACGGCGACGAGTATTACAACGTCCGCGTGATGGTGCCCGAGCGGAAGATGGCGGCCCGTCGTGACGTGGAGAATCTCGTGCTGGACGGTGCCCTGGGCGAGCACGTGCGCCTGCATGAGATTGCGGCTGTCCGCCCGGCCGTGGGGCCGGTGGAGATCGCCCGCGAAGACCAGGTGAAGCAGGTGATCGTCCGCGGGGACGCCGCCGGAGCCAGCGTGGGCCAGGCCCTCGCGGAATTGAAGGCGGCCCTGGCATCGGTGCAGCCACCAGCCGGATACGAGCTGTCGTTCGGCGGCCAGGCGCAGATGATGGCAGACATGCGGCAATCGATCCTTGCGATCCTCGCCTTTGCCGTGTTCTTCGCTTTCGTGGTGCTGGCGGTGCAGTTCAACGATATCAAGCTGCCGGCGCTGATCCTGGGAAGCGTGCCGGTGTGCGCGGCCGGGATGGTCTATGCACTGTATCTCACCGGGCTGCCGATGGGGGCCACGGTGATCATCGGCGTGCTCGTCGTGGTGGCCGCGACGGTGAACGATGGGGTGCTCCTGCTCACGTTTGCCAACGAATTGCGCGCTGCCGGAGAACCATCCCCCCGTGATGCCGTGGTGAAGGCGGCACGCATCCGGCTTCGGCCGCGTGTGATGACGACGGTGAGCACGATGGCCGGGGTGGTGCCCCTTGCAATGAGCATCGGCGAGGGGGGCGACATGCTCAAGCCGATGGCGGTGGGCGCTCTCGGGGGGCTTGGTCTCGAAATCGCCGTTGCTTTGTTCCTGATGCCATGTTTATACTTGATATTCACACGAAAAGGCCCCGCCCGGGCCGACTGAAAGGAGCGCGATCATGAGGAAACTCCAGATCCTTGGCACTGGCTGCCCGAAGTGCAAGAAGCTCGCCGAGAACGCCGAGGCCGCGGCCAAGGCGTTGGGCGTTGAGTATGAAATCGGGAAAGTTACCGATATCAACGAGATCATGAAGTCCGGCGTGATGCTCACGCCTGCCCTGGTGGTGGATGGCCAGGTGAAGGTGGCCGGCAAGGTGCCGTCGGTTGACGATATCAAGAAGATGATCGAGTCGTAGCTCCCGCAATCGACCCGGTCGCGTTGGCCGGCGGTGCGGATTTCACTGGCCCTCGTTCAATGAAAGGACTATGCCATGGCTGACGAGAAAGGTTGTTGCAGTGGTGGACCGAAACTGATCTTCTCGTGTTCGGGTGCGGTGGACGTTGGCGCGATTGCCGACCAGGCCGCCCGCAAGCTCAACGCCGCCGGCAAGGGCAAGATGTATTGCATGACCGGCATCGGAGGCCGCATCAGCGGCATCATGAAGACCACGGAAGGCGCATCGAAGATCGTGGTAATCGACGGCTGCCCGCTCGATTGCGCGAAGAACTCGCTGGAGCTGGCGGGCTTCACGCAATACGTGCACATGCGCGTCACCGATCTCGGCATGGAGAAGGGCAAGTCGCCCGTCTCCGACGCAAACGTGGCGAAGGTCATGGCCAAGTGCGAGGAGCTTCTCTAAATTCATGCGCGTCACCGACCGGCGGCCATGCCCGTGGATGACCGCCGGTCGTGTGAACATGAGGAGACACAAATGAAAGAGAAATGGATTATCCTGACCGGCGTCATCTTTCTGGGGGCGGTGGCACTGATCCTGCCGAAGTCGGGACCCTGCGGATGCGGCTCCGCGCTTCCGATGGGCGCACCGGCAATGGCCGCCGAAACGGAACCCGCACCGAAAACCAATCTGCCCCTCCTGCTGGACCTCGGCTCCAAGAAGTGCATCCCCTGCAAGATGATGGCCCCGATCCTCGAGGAGCTGACCAAGGAACATGCAGGACAGTTCGACGTGAAGTTCATCGACGTGTGGCTCAAGGAAAACGCCGATCAAGCCAGGAAGTACGGCATCAAGCTCATCCCCACCCAGATCTTCTTCGACGCCGGCGGCAAGGAACTCTGGCGGCACGAAGGGTTCATAGCCAAGGAGGACATCCTCGCAAAGTGGAAGGAGTTGGGATTCACCTTCAAGAGCGCATCTGCTCTCCCCACGATCGAACGCTGGGAGCCCGCCAAGGCCGATAGCCGCGCGAAAAGCGACGTCTGCTTCATGTGCGATGGCGACATCAACTCGAAGACCGCCGTGGCGGTGAAGACCGACAAGGGCGACGTGCGCCTGTGCGGCCCTCACTGCTACTTCATCATGTACTCCTGCCTCACTGAAGACAAGGCCGGATTCGAGAAGAGGGTCTCCGTGACTGATTACGCATCCGGCAAGATAGCTCCGCTTACCGATGGCACGTTCCTCTGCGGCAATGATGAGGCGACCGGGCGGCCGTGGGTTCGGGCATTCGCGAACCGGGAGGCCGCCCAGGAGGAGCAGAAGAGGGCCGGCGGCAGCGTCCTCTCCCTCGCCGCGCTTCAGAAGATGGAACTATCGCACCGCTGCGGCTTCTGCGACCGCGCCTGCTACCCGGCTGACGTCGCCGAGGTGATGGTGGCCGGCGTGCAGACGTGGGGCTGCTGCTCGCATTGCGCCCTTGGCGTGGCGGCCCGCACAGGGAAGGATATCGAGGTTCGCGAGCGCGACCGCCTCACCGGCGAGCCGGTCACAGTCAAGACGTTGGACGGCAGCATCGCATCTATTGAGCCGAAAACCGCCGTCGCGTGGTTCGGCATGCGCACCAAGCCTGACGGCACCAAGGCATCCGCCGGATGCTTCCACCAAGGCTTCTTCACGACGCCCGGCAACCTCCGGGCCTGGCTGGAGAACAACCCCCTTGAGACCGGCAAGCTCATCACCATCAATCAGGCTCTGGCCGACAAGATGAAGCTGTCGCCCGAGCAGATCCAGAAAGCCTGCAAGATTGGCGAGTGCGCCCCCAAGTAATGTGGAAGCGGCATCCTGCCGCTTTTCCTGAATCAAGCGGCTGGAAGCCGCTTCCACCCACCACCCACGAGGCATGGGGCAGCGGGAGAAGCGATGAAGATCGACGCAAAGAACCTGCTTGCCAGGCTGCTGCTGGGATTCGTCCTCGTCAGCATCGGGTTCGCCGTCGGCAAGGAAGTGACGCTCCGGCGGATGCAGGCCCGTCACGGTAGCACAGCGTCCGTTACTGATCAGGCCGAGCAAGGCGACAAGGTGATCGTCTACTACATGCACGCCACCATCCGCTGCGTCACCTGCAACTCGATCGAGGCGATGGCCGCGAAGCTGGTCGACACCGCCTTCGCCGAGGCCAAGCAGGCTGGCAGGATCGTATGGAAGGAGTTGGACTTCCAGGAGAATGACGATCTCGCCAAGCGCTATGATGTAGTCTCCAGTTGCATCATCGTAGTCAACGTGCAAGACGGCAAGGAAGTCGCATTCAAGCGGCTGGACGACGTGTGGCTGCTGGTCGATAAGCCACAGCAGTTTAACGAATACGTCGCGAGCGCCATTGAGGATTACCTCAACGGAGGGCCGCACCAATGACGTGGTACGCCATCGGGACTGCCGTCTGGCTGGGGGTGCTCACGTCGATCAGCCCGTGCCCGCTGGCAAGCAACATCGCAGCGATCTCATTCGTCGGCAGGCACGTCGGCAATCACCGAAGAGTGCTGCTGTCGGGCATGCTCTATACGTTCGGCCGCGTGTTGGCGTACGTTGCAGTGGGTGCAATCATCCTGGGTGCGTTCGAATGGCTGGCGCTGTCCAGCGGAGACGTGTCGCGTTTCCTCCAGCGCTACATCAACCTGGTGCTCGGGCCGGCGCTCATCCTGATCGGAATGCTTCTGCTGGAGATGCTGGGCATTTCGTTCTCGGTGCGTCTCGCCGGCGAGGGGGTGCAGCAGAAGGCTGGCAGTGGCGGGGTGTTCTGGACTATCGGCCTCGGTTTCCTTTTCGCGTTGTCGTTCTGCCCGGTTTCCGCCGGGTTATACTTCGGCGCCCTCCTGCCCCTATCGGCCAAGCACGGCTCACAATTGTTGCTTCCGAGCATTTACGGCATCGGCACGGCCTTGCCGGTGATCGCGTTCGCCTTCCTGATCGCATTCGCGAGCGAGTACGTGGGCAAGGCGTTCAACCGCGTCTCGCAGATCGAAAAATGGGTCCGCAGCATCACCGGCGCGGTGTTCATCCTCGCCGGCATCTACTACAGCCTTGCCCACATC
>Ga0172366_10004251_pt1 | contig 11299 bp, 10 predicted proteins | sample LakKivSesite69cm_FD_114533 | JGI IMG/M metagenome (GOLD analysis project Ga0172366, IMG submission 114533) | Sediment microbial communities from Lake Kivu, Rwanda - Sediment site 69cm | ecosystem: Environmental > Aquatic > Freshwater > Lake > Sediment | place: Rwanda: Western Province, Lake...
GTTACATATTCGACGAAGCCACTGCAGTAGGCTCAAGCAACTTCACAGGCGCAGGCCTAGCCACAAACATAGAACTAAATGCCATTCTCTACCAGCCCTCAGCCCAAGAAAAAGTCAGAGAATGGTTCGAGAGAAGATGGAAAGAAGGCGAAGACGCGAAAACCGAACTGATCGACCTATTGGAAAGTAGCAAATTCGGACTACCACTAGAACCATTCAAAATGTACATGAAATTCCTCTATGAATACTACAAACCCCGCTTAGAAGAGCTGGAAAGAGAAAGAGGAAGAGTCGTAGAACTCACAACCTTCCAAGAAGACGCCGTCAACACCGCCAAGAGAATAATCAAAAAATACAACGGCGTCCTCGTAGCCGACTCAACAGGACTCGGCAAAACACACATCGGACTAGAACTTCTAAGAGAATTTGTCGCTGTGAAGCGCAAAAAAGCGATGCTAATAGCACCTTCCCAAGTCCTAGACACAGTGTGGAAACAAAAACTATTCGACGAAAGCATCAAAACCCTAGACATCACACTAGAAAGTACCGGAACAGAATCCTTCCACCCAGAAGACTTCCTGAACATCGATGTCGTTCTTATTGACGAAAGCCATAATTACCGAAGCCCATCCACAAACCGCCATGCCAACCTTATGAAACTCCTATCAGCAGGCAAGAAAAAGCAAGTCATCCTTCTCACAGCAACTCCAATACATAACACACTGATGGACTTATACCACCAACTGTCACTCATAACCTCAGGCGACGACACACACTTCGCAGACCTCGGCGTAACAGACCTCAGAAGATACTTCATAGCAGCAGATAGAAAACAACTCGCCCAAGGCATAGAAGACATCATCCGCCTACTAGACGAACTCATGATACGAAGAACAAGACAATTCATAATCGAAAACTACACCGACGCACTTCTCAACGGCGAACCAGTCAGATTTCCAAAAAGAATCCTAAGAAAAGTCGAATACAGCCTCACCCAGCTCTTCGGAGGCGCCATATACAAACAAGTCCTAGACACCATCGACCAACTCAACCTAGTTCCATACAGAACTGACTCATACCTCATAACCGTCGAAGAAAAACAAAAATTCGAAATAGAGCACCGAGCAACACTACAAAAAATAGGTCTACTCAAAAGATTCGAAAGCAGCGTAGAAGCAATCCGCAAAAGCATAGAAAGACTCGAAAGATTCTACAACTACTTCTCTAAAGCCCTAGACCAAAACAAAATCCTTGACAGCAAAACCTTTCACAAAATCCTTATGGAAATAGCTCAAGAAGGAGAAGAAAACGACGAAAGATTCTTCGAAGCTCTGGAAAAAGCGCCTCTGGTTTCCCTCACCGAAGAGTACAAGAAACAAGAAATGAAAAAAGACATCCAAGAAGACCTCAAGCTACTCGAACCTCTAAAACAAAGCCTTAGCCGTATAAAACCATACGGCGACCGCAAACTCACCGCTCTTAAAGAACAATTTGAAAAAGACCAAGTATTCGAAACCGGCGGCAAAAAAGTCGTCATATTCACCCAATTCGTAGACACAGCCAGATACATCTACAACGACCTAAAACAGTCCCTCAAAGACAAAAGAGTAGAACTATTAACAGGCGAAACAAAACCCGAGACACGAGAACGCCTCATAAGAGACTTCGCTCCAATAGCAAACAAAGCCTCGTACGTTGAGAAAGAAATCGACGTACTAGTTAGCACGGACATCTTAAGTGAAGGTCAAAACCTACAAGACGCAAACTACGTCATAAACTATGATCTCCCATGGAACCCAATGAAAATCGTTCAAAGAGCAGGCAGAGTTGACAGACTCGGTAGCAAACATGATACAGCAACTTCGGCGGTGTTCATTCCAGAAAAAGAACTTAATGATCTACTACGACTCATGGAAAACTTGGAAACAAAAATCCAGAAAATCGCAGACACGATAGGTATCGAAACAACCATACTCGGTGAAAGAGAAAACCCGAAAAACTTCAACGCAGCAGCAAGAATTACAAAAGAAGACCAAACCCTCATGGACGAACTTGAAAGAAGCGCCGAACTTCTTCCCGTCGAAACACCATTCCAATTCATACTAGCATACTTGAAAAAAGCAGGAGCCAAAAGCCTGGAAGCAATACCACTAGGCAGAAGAAGCGGAAAACGCTCAGACATAAACGGACTTGTCATATTTTACCGAGAGAAAGACAACCTCGAAGGCATGCACCTAATACATTATGATTTCAACCGCGGCAAATTCGACCACTACAACGACATAACTTGGCTATTCCGCAAAATCGAAAGCGAAGAAGACGAGCCACTCCTTCTCCCCATCAAAGGATACGAAGGCTTCAGACAATTCAACCTAATCGACGCCAACGCAAGGCAAGAAATCATAACTGCAGTAAACGCACCACTAGACGCCAGACTGGCCCAAAAAATAAAACCCAAACATCAACGAGAACTCACTCAAGAAATCCTCACAGCCTTCAACACCGGCAGAGTCGCAAAAGAAAAAGCGCTTCCCATCTATCGCATACTCAACCAAGAAAACCTCGTAGCATGGGAAGACGACTTCGCAGAATACCTAGACGAATACCGCCGACACCAAAACATAGATGCCCTACTAACATCACTGGAACAGCTATTCCAAAAATACATGATCGAAAAAAGAGAAAAACGAAAACCCCAAGCACTTGAACACAAAGACCTAGAAGTAGTCGCCTACATGTTCCTGAGCCGCCCCGACTTCAAAGAAATAACACTAGAAACATAGAACACTTTTAAACTCACACAAACAAATAATCAAACCTGTGATAAGTATGGCAAAATGTCCGAATTGCAAAAAAGAAGTGATAAAACCAGACAAAAAATGGAAATATGGAAGATTCACAGTCCAAGCCTACACCTGCAACAACTGCAAAACTCAATTCAGAGATTACACCGACAAAAGCGGAAAACATAGCTTCACACTTAAGCTCCAGCGTGGAAAGGGACGACCGATCTACATAAAAGCCTAGACGAAGTATCAGTTGTTATTTGGAACCTTCGCCTGCATTGTTGGATTCCAAGAACCCCACTTCCTACATTCAAGTTTGAAATAATCATCATTTATTAATTCCTAAAGATGATATTCATGAAGATCAGCTTCCTCGAAAGTGGGCAGGTCTCACAAAACATTGAGAGACTACTAGAATCGAAAGATGTCGATGAAATTGATTTTGCAATCGCGTATTTGACAGAAAAAGGCTATTCTTCCATAGAAGTGTCGCTTAAGAGATTTTTGCGGAAAAAGGGGCAAGTCAAGTTCTTGGTAGGTCTATCAGGAGTAAACATTACTGAAAGCAGTGCATTAAGGAAGCTCTTGAGCCTTGTAAGAAAACCATATGGTAAACGACTGAAGGTAAAATACCATAATCCTAGAGGACTAGAGTTCCATCCTAAATTAGTTATCGCTAAATCAAAAGGAAAGCTAAGAGAAGTGATATTGGGTTCCTCAAATCTCACCGCTGGCGGACAGAAACACAACGTCGAAGCGAATGTTCTTGTCGAAGTAAGAGACTCATTCAACAAAAACGCAGAGAAGTTCAAGGTTGATGTTGAGCAATTCTTTGATTTTATATGGGAACCAGGAGGCACTCTTGATTCTTATGTAGTTAGAGAATATTCAAAAGGAGAAAAAAAGAAGACCAAATCCTCTTTAGCTTCTGGAGGCGCTCCGAAAACGAGTTTGCCTTCTTTCATCTATTTAGATGAAAAACGAATCAGCTTGAAATTCCTAAAAGTTCTCTGTACCGCTTGTAAAAGGAAATACGTAAAAATTCCACTTAATGCCTTCTATTGCGAGAAATGTGGCGAAAAAGTCATGGTTGAAATGCCATCTCTGAACAAGAAGGAACGCGAGCAGAAGAAAAGACTGCAGAGAGTAACGGTGAAAGTGGATGACAAAAAACTACATGCAAGGAAAGTTGCTCTTCGCTGTCCCATCTGTAATGCTCCAATCGATTTAACAGATGAGTCCATGCTCTGGATAATCTGTCAAGAATGTGGGGAGAAAAGAAAAAAAAGCAATGAAGTCGTATCCAAACCATTTTCCAAATGGAATAACAGTGCAAAAAACCTATTCTATAGCTTAGATACAGAAAGAATAACCTACTCCCGTAAATAGTGGGTTTGTGGCATACAAGCTTTTTGTTCCACCTCAGAGTGGGGGTAAAATTTTATGAAAAAAACCCAATGGTAGTGGCACAAGAAAAAAACCTGATGTGGCGTGCCTTGAGAAAAAAGGGGTATGGTTTAAGAGTATGTTTTTTTCTAGGGCATTAGGATTAAAGTTTTATCCAACCAACCTTTTTAAGTACGATGCAGTTGGATATTTCTATCATGCCTGATTCCGCAAAGAAAGTCGCTGAAAAAGCTTGGGCAAAGAGAAGACGGAATAAAGCCAAGCATGAGTCTTATCTAAAAAGAACTGAATGGATAAGAAAGAGAGCGCTATTCTTACGACCTTTCTTAATCAAATGTAAGAAATAGTTCGTGGGACATCGTGATTGTTGTGTCGTCTGTGGAGAGTCAATGCCGAATGCGTTTCAAGTACATCATGTGGATGGCAACAACAGAAATAATGAAATTGAGAACAAGACAGCTCTGTGTGTTTCGTGCCACATAATTATACACAAGGCCAAGTCAGACGAAGAAGCCTTGCGTGACTTTCAAGAAAGGCATAAAAGAGTCTTGAGAAAGTAAACGCATGCATTACTTTATGAATCTGAAGATTTTCTTGTACCAAGGCGTTATTTTGTCTTGTATGATTTTACAGAGTTGGTTTGCAAGAATCTGTGGGTTGTTTAAGGCAGCTTCATTTTGCACTCGGAGCACTTGTATACCCCACCGTGCCAAGTTTGAGTCTCTTTGCCTGTCGTACCTTCTTTGGTAATAATGTACTCCACCGTCAATTTCTAAGCCCAACCGCAGTGTTGGACAGTAAAAGTCAAGGATGTAGCCATATGCCACGAACTGTCGGTAGAAAATATGATTTGGAAAATTAGGCATAACTTGAGCCTTCAGTATTTCCCACATGCACGCTTCCGCTGGTGTCGGATTGTGTCGCATTTCATAGGCTTTATCGAATTTGAAAGGTGCACCTCTTCGACGGCGATACATACTACCGCACTACTCTTCGTTCTCTTCTATGTATGAGTACTATTCTGATTGAATAAATGACTTTCTTTGGGTTTAGAGTAAAGTTTTATCCGACATACAAATAGGGGCCACAACACGCTTGAATGGATAGAACTGATAGCACCTAGAGATAGTCTTTTAGAGCAATTATCTCTGGGTATTTAGCAGGCCTTTCTTCTTTGTCATTCTCCCAGCAGACTATATAGTCACATCCTAAAGGGTCGTGGTCGAATTGGCTTGCGTACAGCTCTATTTCTATTCTCTTGGTTTGTCCTTTGTTGTCAATAGCTATTACGTCAGGATATTCCTTCTGGATAAGAGTAAGATAAGGGAAACCAATTTCTCTATGCAGTACTGCAAATAAATATAATGTTTCTTCATGGTTCCTTGGTAGAAAGAGAAGCCCCCATTTGTTTAATGGAGCAAATTGAGTTATTGTTCTACCCGTTGTCTCGGTTGCTCTAGGTGGAATCCCCTTCTTTAAATAGTGATATAAGAAACGTGTGAAGTAGTAATTATCCCAACTCTTCATTTCCGTAATCCTGGCCTTGAAGCTTAGAAGCATCATATTCAGAACTTCCCATTTTTCTCCCACACTTAAGATATCATATTCTTTACCGAATTTTCCAAAGCTTTCATCTTTAATTCTATCTTCTCTGATTCCCATCTGTTGACAGAAATGCTCAAGTTCTTCTGTTTTGAAAATAGGTGTAAGTCTATCAGAGTTGTAGCAGTAGACTATCTTCTTTGCTATATGCTTGTCGCCTCCGAAAAAAGCTATGTCCTGCCAAGGAGCATCGATTTTTTCGTGAATTGGTTTTGTTTCGTCGACTGCAATTTTCAATAGTTGCCTAAATGTGTCTATTTTAGCTACAGCTTGTTCGTAAGGAACCTTCGTGCCAACAAATATATGTCCGATTTCTTTTAGTCGATACTGAAGCCAATAGAAAAATGAGTCTCGACTACCTTCTTTGAATAGAAGGTCTGGTGTCAATTGATCTATAGATGATGGGTCTTCCTTGAAAGGAAATTTCTTTTTAAATTCAACAAGTAAGTTCAAACGTTGCACATTTTGTTCCCTTCTAAAAGTTACATCAAAATTTTCTATTTGCTCTTTGATGTTTTCAATCAAAATTATCACCTGTCTCAAATTCAACTTGGGCAGGAATCTATTTATAGCTTAGCTTGCCTACGTGCGCGCTGAATCAGAGCTCGCCTAAGCGTCATTTTGCATATTTCTTGAAGTTCTTGAGTATTATCTCGTTCTCTAACAAAACTCTGTCAAAGGTTTTGATGTCATATCTGTCTCGTACTTCTGCACAGATGTTGTTAAGCTTGCTAGCTTCACCTAACGATAATTTTCTGCTGTCTCCTATCACTAACAAGCCTCTGAAATTATCTCCAGTCAGTTCTTTACATTCACGTTGTCTTAGAAAACCCTGGTTTTCAGACACCCATTTCAAAGAGTTCCTAACTTGTTGTTGAGCATGGGTCAGAACCGCCTTAGGATTTCCCTTCTTATCGAAAAGCTCGACTCCTGGTTTTTCAATTTCTACGAACAGGTAAGAGTAGCCAAGCAATACCAAAAGGAAATCTGGAATTAGTTCACCACCTAGGGAGAACTTGGGATATGCCTTGGTTGTCTTCTGTTCTAGAAATATCGGGTTATGTTCAAAGAAAGTCTGAAATTCAGGTTCTTCAGCATTCTTATCAAGCAGACTTCGGTACTCTTCTAGCCTAGCTTCGAACTCGTTCCAATCCAATTTCTTCGAAGTAAGTTGGATTTCTTGTTTGTGAACCTGGTCTAGAACTGTGTCCAGTTCTTTGACTACAGGTTCGACGGAACCAGCCCTTTTTGGGTCGAAGTATACCATTGATGCAAGCATATCTCTCGCATATTTGATGGCATCAAAAGCTGATGCATTTCCAGCAGAAACCGTAATAGTGCCCGAATAGTTTTCAGAAGTGTCGAGCAATATTCGAATACCATTCCAACCACAATTAGGACACGGTCCTTGCGTGTTTGTTCCAGGAAAAGTAGCCTTACAATTTGGACAATAGACAGTCACTCCAGACTTCTCCTTTTTTCACTTGGTGAGGAACCACAATATAAGAGTAACCACAAGTGCACGATACTCGCTGGGATAATTGATTCACGTGCTAATTTACTAGATTAAGATTTTATCCAACAACAAAAAATTCAAGGAGTGTCGTCCCCTGAGGGAAGACTGTCTAGGATTTGTTTAATGGATAGAATTGACAAGCAGAAAATCGATATCAATACATGTGGCAGAATCAGGACAAGAGCCCCAAGTTCCCTAGTTTCTTTCTGGGCCTCTCTGAAAGTCAAGATAGTAGTTTTGTTCCTATCAATAAACTCAACTGTTTTCTTTATTATGTCAATTTTGCACGTATTGTGGGCTATTGCATTTCTAATATTTCTATTGAAACTAGAGACAAAAATAGCCCACCCACTTTTCTTGATAGAAAGTTCATTTGCATATAGCTTGTTTCTTCTTGCGATTTCATACTTGCAGTTCGCATCTGTTTGCAGGAGTTGTATCAGTGTGGCGATCAGGGAAATGAACTTTTCGTAGGCTCCTGACAGTTCTTCATATATTTCTAAATACTTGTCAAGTTGCTTTTTTTCAATTCTACGAAAATTACGTGCCAAAAATTCATAATGTTTTATCAGTTTCTGGAAAGTTGCTTGAAGTAGAAGATAGAAATCTTTGGAATGCCTAAATTCGTCCAAGACTTTCCATGAATCGCCTATTTTGTTTGACTCTCGTAATTCATTCGTTAGTTTCTCCAAGCTTGTTAGGTATTCTGCGTATTTTGTATCCTTTAGAAAGACCCAATTAAAACGAATTTCTTTCAATTCTTGGCAAACTTGGAGAAGATAGTCCATGGCATGAACATTTTTCGAAATCTGGGGTATAGAGGTTTTCAAACAAGCGTCTGTCAATTTGTAGAATTTTTCTTTCGACAAGTCTGTTTTGAGTTTTGTCTGTTGATTTTCTTTTGCAATCTCAAGTGCTGTATGATAACTCTCACTAATGGCTTTCTCTATTTTGGTGCCAACTTCAATCTCGGCTTTTTTCTTCAGCTTTCTTCTCTTTTCTGCGCTGATATACTTCCCAGTGAGATTAACTACTAAGTCTATCGCTTCATCACTTTTCTTGGAAACAAGAGTTCTAATTTGCTTTCGCAGTTCTCTTGGGATATTTGCCATAGGATGCCTACCGCGACTCATTCGTGAAAGTACCCTCTCAATCTTATTGGATACGAAAACATTTAACCTATTTTAAACTAGTCCAATATAACATAAAACAAATGAAGAAGATTCTGCTCGAGAACAAATTGCAGGAAATTGATCCAAGTCTAGTTAACAATTTGGAAGAAGAATTGGTTATTCTCTATCCTCCTGTGGTCAAAAGATTGAAAAAAGCTGGGATTGGACCCATAACGACAGTAGAATTTCGGTATTAGATGACCTTCATGGCTCTTTAATAAAATCGCACCTCCAAATGTGCGCTTTTACTATCGCAAGTTTCATAAGGAATTATGGATGCATTATCAACGTTTAGTCAAGCGACACTGTAACCGCCGAACAAAGATAGGGGAGTGCAAAGGTCCTTTGTCGAAGGCCCAGAATTTCAGGCTAAATGAAAAGATTGTTTTTTCAGAAATCATGAATAAACTCGATAAACGTCTTTCAGATGAGGATTTAATCTCACTGAACATGCATCGCAACTCCTTCGTAATGACCCTTAATCTTCTGACAGAAATATGGAGCCGAATACAAGAAGACGCCAAACTTCACAACGAGTATTGGCATGTCTACGCCGAATTATACGATCCGTATGCAGATGAGAGAAAACCCACACTAGGAGAATTAGGAATTTTGAAATCCTTTGATGACCATTGGTTTCGACTCAACCTAGATATTGAAGATTGGTTCATTCATTCGTATATACTGCTGGACAAATTTGCCAAGTTTGCAAAGAAACTGGTTTTTTTGCTCTCACGACAACCTGAAGAAAGAAGAATAGCAGCGAGGATACCCGATAAGAATTTCGATAAATACAAAAGATTCTACATCAATCCGAGAAATCGTAACTCAATAAAGGACACAGAGTATCTTGAAATCATAACCAGTACTTCGAGTTGGTATAACAATGATTTGAAGAATGTACGTGATGATCTAATACAACATGAATTAGTTCCTAAGTTTTGGACGTATGACACTAGTTGCGGGAAAATTAGGATAGGCCGAATTAGGCATTCTAAAGAACTAGTACAGACTCTTTACACTCTGAGAGACAAGTACGCAACAATCTACCCTGAAATAAGAGATGAAAACAACTTTTTCAGTTTGCTCTCGTTTTTCGAAGGTAGAATTGGAAAGCTCGACCATCTAGATGCTGATACCATTTCGAAAGTAAGAAAGCAATTTGGACGCAACTTTCCTGATATACCAGGTCTATTCAGCAAAATGACTAACTTCTTTTCGCTTGTAAATGACCATTTTATTGGCATCATCGAAGACCATTTTGAATGAGGAGCCTGAAAATCCGGCAGCAAAAGATTCTTTCCAGTTTCGTCAACAAGGATATTCCCTCTCTGGGCCTTGAGTCACGATTTCATCGCACAGTCTCCCCTTTTTCTTTGGCATCGCAGATTAAGTTCATTTGACGTTTTTGACATAATTAGAACGTTTAAGGGCATCTGTTCGCATAACATCAGCTTTCATTTTCTAAACTAAAATTTGATCTCTCCTCTTTCAATAAGTTCTTTCACTTTGAGCACAGCGTATTGGACAGCGTGACTTCTGTCAGCAAAATAGCCCTTATCGACTTGTTCATCGATCCAGCGAACGAGTTCAGGTAAGATACTCACAGTGAGCTTGACTTTGACCATTTAAACCCTGCAAATGCATATGAACTGCGCTGTGCTTAGGGTTTATCTGTATAATCCGATTGGACACTATCACGTAGTAAGACTTAATACGGTTCATAGGAGGTGCGATAATGTCCGAGACCCCGCCCACACCTAATCCATATCCGTATCCAACACCGCCTTCACCACTGCCAACGCCATCTGCGGCCATATCACCACTTGGGCTTCTACTCATAGTAGTGGCTGTCGTGAGTGTCGCTTTGGTGCTGACCTATCTTGTAATAAGAAAGAGAAAGCATAGTTAATTGTGGCGTGATAAAAGGCATCAGAACATTGACATCTGATCCATTAGCACGTGGTAACGGTTATCGCAACCAAGAAGGATTCTCCCGCAAGAAACGCATTAACGAAGAATAATATGGGTACAGTAATTATATTTCCTTATAGTAACTCTTAAATACTGCCGTCATGTTATTCTACGCCTATGAAGATAATTGAAAACGGTACAGCAGAAATCATAATGCACCCGGTTCGGTTCAAAATTCTGCAATTCATAAGACAATCATCTGAGCCGCCTTTCGTTGAGCAAATCTCCAAGGCGGTTAAAGAACATCCACGGCTGGTCTCTCATCATCTGAACGTTTTGCAGGAAGCTGGACTGATAGATTGCAAGTATGAGGTTGTCAAAGCAAAAGGTTCGACGACACGTGGTGTAGCTGTCAGAACATGTGCTCCAACACCGTATTTGTCAAAAGCATTTGGGCTTATCGGAGAAGCTGTGTCGCAGGTGAAATAGTTATGGAAGGAATTACATGGCTAAGAGAATTTGTCAGGCTTCTCAGTTACAAAGTAAAACAGAAAATCGTGGTGGTCACCATGGGCTTGTGTTCAATCCCAGCGATTCTGCTGTTTTCGCTTCCTTTAACTGTTAGGTTAGCCTATGCGGTCATAGCGATTTGCTTGGGGACTGTGCCTATTATTTCCGCTACAGACCTACTTGTAGGCTCCGCCCTTCTATCAATTCAGATCAATCTTTACAATAGAAAGCACAAACCACAGAGGATTTTCAATCCACGTGTTAAGGAAATGGCTGAAAGAATCGGTCTGAAAAACTACAACAAGCCAATTAACGTAACCGATAACCCGTCTGTCAAAAGTCCTTTCGTAAACCTTGGAACGGGAGTTATAACCTTGCCGTCTAATTTCCAA
>Ga0172366_10004256_pt1 | contig 11292 bp, 9 predicted proteins | sample LakKivSesite69cm_FD_114533 | JGI IMG/M metagenome (GOLD analysis project Ga0172366, IMG submission 114533) | Sediment microbial communities from Lake Kivu, Rwanda - Sediment site 69cm | ecosystem: Environmental > Aquatic > Freshwater > Lake > Sediment | place: Rwanda: Western Province, Lake Kivu...
ACGCAAAGGATGACGAGCAATGAGATTGCCATAGGTTTCGTCAAGAACCATATTTTTCAGATAGGCAATATCTCCTGTCTGCAAATCGTTACTACCCGCTACCGAAATCATTCCCCTCTGCCCCGGCTGGGGAATATCGACCTTGACGACGACATCCTGAGCTATCAGACCAATAGCCAGCGCCAGAAACAGACTTATCGCAAACGCCCACTTCATTGCTGCGGCGTTCCTTTCAGGGCTTCATATCTCGCCGCCCACAAGTTCCCGTCCATTAGCCTGCCCAGCTTGTAACAGGCAAGCATACAACAGGCTGTAATCAGGTGCTCCTTGTAGCTGGCTGTAACCTTACTGACCGTGCTGTCGGCAACCGCAACTTCGGCAGGAATCCCCTGATAGCCTATGTATAGAACGTCACCCCTCTTAGGCGTCGGGTACACATAGACTTTGCTGTTGTAGGCCCAGACGTACATCGGAGAAGCCGACCCTGACGGTTTGTCTTTGCCGTAGATCGACATATAAAGAAACTGACTTGGGACAACGGCTATTGGGTAGAATACCGTATCCCCGGCATCGTCTGATTCCTTGATGCTGCACCAGATGATAGCGTTACGGGTAGGATCGTTAATCATCTGAGGGGGTGCCGTGTAAGAGTTCGTCCCCGATACCAGCGTCAAGGTCGTGTCTCGCGGGTAAGCAGGGAAGTCCGTACAGACCATCCTGAGACCGCGCTGAATCAACGTATCGGTAGAAGCCGTTGACAACTGACCACTACCGGACGTAGAGATGTGCAACTGGTCCAGTATTTCCCATCGGAGATTGGCAAGACTACCGGCAGAGACCGTACTCGCCAGAAACAAAAGACAGAACAGTTTCTTTATCATGCCCAATCTCTCCACGGAAATACATTGTACTCGGAGTAATCTCTCACTCTGGTCTGATTACCGGCGTAGAACGTATCCCTATTGGCAAGTTTGTTCAACTCGTTCATGGCGTTCCCCTCAGCCGCCTGACGAGCCATACTGCCAATAGGGACGAGATACTTTTCGATAACGGCCACCAATGCCGCCGTAGCCCTTGCCGGAATCGCACCGACGTTGTTCGGAACCTTAGTGTGCATTTCCAGATAGTATGTACCGGCAGAAGGTGGCGGGTAGAAACTGATACGTCTTACGCCTTCGTTCTCGTAGATCGTGAATACCTGCGGCGAACTGGACGACGAGTAGTCGGGGTCAGGAAAAGCCAACTTGAAGTCTTCGTTTGAGAGATAAATCAACTCCCCACCACCCTCATTGGTCTCATCGGTAACACCAACCATCCCCTCAAAGTCGTCCGGCAAATCATAAAGATTGGTAGTTGTCGAAACAGTAAACGCATGACGACGTTGTTTGAAGGTCCAGTCTCCGGCGTGCCAGAAATCATCAAGGCCCATCTCAATAGCCCGACGGACCAGAGTCTTCTGCTCTGCCGGTTGCAACCCTGATGCCGCCCCTAATTGTGACAGCCGCAGGCCGAGATATTCCTCAAGTTGTTCCTGCGTCATGCATGATCCCTTGGGTCTCGCGGTGTGTCAGGGTACATCTCATATCCGCCACCGCGCTCAAAATCTTTATCGGCATCAAGTTTAGAAGGATCGAAACTGTCAACGTGCAAGAAACAGTTAAACGTCCGATAGGCAACTGCCGCACATTGCGTACAAACCGTGTGTTCAGGAGCATCCCCAAAAGGATAATCTTCCTCAAATACTCTTCCGCAGTTCGTACATCGGTATTCGTAAAGCGTCATATTCCTCCAAGAAGGGGTCGAGTTTCCCCGACCCCTCTAAACACTAAGCCTGAGAATGCGTCCAAAGCTGGCAAGCAGCCAGGGAGTTCAGGCCTTCTGCCACAAATGGAAGTACCCAACCAACGGTCGAGAACCGATTCAGCGGGTTACTGGTATCCCCCGGACCGGGATTCTTCCGAATGATTCTTGGGCGTTGCACCTGGGCAGTATCCTTGGAGAATGTAGATACCCCAAAAGCATTCTTCCCAAGAACAAAGGTACAAGTTATATTGCCGGACGCCGGAGCCGTCTGCTGTTTCGTCTCCGTACTCAGGACCGCACTACCAACACCATAAGTATTGGCAGCCTGACCGTTGCAGGTGCCAGCATAATATGGAGCATAGTACGGATTGGTATGTTCAATCCACCTTATCCCATACAGACGACCAATTTCGCCGGTGAACAGACCCTTCCCCTGATACAACTGAGCATTCACCCAGTTAGTATCGGTTTGTAAAGAACGGGCTTCGTCTGGCCCAATAAGGCCAATGTAATAGCCGTCGAACGCCTGGGCACCATAGAACCTAAGAACTGATCTCGCCTTTGCCGACAATGACGATCCCATTTTGTCAGTAGAGGCGATAACGTGAGGCGAAGTGATGGCAAAAGTATCACCAGAGGCAGGGGTGTTAGGCAGAGCGTCAACCGTAACAGTCGCAGTCGTACCATCACTCGTCTGAGCCATGACATAGCGACTAATTCCCTTGTTCTTTCCACCAGTAAAAGTCACCACAGAAGCATTCCAGTCTCCCGTAGTACTGCCATATCCGGCAATAAGACTCGTACAGGTGAACTCGGTCGTGCTCGGAGTGCCATTGATTGTGCCCTCATACCAGCAGGCCGTAGTCGCAGTAGCACCACCAGTATTATCCCATTCGCCCTCTTTGGAAACGAGAGCGTATGCGCCGTTAGTCAGAATACGCTGACAGACGTTATCGACAACAGTTGCCGCCTGATTGCCAAACACCTCCGTCAGTCCCTTGAGACCAACGTCGATATGGGCCTGATCAATCATACTGGAATAGTCGGTATATGCACCATATTCTCTTAGGATTGCAGAAACGGTCATACCCGAAACAGTCGTCGCAGACGGATTGGAACCTTCCGTAAGATTCAAACCACTGGCAGCTGTCGGAATCCCCGCCAGTTCCAACCAGCGATAGAAAGAAATGGTCTTGCCGTTCCCCGGCGGAATCGGTCTTTTCTGCGCAAATTGAGCAAAGACCACTTCCTTCGCAAAGATGTCAAGGAGCAACTTATCATAATAAGTGTTGACACCCTGAGTTAAAGTCGAGGTCGTAGTTGTCGTAGCCACAGAAATCTCCTGCGTCCGCTACCCGACGTAACCGTTTTTCTCATACCACTCGTATTGTTGTTGGGCAGTCATTCCATCGAAGTTAGGGATTTCACCGGCGTCCACCCTCCTCCCCGGTGAGGAAGTTGAAGCAGATGCCTTCTGCCTTGCATCAATCCTTGGTTTGAGAATTTCGGCTTGTCCTTCCGTAGCAAGACGATGTAAAATGTCGATTGTTACTTTGGGATCACGTCCGCTGATCCCTGTTTTCATTTGCCAAATGCGCATTTTATCCCAGGTGGCATTTACGCCCGCTGGCGGTTCCTGACCACCCGCGACATAAGTTGCGACATCGGCAAGGTCTGAATGAGAAGCGACAGCACCAGCGACTTCCTGAAAGAACAGACGTTTACGGACATCCTCAAACTGGTAAATCAAAGGCATCATCTGTTCGGCCTTGACGTAACCGAGTTTGCCCAACGTCTCGGTCGGATTCTGCGCCAACTGCTCGGCTAGTTCTTCCCGCGACGGTTCCGATTCTCTCTGTCTTTCGGCAAGCGCCCACGCCACCTGCTCATTCAGTGCGGTAAGCCTCTGATGCTCCCGTCGTTGCTCCTCGATGTAACGATCCTTTTCGGCAACCGCCCTCAGAGCATCTTCGGGAGTAGAGTAACGTCCCGATAGTCCGAGTTCCCTCATCACTTTCTGGACACCCGTTTCCTCTGGTTGCCCCGTAACCGTTTCTTCCGTGTCGGTCGGGACAACAGTTCCCGTGTCGGGAGTCTCGCCTTCATTCTTTGGCATAACGTCTCCGTATGCCGTTTCCGTCTCTGTGTCAGCTATCGGCTGTTTCCGTTTCCGTGTCGGCATAATTTAAGAGTTGGTCAAAAACACTCAGGACACTATCGTAACCGGCTACCACGCCCTTCTCAAATTCGGTCGTTCCTTTTTGGAGGGCGATAATAGCCGCAGCGATTCTTCGCTCTTGCAATTCCTCCATGATTGATCTCAATGGTCTGTCGTTCATCTGAACGCGAATCCATTGGACTATTTGTTTATCTGTGTATAGGTCCATGTTCCCTACTTCGTGTAATAATTCCAATCAATAGTGCGCCAAGCCTCAAAGGTAGTATCAGAAGTTGTATCTATTACTGTGATAAACGCTTCAAGCCAGGTCCGTAACAGAGTATCTCCGACAGCCTCGGGAACGCTGAACGTAACACTGCAACTCGTATCTGCCGTCGATGTATCAGTTGCAATAGCAGACCGTTCCCATTCGTTCGCACTGTAAACAGTAATGATAACAGTATCGCCCCCAGCCGACCCTATCCCGGCAATAGCACTTCTATCATTTGATAGAACAACTCTACCGTGCACAGTTCTCGCACCGAGACATGAGCCGATGAATACCGTCTGCGTGTCTACTGTCCTGCCTCTGGCGTTTGCTATTGTCAGCGACGTATCAACAGAATCAGGAACACACGGGATGGCATAGTCGCGTCCGGCATAGGCCGAGGTAAGTCGGAAGAAACTACCGGAGTCCTCAACGACCAACTCGTCAGCCGTCTTAGGCGCTGCGTTGATTAGAGCCGTCAGCGAATCGGTGATTTCAGCGGCGGTAGCGACGTAACGAGTTGTTGTATCCTGTGTCGTGTCACCGATCTTTAACCCAAATTGACCCCGCAATCCCTCGACGATAGCGTGGATGATATACCGCGTCGTGGAATCCTTCGCCTCGACAGAATCGGTGACGTAGGTAGCGGCTTCGATAGCGGCGGTCATGGCCGAACAGGCCTGAGCCACCGTCGTCTGCCATGTGATAGCACCGTGCTGACAACTGTCTGCTGTCAGGGTCCAGTTGGCAAGGGTAGCCTCACCCTTCAAACTATTGACTACGTATTTCGTCGTTCCGTCCGTAGCCTTTACGGAATCCTTGATAGTCGCAGCGGCGTTGATATACTTGACCATCGAGTCGCAGACCATTGCCACTGTCGTCGGAGAGGCCACGGCCGTCGTGTCTTGAGTGGCGTCTGCTTTCATTGTCCAGTTTGCGAGAACAGCCTCAGACACGCGGCTCTTGAGAACGTACTTGGTCGTGCCATCACTGGCGACGACCGAATCACTTACTCCCGAAAGAGCATTAGTAGCCGCAACCATCGAGTCGCAGACCATAGCGACGGTCGTGTTATTGGCATTGGATGTGTCAATGGTCGAGTCACCTTGAACCGTCCAGTCGGCCAGATTCAACTCGGAGAACTTACTGACAACGGTGATCTTGCTGGTACTGTCAGAAGCAAGAACCGAATCCTGCATATCGGTAGCAGCATTGATCGCGGCCACCAAAGAATCGCAGACATTAGCAATGGTGGTATGATACGCAGTTGCCGTGTCCTCGGTGCCGTCGCCCTCAAGAGTCCAGTTGGCAAGAGCGTCCTGAGCCACGAGACTGTTGATCGTAATCTTAGTAGTATTGTCCGTTGCCTTTACCGAGTCGCTAATAGTAGTAGCATCGTTTACTGCTTTGGTCAACGAATCGCAGATCATCGCAACGGTAGTTGGAGATGTTGGCGTGAAGTCTTCGCTGGTGTCGCCACTCATACTCCAGTTGCTCAGAACGACCTCAGAGAACTTGCTGTGAGTTGTGAACTTGGTAGTCCCGTCAACAGCGAATACAAGACCGGAAGCGGTAGCATTGGCATTGATACCGGCGGTGAGCGAGTCGCAGATACGGGCTACGGTACAGTTGTAGGCGTTGGCCGTGTCTATAGTAGTATCGGCCGTTACCGTCCAGTCGGCAAGAATAGTCTGTGGCTTGAGACTATTGACGGTAATCTTGGTCGTACCGTCCGTAGAATTAACCGAGTCGGTGACTATCGCCAAGTCGTTTATAGCCTTGTTCAGAGAATCACACGTTCTGGCGATAGTGTTGTGGTTTGCCGTTGCCGTATCCCAGGTCGTATCGCCGCTGGCGGTCCAGTTGGCGAGAATTGCCTGTGATTTCAGACTATTGATCGTTATCTTAGTAGTCCCATCAACCGCCTTTACGGAGTCCTTAATCGTAGTGGCCGCATTGATGTATTTCACCATCGAATCGCAAATCATAGCAATATCGGTAGCAGCCGCCGGTGAGGTCCATTTCACGCTGTCGTCGCAGAAAGAGAACTTGACCCAATACAGAGTATCGTCGATAGCCGTGCTGGGCGTCATGTCCATCTTGAACGATGCCGATGTCCACTTGGCTGAGTCATCACAGAATGAGAATTTGACCCAGTAGGGGAATGAGTCGAGGGCCGTACTCGGAGTGAGGTCCATCTTGTAAGATAAACTCGTCCACTTGATCGAGTCGTCCATGAAGCTGAACTTGACCCAATAGAGCGCCGAGTCCAACGCCGTCGATGGCGTCGCGTCCATGTAGTAGGACTTCGATGTCCACTTGACGGTATCGGTGCAGAATGAGAACAATAGCCAGTAGATAGTCGAGTCAAGCCCCGTACTCGGCGTTACGTCCATCTTGAACGACGGCGAAGTCCACTTGGCGCTGTCGTCCATAAAGGAGAACTTAATCAAGTACGGGAAACTGTCGAGCGCCGTCGATGGCGTCAGGTCCATAGCATAGAGTGGACTCGTCCACTTTACGCTGTCATGGCTCATAAAGGAGAAGACGGTATGGTAAAAGAAACTGTCCAACCCGGCGCTGGGAGTAACGTCAACTGAGTAAGCCGGTGAAGTCCACTTGGCAGAATCGTTGCAGAATGAGAACTTAGCCCAATAGAGAGTAGAGTCAAGGGCGCTGGTAGGGGTGGCGGTAACCTTATAGGACGGCGAGGTCCATTTTACTTCGATCTTGGTGTTTCCGGTGCCGAACAGGAACGTATCTATGTAAGTAAACGAATCGACACCCGCGCCCGGAGTGACGGCTATTCGTTGTGCTAGTGTCGTGTAATCGAAGCCCAACGTACTGTCGTCTTCACCCGTCGTCAGCGTGCACCGGTAAGTCAACGAACAGATAGCCGTTGGCGTGAATTTGACGCACTGTGCGGTATCGCTGCCGGAGGCGATACTGACATACACGGGCCACGAACCATTGTTACTGGCAGCCCAAACGCTGACTACCAGTACACCGACAAGGCCAAGGAACCAGAACCGTTTCATTCAAGCCGTCCTTATCTGCGGTTGCTGAGCCGCATCTGCATCTTTGACTACTTCTGCTTCGGTGAAAGTTGAAGGTATATTCTCAGACGGCGGCGGGGGGGGTGTCATTCCGCCGTTCGGTTCTCCTCCCTGCTGTTGCGGCATCCCCTGCATCAACTGCTGCATGAGGGCATTACGCACCATCATTTCGTTGATGTTAGGACCACCCTTCTTCTGCATTGAAACCAGCGGGAAGAATCGTTCAATCAAGTCCTGTTTCCACGAGAAACCTATCTCACCGAGAAACGCCAGCATTTCGTCGACCCTGACGGGCTGCCCGACCTGAATGGCGGCAGGCGCAAGCTGGATCAGCTTCAACAACTGCTGGACCATGACGGCCTTGTGCGTTTCCCGTGTCGAGGCTTCGCAGATGAAATCGACATTGGCGCGAACCTGTCCCGGTGTGATCGTTCTCATTTGCCGAGCCGATTCACCGATGATGCCATAGGCATATTCTTGATCTATGAAGTCTATGTTCACCTGATTCCGCATAGACCACAACGGGATCAGAAAGGTATCTTCGATAGTCTTGAGGTACTTACGCATACGCAGGGATGCCTGCATGACGACCATATTGGCTTCACCGAGCGTCTCGGCGTTGGGATCGCCGTGACCGAGAGTAGTGTCCTGCAAGCCGGAAGCGTCCTGAGCCATCTGGCGAAACATCGCAAGGAGAGTGAAGAGGTCTTTGGCTACCGGCGGTTGTTCGATACGTTTATGTACCTGCCTAACGTCGCCGTTAGTAAGAAGAACAGCACCGGGGAGATTCAACATCGGTGTTCGTCCGACGATAGACGACTTATTGATAACGTGCATGGCATTGACGGACTGGCCGAGGTTTTCAAGAATCATCCCCATCACCGATTCGGAACCGAGGTGCATCGGCAGTATCTTGGAGCCGACACAGTAGCCGAGCATATTATCATCGCCCTGCATACAGGTTCCGATAATCATATTGGGACCATCGGCGTCAGAGTTGGGAGATAACGGTTCCAACTCAAGACGGACAATGGTTGTGCCACCCGCCAATCCAACAATGGCCCAAACTCGGTCATGCTCGTTAGTCCCCGGCGGCATCTCTTTCTTGAGGTACTTGTAAATCTTCTGCCGCTTAATGAGACCATGCCACTCGACGTACTCTATCAGATCGGTAGGCGGGACGTTGCTTGACCCGGCTTCCTTGTCAACGGCATAGGGGCTTTCGTTGGCCGTCTTCATTGAAGTTCGTCGTTGAATCTTGTCCTGATTGAAGAAGTACGGTTGAGAGTAGAAGTATTCTTCGGTCTGCCAAGTGCGGACCATTATCGAGTGTTCGTCGTTGGCTCCCTGCTTGTCCGGTCCCCAGAAGACGTTGAGAGGATCAACTCTCTTAACTCGCGGACCCTTGTAGGTGACCACTTCTTTTGTGGTAGTCGTAGTTTCCGTGCGGGTCGGAATCGGTTGCCCCATTGCGGCGCGGTAAGCGGTCTGGAGTTCGGGGACGGGGACATCCACAGTTTCTTCTGAGGCCACCTTTTTCGTGTCCTCGACGTAATCGACCTGGGCGCAGCAGAAAGGCGAGAGGAACATATCCCTGACAAAGAGTTCTCCTTTCGCGGCCATGCCGTCCTTATAGTCCTGCCAGTCCATCAAGTCCTGTTTGGCCTGAGCGTCAGGCTTGTCAGAATCTTCTACGGGGACGATGGTTACCGGCTTGTTTGTGAACCAGAACTTGTCGAGAATGATAGAGACGAACTGATCGCAGATTTCCTGCATCAGTGGCATCGAGAACTTGTGCTTCTTGCGTAGATTCTGGTATTCAGACGAGGCATGATAGGCTTTCCAGTTATCGCGGTACTCGTCGTGAGCGTCGCGCATATATTCCTTAGCCTGTCCGAATTCCTGCAAAATCCGCTGACACAGATACAGTTCGAGATCGTCTTCTAATACTTGCAGAGAAGGATCATCCATTCACTACCACTCCGCGTCGGCTAACCCCGACACAATGGTTACAGGACTATATGTATCCGGTTCAGCCATGATGCCGTACCTATCGCACGTTACGAAGTCGTCGTCAACATTAACAACGTGCTCTCGCAACAATTCATCGTCAGTTTTAGTTTCTTTCCGGTAACGGTATCTCATGTACTGCTTGACCGTCTTGGGACAAGTCGAGAAAACAAAGTGGTTAGGTTTACCGGAAATGGGGTCAGGTTGCAGTTTATGTCGGACTTTGCTTACGCCGAGGGCAAATTCCTTACCACCTTCGAGGTTGGTGCCGACCATAGGCAGACCGGTGCGTCTCAGGGCTTCGAGTACCGACATTTCGCCAAAGACGTTGATGCCGGCACCACCCATAGCTTCGTCGCCTATCCACTGGTCAATCTTTTCCCCTGCCGATCTGGTTCTGATGAAGTTAGCCAGTTCCTTGACGCCGCCGTGGGTGGCAGGGAATTCCTCCTCCCGGTAGACGTAGGAAATTCCTTCCGGGTCGATAGCTCGCCAGAGCATAGCCGTTGGCTTTTTCAGGTGGGGATCAATGATAAACTGGCGGTGCCAGCGGTAGGGCAGTTCAAACGGCTCGATTACGTGGATGCCCTTATTGAACTGCGGGTAGACGAGGCCGGAGAGGGCCACAAACCTGCCATAGAGCTTTGCTTCCTTGAGGCGCTCGTCCAGGATCAGGTTTTCGAGCTGCTGGATGCCTTCTCGTTGCAGGTGGGGATTGTCATAGGTGGAGAAGAACCAGTAGGCGATATTGTCGTCCCGGTCGGCCTTTTCGATCAGCTCCTCGAATTCCCAGGTGATACCGGCTTCCGGGGTCATGGTCAGGACGATCCAGCCGTTCCTGTCGACGGTACGGGCCAGCATTTCCATAAACACATCTTTTGGCGCGTGCTCGTCGAGGTAGGCCCCATCGAGGTCAGTACCCCCCATCTTGTTCGGGTCTTGTTCGTACGAGAAAAAGCGGACGGTGGAGCCGTTGGCGAACATGAGCTGTCGGCCCTTGATCGAATAACCGTCGGACCACGTACCGCCCTTTAGCCACTGGCGCGGAGTCATCTCCTTGAACTTCTTGAGAATGACGGCATTGATACCGTCCTCGTATGACGGCGCCAGGTAGTTCATGTGAACAGGCGGGGGATTGGTCTTGGACCTTACCGGATGCAACCCCTGTGCAGCCGTCAGACAGTCGTAGACACCAATCGCCGTTTTGCCGGACCGATTGCCCCCAAAAACGCAGCGTACCTTAGACTTAGAGTCAACAAACCCCTGCTGGTCGTTATTCGGCGGCTTAGTCGGCTCAAACCACCAGTACCGCTCCTCCCTCTCCATCCGCTTCCGCATGGCAAGTAACTTGCCAACCTCGGCCCGCTGAGCCTCAGACAGATTCAACCCCGACAACACCTGTCTCGATTCAGCTTCGCTTAGTTGTAACAGAGGCTCAGGCATATTGTTCTGAAAACAGGCCCCACATTATATACAACTTTTGGACCAGAAATGTTATCTTGTTGTGTATCAACAAGGGGACTGTTAAGGGTGTATGTTTTCACCCTATACTTCCAAACCTATGTAACTCGTTGTGCAACAATGGCAAAAAATATTTCCCTTGACAAGACGGCAAAAAAGGGTTAGCTTAGCGCTGCACGGCAGCGAAAGGAAACCAGGGGCTAGCACTGAGCGTTGCCGCTGCCGTGCCTCTTCCCTTGTCTTCATTCCCCTCTTATTTCCTTCTTTCCCCCCCCTTTCAGGGGGAATCTCAACTTTGCCCTTGAAGACAATTTTTGTCCCGTTTCGTCCTTCGTCTTCTTGCGAAGGCCCCCTACCAACACCCTGTTCCTACCTACCCAAGGGTGACTCCGCTTAACGGTGGTCATTCATTCCCTCCTGTTTTACCAAGTGAATCTATGTAGTACTGAGCATTCCTAATCTCGAATCGAAGGATCGCCATATCGTTTTCTAATTTTCGAGCCAATGCCTCTAACTCAAATGTTTTTGCCGTTGCA
>Ga0172366_10004257_pt1 | contig 11291 bp, 5 predicted proteins | sample LakKivSesite69cm_FD_114533 | JGI IMG/M metagenome (GOLD analysis project Ga0172366, IMG submission 114533) | Sediment microbial communities from Lake Kivu, Rwanda - Sediment site 69cm | ecosystem: Environmental > Aquatic > Freshwater > Lake > Sediment | place: Rwanda: Western Province, Lake Kivu...
ATCCGTTGGACTCTCGGTTGCCCAAAAGATGTCAAGACTGCCATCAGCATTGCGGGCCACTTCATAGTCGGACGCGGTGACTCCCTCTATTGATAGTCGAGTTGGCCCACTTAGCAGTTGTCCATCCCGGCTGAACCTGGCCAGGAACAATGCACGAGGGATACGCGGGTTATCTATCCACAGAACGCAGAGCGAGTCTGCAGCATTAAGCATGAGTTGCGGGGCACTAGGGTGTGCGCCACTAATGTTCAGGTCTGTGTTTGCTTGAATGTCTCCAGAGCCGTCCAAACGGACATAGTGCAGCTCTTTGCCCTCGGCAGCTACCCAGATCATGTGTACATGGTCATCCTCAGGCACCATGCTGATCGGCCGATTGAGTGCGGCAACACCTACCTGCTGACCACGACTCCAATCGGGCAAGACTTTGCGCGTTTTCAGAGTATCTGTCTGGCAGCCAGTAATGACCAGGACCAGGCATAGGATTGCAAAAGCAGAGAGAGTTCGCTTGAGCATCGTTGTTTCCTCCCCTCTAATGGGCACATTATAACGCAAAGGCTGTGTTTGACCAAGGGTCGCTTTCTTTCATCTAGAATCTCATTAAATCTGTACCTTCTACCCTCGAAATCCACCCACTGACATTCTCATTTGATTTCGTACGGAGGGGACGCCAAGTTGTCAGATCAGCGCAGGGGGAGTACAATGTGCTCAAATGAGGTGCTTCAAATGACACAACGCGAAACCTCGCCTTCCAGCGGAGGGGTCAACTGGCTTGTCCAGTTGTTCGGGAACTTGAGATTGGCCTGGCGTCTGTTACGTGATCCCCTTGTGCCTGTCGGGCCCAAGTTGATCCCGCTTGGCGCCTTTGTGTATATCCTGCTTCCTTCTGACCTCGTTCCTGACTTCATCCTCGGTCTAGGTCAAGTGGATGATTTTGTCATCTTTCTGCTCAGCCTCAAACTATTTATTGGCCTGTGTCCACCTGAGATTGTGCAACGACACCTGGCAGAGATGTCTTCGATTAAGGCAGCGTATCGTGTTGTGAAAGAAGAGCAGCCCCAGCCAACGGATGTAGCCGGCTACCTGGATGTAGAATCCCGTGTGCTTCCAGACGATGGGACATCCTCCAGGGTTGAACCAGTGGAAAGGGATTCAGATCAAGCCCGGTAGGACAGTGGCTAACAGTAGCTGATCCTTTTGTGTAGTGCACCGCTCGTCCCCAAGCAATTTGAGCAGTTCTGATTAATTTGACAAAAATTCGAAATTGATATACATTCACTAGATGGTCTAATAACCTACCGGAGCATCCCTGGAAGGGAGAGGATGCATTATGTTGCTATTTATACCGAGATTTACCTCCAGGATTCACCGGACATTGCTTGTTGTCACCCTCAAATAGCGACAAAGGGGCCTCGACCACTATCCCTCAATGTACTCCCTCGGAAGGAGACTGAGATCTTTACTGTCGACTGGTTCTAAGGAGGAATTGCCTTGGAAATTAGAGATATTGATGCGGTACGCATATGTCTAGCATCTCCAGACAAGATTCGCGAGTGGTCCCATGGCGAAGTCACAAAGCCAGAAACCATTAACTACCGCCGCCTACGGCCAGAAAAAGATGGCCTTTTCTGTGAAGCGATTTTTGGACCTACTAAAGATTGGCAATGCTATTGTGGCAAGTATAAGAAGATCCGCTACAAGGGCATTGTCTGCGAGAAGTGTGGCGTAGAAGTCACCCATTCGCGAGTGCGCCGAGAACGGATGGGCCACATCGAGCTGGCAACCCCCATTGCTCACATCTGGTATACACGCCGTTCCCCCAGTTACCTGGGCCTGATCCTCAATATTTCGCAGCGCAACCTGGATCGTGTGCTGTATTTTGCGCAGTATATTATTACTGAAATTGATGAAGATGCCCGCCAAAAGGCTTTACGACGGCTGGATGAAGAGCTAAGCCGAGAGAAAGCGCGCCTGAATCAGATCGTTGAAGAGCAGGTGCAGGCCCTTGAGTCCCAGTTGGCAGATGAACTGAAACAACTCAAGGAGCAGCAGGAACGCCTGACTCAAGAGTTCGAAGAAAAGTTGACCTTTGCGACCAACGAGATCATGAACCAGGCCGCCACCCTGCAAAAGCAGTTGGACCTCCATAAAGAGCAGGCGGCTCCGCAGGAACTCGTTTTCTCGCCAGCAGGCACTATGATTGTCCCGCAGGGTGAGTTAGTCACCAGAGATGCATACTCACGGTTGAACGAGGTCGCGCAGAATATGCTCAGTGAAGTTGAGGCGGCGATCCAGACAGAGAAGGCTGAGGCTTTGGCTCCCATTGAGGCTAGACAGGATTATCTGCATCAGGCAGTGGCCGATAAGCGAGAGGAACTGCATCGCGAGATTGCTGGCCAGCTTGAGGAAGTCGCGACGCGCATTGAAGAGCAACGTGAAGAACTTCGCAGCCTTCGAGTCCGACAACTGATCAATGAGAGCCGCCACCGGGAACTTGAAGAGAAATGGCCCAAAGTCTTCAAAGCTGGCATGGGCGCTCAGGCTATCTATGACATCGTGAAAGCCATTGATCTGGAAGCCCTCGCTCTCAAGCTGCGTCATGAAATCCGCATGTCCAAATCGAAGCAGCGGCGCAAGAAGGCAGCCAAGCGCCTGCGGGTCGTTGAGGCTTTGCGTCAGTCTGACAATCGTCCAGAGTGGATGATCCTCACAGTCTTGCCCGTTATACCGCCTGATCTGCGTCCCATGGTGCAACTGGATGGAGGGCGCTTTGCTACAAGCGATCTGAACGACCTCTATCGCCGGGTGGTGAACCGCAACAACCGGCTCAAGCATTTGATCAAGCTCCAGGCTCCTGAGGTTATCGTGCGCAATGAGATGCGCATGCTCCAGGAGGCTGTTGATTCATTAATTGACAACAGTCGGCGAGGAAAGGCTATCTCCCTGCGCGGGAGCCGACAACTCAAGTCGCTCTCTGACATGCTCAAAGGCAAACAGGGGCGGTTCCGCCGCAATTTGTTGGGCAAGAGGGTAGACTATTCTGGACGCTCAGTGATCGTTGTCGGGCCCGAACTCAAGCTGCATCAATGCGGCCTGCCGAAACGCATGGCTCTGGAGCTTTTCCGGCCGTTCGTAATGCAGAAGCTGGTAGAGTATAACCATGCCATCAATATCAAAGGGGCGAAACGTCTGATCGAAAGAGAAGCTCCCGAGGTCTGGGAGGTTTTGGAAGAGCTTATCCGTTCCCGTCCTGTGCTCCTCAACCGTGCGCCGACCTTGCATCGCCTGGGTATCCAGGCCTTTGAACCAGTATTGGTTGAAGGTAATGCGATTCAAATCCACCCGTTGGTCTGTGCGGCGTTCAATGCGGACTTTGACGGGGATCAAATGGCCGTGCATGTGCCACTTTCCGAAGCTGCGGTTACTGAGGCCAAGGAATTGATGCTTTCCAAGCATAACTTGCTGTTGCCAGCAAATGGCGAACCCATTGTCGGACCGACAAAGGACATGGTGTTGGGTTGCTATTACCTGACTATGGAATTGCCTGGCGCTAAAGGTGAGGGCAAGACGTTTTCCGACTATGATGAAGTCTCTCTGGCTTATAGCCTTGGCAAAATAGACTTGCACGCCAAGATCAACTTCTATACCAAGCCCGGGCCACGACGTAAGCCCAGGCTGATTGAAACTACTGTCGGCCGGGTGCTCTTTAACGAGATGTTGCCACCCCAGTTGCGCTTCTACAACGAAGCACTGGACAAGGGTGGCCTGAAAGCTTTAGTCGGGCGAGCTTATTTGGAATTAGGCCCAGAGGAGACCGCAGAGTTGGTGGACAAAATCAAAGCCCTTGGCTTCAAGTACGCCACCAAGTCGGGTATCACTGTTGCTATCGAGGATTTGACCATACCTGCGGACAAGATGGCTATCCTGGACGAAGTGACTAATAGAGTGACTGAGGTTGAGCGGCAGTTCCGCCGAGGCCTCATCACCGAAAATGAGCAGTATGTCAAGACCGTCGAATTATGGACAGAGGCCACAGAAAGGATCACCAACGCCGTCGCCAGGGATCTCGATCGCTATGGCTCGATTGGCATTATGGCCTATTCCGGAGCGACAAAAGGCAGCTTACAACCGGTGCGACAATTGGCAGGAATGCGCGGCTTAATGGCTGACCCTTCTGGACGTATCATTGCTCTGCCTATTCGTTCTAATTTCCGGGAAGGCCTGAGTGCACTGGAGTATTTTATTTCTACCCATGGTGCGCGCAAAGGTCTGGCGGATACAGCTTTGCGCACGGCTGATGCGGGCTACCTCACCAGACGTCTGGTAGATGTCTCTCAAGATGTCATTATCAACGCCAAAGATTGCGGCACCAAAGCAGGCATCTGGATCGAGAGGGCACGCAGCGACATTATTGGTGAGACTTTCGCCGAACGAATTCTTGGCCGCATGGCTGCGGGACGGGTTGTTAGCCCCAAGACCGGCGAGACGCTTGTGGATGTAGGAGAGGTAATTGACGAGCATAAAGTCAAGGACATTGATGCCCATGAAGTTGAACGGGTCTTTGTCCGCTCTCCATTGACTTGCGTGCTGCGTTATGGCGTGTGCGCCAAATGCTATGGGCGTGACCTTGCACGGCGTGATGATGTACAGATCGGAGAAGCAGTAGGAATTATTGCCGCTCAATCCATCGGTGAGCCTGGTACACAGTTGACGCTGCGTACGTTCCATACAGGCGGCGTTGCCGGTACCGAGGACATAACCCAGGGCTTGCCCCGCGTACAAGAGTTGTTCGAGGCTCGCAACCCTAAGGGTCAGGCTATTATCTCGGATATCTCTGGAGTAGTGCATGTCAGACATGAGGGGGACATGCGCTGGGTGAAGGTCGTATCCAGTGAGATGCTGCAGTACCCCTATTCGATACCAAGGAATTACAAGCTCCTGGTAGAAGAGGGGGACACAGTCAAAGTTGGTGATCCCCTGGCTAAGCGAGGGGACAAGCAGGTCTTCGCCGAAGCTGATGGCCGTGTAGTGATCGAGGGTCGGGACATTGTGATCTGTCGCGAGGAGCGAGAGGAAAGGGAGTACGAGATTCCTGCTGCCGCCCGCCTTCGTGTCGAGGAAGGACAGCGGATAGAAGCTGGCGACCGTATCACCGAAGGGGCACTGAATCCCCATGAGATCCTTGGCATCCTGGGCATCGAGGCAGTACAGCAGTACCTGTTAGAGGAGATTCAACAGGTATATCGCTCGCAAGGCGTTACGATTCACGATAAGCACATTGAGATCATCATTCGGCAGATGTTGCGCCGTGTGCGCGTGACGAGCTCAGGCGATACCAGCCTGTTGCCCGGCGATTTGGTTGACAAGCTAGATTTCGAGCAGATCAACAATGAGGTCATCGCTGAAGGTGGCGAACCAGCCACCGCGCAGCCTGTGCTCTTGGGCATTACTAAGGCGGCATTAAACACGGAGAGTTTCCTTTCCGCAGCTTCATTCCAGCATACGATCAGTGTCCTATCCAACGCAGCCATTGAAGGCAAACGCGACGATCTGCACGGCCTTAAAGAGAGCGTCATCATTGGCAAGCTGATCCCAGCCGGCACAGGTTTCCGGCGCCGGCAGGAGAAGCGGGAAGCTCTGGCTGCCGCCACTGCCCTGGCTATGGAGATACACTTGCCTGTGGAAGCTGTGACGGCTGCCGAGACCATAGAGCCGTTTAGTGTGATCGCGTCCAATCCAACGGCCGAAGCAGCAAGTGGTAAGTAGCGAGTGTCAGGATGCTTATTGCTGGGTACTTGCTTGTCCCTATTGGGCTCGAGCCCCTCAGGACGAAGTCTTGCTGCTCCCTAACTTAGACGTAAGCAAATGAACGCGCAGAAAGCCCACTATCTGCTACAACATCGACGCAAGAGCTCCAATCCAGCTTTTCGGCTGGCCAGTGGATTGCTGTTGTCTGCAGTACTGATCGGAGCCCTGGCCGTTGCCTTGGGGGCTGGCACCATATTCGCAGTGTATGCTTACTATAGCCAGCAGTTACCTTCAGCGGAGGAGATCAGTCAGAGGACGATCTCCGCTTTTAAAACTACCGAAATCTATGACCGCACGGGCACGCAGTTGTTATATGAACTCCTGCCTCCAGAGGGTGGCAGCCGTACCATGCTGCCGCTGTACAAGATACCGGCATACATGCGTTATGCTACGATTGCCCTGGAAGATAAAACCTTCTACGAAAACCCGGCCGGCATTAATATCCAGGGCATTATCCGTGCGGCAATTAACAATTTACGTGGCTTGCCAGTACAGGGCGGCAGTTCCATTGTCCAGCAGTTGATCCGCAACGTGGTCATGTCGCCTGAAGAGAGGTACCAACTCAGCTACGCACGCAAGATCAAAGAAGTCATCCTAGCCTACGAGTTAACACGAAAGTATCCAGGTGTCGAAGGCAAGGACCGAATCCTCGAATGGTACCTTAACACGGTATCCTATGGCTTCCCCCATGGTGTAGAAGCTGCAGCGGAGTTTTACTTCGGCAAGCATGCTGAAGAACTTACCCTGGCTGAAGCAGCCATGCTGGCTCCTCTACCTCAATTTCCGGCGTTGAATCCCATAGATAACGCCGAAGCAGCCAAGAAGCGCCAGGAAATTGTCCTGGATCAGATGTACCTTCAGGGTTACATTTCGGCAGAGGAAGCTTGGGCTGCGAAGCAAGAAAAGCTGAGCATTGTCTCCAAGCGTTTCGAGATTAGTGCTCCCCATTTTATAATGTATGTGCGCGAACTTCTGGAGGAAAAGTTCGGTCCTGAGGTGGTCTATCGGGGCGGATTGCGTGTATATACTACGCTTGACCTTGAACTGCAGCACGAAGCAGAGCGAATCGCGCGGGAGTCCATCGCCGAGGCCAAAGAAGACCACAATGTGCACAACGCCGCAGTAGTGGTGATTGATGCCCAGACCGGCGAGATCCTGACGATGGTCGGCAGCCTGGATTACTTTGACTCTACTATAGATGGCCAGGTGAACGTGGCGATCTCCGAAAGGCAGCCAGGCTCTTCCTTCAAACCTTTCACTTATGTGACTGCATTTGCGCAGGGCTACACACCAGCCACGATGATCATGGATGTGCGAACGAGTTTCCCCGATGACCCTAATCCCCCTTACGTACCTGAAAACCACGACCGACGTTATCATGGCCCGGTGCGCTTACGCCAGGCCCTGGCTTGCTCCTACAACATACCTGCGGTGGCCATGTTATATCGGGCGGGCGTAAAAAATGTCCTGGATACTGCCCATCGCATGGGGATAAACACCTTGAACCGCGATTTCTATGGGCTTAGCCTGACACTTGGAGGCGGGGAGGTTACGCTTCTCGATCTTACCTACGCCTACAGCGTTTTTGCCAACGCTGGCGTCATGATTGGTGAACCGGTACCACCACAGGATTTGAAACCGGGTTTCCGCGAGCTCAACCCTGTAGCGATCCTGAAGGTCGAGGATGCACAGGGCAACGTAATCTATGAGTACACTGAACCTCAGCGCAGAGAGGTCATCCGGCCGCAACTGGCCTACCTGATTACCAGCATTCTCTCCGACAACAACGCCCGTGTAGGCACTTTTGGGCCTAACAACGTTATCAACCTTGGCCCCAATGTAGCGGTCAAGACTGGAACGACGACAGATTACCGTGATGCCTGGACAATCGGCTATACCCCACAGGTAGTCACAGGTGTATGGGTCGGCAACAGCGACAACACGCCTATGAAGAGCCTGCCTGGTAGCCGGGGAGCAGGGCCTATCTGGCGCGGAGTGATGGAATGGATACTCAAGCGGCTGCCAGAGGTAAAGTTCGGCGAGCCGGACGGCCTGGAATGGGTGGAAGTAGATGCCACCTCAGGGTTGCTGCCTACGGCCTACTCTCCACGTAAGGTACGCGAGGTCTTTATCAAAGGGACTGCACCAACTGAGTACGATAATGTGCACCGTCCATTTCGGGTTTGCCGAGTCTCTGGCAAGCTGGCAACTGTGTTCTGTCCCCCGGACACCGTAGAAGAGCGGGTTTTCGAAATATACCCCCCCGAAGCCAACGACTGGGTGCGAGAGAATCAGATTCCACAGCCGCCCACTGCATACTGTGATGTCCATGGCCCTAGCCCCACCACGTTGGACGTGGCTATCACCAATCCTTCTTTGTATGCTCACATAACAGGGGTTGTGCCCATCTTGGGCAATGCCCGCCCAGGTGATTTCAGACTCTATCGGGTGCAATACGGCAAAGGCTTGAATCCATCAGAGTGGACGCCAATTGGCGGCGATCATTACAATCGGGTGGACAACAACATCCTGGAATACTGGGATGTGAGCCAATTGCAGGATGGTCTGTATAGCTTGCAGTTGGTCGTGATGGCGGGAAGTGGCAACTATCGCGCTGCAGTCATCCAGGTTATTGTAGACAACGCCCCGCCCGTGGTGGATATCATCCATCCATTGGATGGTGCGGTCTACATGCTGGAAAGCGATGAATGGGTGAACATTCAGGTAGATGCCACTGATAACTATGCCATGGACAGGGTCGAATTCTATCTTGACGGAGAACAGATTGGCTACAGCACGGTCGCGCCCTTTACCAAGAAGTGGACAATTGCCCTCTCTAATACCATTCCAGCCCTCAGCCGCGACCCCACGGTTATCAGCAGTACGGCTGTGATCACGACCGACGAGCTCTACGTAGAAGCGCAGACATTCTTCAACGGAACAGTGGTTACTGTCACCCGTTCCATCACCGATCATCACGTCATTACTGCTACTGCTGCTTTTACCACCGGGCGTGGGATAATCTCAGACACCTGGGGCTATACGGAGACCCACGTTCTGCATGCCATTGGCTTTGACGCGGCTGGCAACAAGACCGAGAGTGACAAAGTCCGTATCTACACTATTCACAGGCCAAAGGAAGAAAAGAAGGAGACACCAACCCCGGTTGCCATGCCGACTACCAGCCCGGTAGCCCGTCGAAGGTCGCAAGCAGCAAGTAGTTAACGGCGAGTGTTCTGCTTGTTGCTGCTCACTTGCGCCTTGCTGCCTGAATCTTGCCGCTGGTCAGGAAGGACGACTATGAGCACAGCCTATGTATACGATCCCCTATATCTCGAGCATGACATGGGTCAGCACCCGGAGAACAGACGTCGTCTGGAACAGACGATGAAACACCTGCAAGATGCAGGGTTCCTGGATCGCATGAGGCCCCTGCAGGCTCGGGATGCATCTATAGAAGAAGTTTCTGCTGTTCATCACCCTGATTACATTATGCAAGTGCGCGACGCAGCGGAGGGTAGAGGGGGTTGGTTGGATGCAGATACCTATGTGGGCCTCCGTTCGTATGCGGCGGCTCTGCGAGCAGCAGGAGGGCTGCTCTGTGCTGTAGAGGCGGTACTGGAACACGAGGTGGACAATGCATTTGCACTGGTGCGCCCGCCAGGACACCACGCCATAGCTAATCGGGCCATGGGTTTCTGTCTGTTCAACAACATTGCCATAGCGGCACGCTATGCTTTACATAGGCATAATCTAGAGCGTGTGCTCATCGTGGACTTTGATCTGCATCATGGCAATGGCACGCAAGATGCATTCTATGAGGAGCCGCGCGTTCTGTTTTTCTCCACTCATCAGTACCCTTACTACCCTGGCACGGGCCACTGGCAAGAAACTGGCCGAGGCATTGGCCAGGGCTACACAGTCAATGTGCCCTTGCCCGCCGGTACCGGCGACATGGGCTACCAGCAGGTGTTTGACGAAATCCTCGTGCCACTGGCATGGCGATACCAGCCACAACTGATCCTGGCCTCGGCTGGTTACGATGCCCATTGGATGGATCCCATCGGCATGATGCTGTTGTCTGTGTCGGGCTTTGCCAACATGGTGCGAACTTTGGTCACACTAGCCAATAAATTGTGTGCCGGGCGACTGGTGTTGACGTTAGAGGGTGGGTACAATCTGGAAGCCCTGGCTTATTGCATTGCCGCCACGTTCTCTATTTTGCTGGGCGATGAAACGGTGCACGACCCTCTGGGATCCGCAGCCCAGAGAGAACAGCCAGTGGAAGCTGTGATCAGTGCCGTCAAACGTGTACACGGACTTCCCTGAAGTAGTCTTATGGTCAATGATTTCATAGTCATTGACTACCTGACCATTTACCATCTGACCACCTCACCAGGAGCAAAAGCAAATGCGGATCGAACTGTACAAGGATGTCCAAGGCTTTGATGCCCTGCAGGGGGAGTGGAACGCGCTATTGCAGCGCAGTGCCACCAATGCGCTCTTTCTGACCTGGGAATGGCAACGCGCATGGTGGAACGCCTTTGGCCCAGGCAAAAGCCTGCGCTTACTGGCCATGCGCGACGAGAGGGGATGCCTTAATGCTATTGTACCACTCTTCATCCAGGAAACGTGGCTTGACCTGCGTGCCCCGTTGCCATCCATTAGCGTTGAGCGCCCCTTTGTCGTAGCCAATGGCGAGCAACAGCGAACGATACACCTGGTTGGCGGAACGGAAGTCTCAGATTATCTGGACATTATTGCTCCTGCCGAACTCAATCGCCAGGCTTGTGTCACCTTTCTGGACACCCTGGCCGATGAGGAGGACTGGCGAGTCCTTGACTTGCGTTGTTTGCCTTCTGCATCACCCACCATATCCACAGTAACGGAGTTGGCCCTCGCACGTGGCTGGGATGTGCGACAAGCCAGGGAGGACGTGTGCCCGGTGCTCGAATTGCCAGGCACCTGGGAGGAGTACTTGGCGCAAAAGCTGGACAAGAAGCAGCGCCATGAACTGCGCCGCAAGATGCGTCGTGCTGAACAGGAAACGCGCCTTGACTGGCATTGGGCCCAGGCAGGTAACATCGAACAGGGATTAGAAATCTTTTTCCAGTTACACAAGGTCAGCCACCCGGATAAAGATGTATTCATGGACGAGCGCATGCAAGGATTCTTTCGTGCAGTAGCCCATTTTGCTTTGGACAAGGATTGGCTACGGCTGAGCGTGCTGCGCTTCAACGGGCAGCCCGTAGCCAGCTACCTGTGCTTTGATTACGGGAGCGACAGGCTGGTCTACAATTCTGGCTTCGATCCGGCAGCCTACGCTGACCTAGGGCCAGGCGTCGTATTGCTCGGCTATCTGATAGACGACGCGATACAACAGGGCTGCAAGCGTTTCGACTTTTTGCAGGGGGGCGAGCGCTACAAGTATGACTTTGGGGCGACGGATACAGAGGTGCTGCGGCTCTTCGTCCGGCGCTAGGGTG